>CAJHYV010000476.1_pt1 | contig 22613 bp, 18 predicted proteins | sample 9198851 | NCBI WGS metagenome assembly CAJHYV01 (sample SAMEA7708375, study PRJEB35096) | sediment metagenome | biome: marine neritic benthic zone biome [ENVO:01000025]; feature: sediment [ENVO:00002007]; material: shallow marine sediment [ENVO:03000034] sea grass bed [ENVO_01000059] ...
CGGAGTCGACCGTGATGAAATCGGGCGCGGATTCGATGCCGCGTTTGTGCACCGCCAGACACAGATTTTCGATCCATCCATAGGCCCCGAGCACGGCCTTGAAGCCGGTCGGCTTGCCGGTCGCGTCGCGGATGCGGCCGATGACATCGAGAAGATCGTCTATCGAATCGATTTCCGGATGACGGTTCGGCGAAATCGAGTCCTGAAAGGCCGGAATACCCCGGATTTGTGCGATTTCCTCGTTGACCTTAGCCGCCGGCAGGATCCCGCCCTTGCCTGGCTTGGCGCCTTGGCTGAGCTTCAATTCGAACATGCGGACCTGATCGATCGCACCCGCCTCGGCCAGTTTGGCGTCCGACAAATTGCCCTCGAGATCGCGCACGCCGTATTTCGCGGTGCCGATTTGATAGACGACATCGCATCCCCCTTCCAGGTGATAGGGAGCGAGCCCGCCCTCGCCGGTGTTCAGCCAGCAATTGGCGAGCTTCGCGCCCTTGGAGAGCGCGCGGACCGCAGGCGTCGACAGCGCGCCGTAGCTCATCGCGGAAATGTTGATGATCGATTGCGCCTCGTACGGCGTGCGGCAATAGGGGCCGATCGTCAGGCTCGGCGCGTGCACCGCGTCCTCGGACAATGTGGGGAAGGGGCAGTTAACGAAAATCGCCGTCCCGATCGGATTCAGGTTCCGCGTTGAGCCGAAGGCGACCGTATTGTCGACGCCCCTGGCCGACCGATAGACCCAATCGCGTTCCGCCCGGTTGAATGGCATTTCCTCCCGGTCCATCGCGAAGAAATACTGGCGGAAAAATTCACCGAGTGTCGTGAAAAGCGAGCGAAAGCGGCCGATTACAGGGTAGTTGCGGCGCACCGCGTCGGCAGTCTGAGTCACGTCGACGATAAATAGCACGACCAAAATAAATACGAAGAGCCCGGCGCCAAAGACAAACAGCGTCGATAGAAAATTGAGTCCCGACATCGATACCATTGAGTCCATCGTTTCCCGCGACATCGTTTGGGCACCTTTCTATGCCGGCCGCACAACAAATTCCGACCCTTTTGCGAAACGCACCGGCACGCATTTTTGCGGCATCCTGCATCATTCGTTTTTGGTCGGCAGCGTGCAACCAGCATGTGGCTTTACTGTAATCGATGGCGACAACACAGGTTGATAAACTTCCCGCTAGCGATCTCGAGCGAAGCCGGACTCACTCTGCGGTCAACAATTAATTATAGTACATATTGCTAAAATATATTGGTTAATTATGCAATTAACTATCTAAATTTACGTTTTGTTAATGAAATTGTCGTTTTTATTACAAACATAAAAAAATAAATCTAAAAATAATGATGTAGTTTACATTACATCGCATAATATATGGGAATCAAGCGGTTAAGATTAAAGAGGTCGCGAGTAACGCGTCGCAAATCGGCTGCTTGAGAAATGACTGAATTACGCTGCATCTCCAATATCGAGCGCTGCCGCCACGCGGGTGGAAAGAATTTTTGGCGCTTGATCCTCGCTATTGTGACGCTGTGCGTTCTCGCGCGGCCGGCGCTTGCGATTCCGTCGCCGGATGTCATGGTGAGCTTTTTCTCAAACATTGCGCAAATATTCGGTCTGTTGACTCTCGCCGTCGGTGGTGCGCTGTTTTCACAGCGCGGGCACAAGCGCCGCGGCCGCAGGGCCGCCGCCGCCAGTGGTGCCTCCCGCATGGTCCTCACTGTGGTCTGCATCGCCCTGTTTGGGTCGGTCGCGATTAATACGCTGCAGTGGGCGAACGAGCGTGATGCGACCGAGACGCGTCTGCGGACCAATTTGACGCGGTCGTCGACCGAGGCCGGCAACAAGGTCGGCGATACCTCCCTCAAAACGCTGACATTCAGCAAGCAGATCAACCATCCGCAGGGCATTAGCACCGCGGAACTGGATAGCCTTCTGTCACTCGCCTATTCGAGCGATGGCGTGGGCGCCGACGATATTTCCTTTATCGATGTCCGCGAAGCGGAAGAGCTCGAAGGAGGCAAGCTTGGTGGGTTCGCCCATATTCCCTATCCGGAGCTGGTCGCGCGCGCTAAGGAGGCCCAGATCGCCGGCAAGAAAAACGTGCTGTTGTGCCATTCCGGCAATCGCAGTTCCGAGCTTTGCGCCGCGTTGAAAAAAGCCGGCATCGACTGCCGGTTCATCGTAGGCGGGTTCGAAAAATGGAAGGCCGAAGGCCGCAAAGCGCAGATCGCGGGAACCCAGTCGACAGAATCGCTGCGGTCGCTGCCGGCCTTTCCGAATGACGATGTGTTGCTGGACACGCCGGATGTCCAAGAACTTGTCGCGGAAGAGAATGCGCTCTTTGTAGACGTCCGCTATCCCGACGACTTTAAAGCCGGCCATCTACCGTCGGCCGTCAACATGACGCTCCGCAAGATGACGGGTGCAGAAATCGATGCCGCCTTCGAGAAATTGCCGAAGCGCCCCATCGTCGCGCCGTGTTACGACAAGCGGAGCTGCTTCTACTCCCAGATTCTCGGCTTGCGCCTGCATCGGCGCGGGTTCGATTTCCGTGGTCGCTACACGGTTCCGAACGAATATTACCAGGTCTCGGCAGCCAAACCGCATGTCCAACGCTGGCTCGACGCCAATGACGGAAATGTGTTCAGCATCATCCGCCGGCCATTCGATTCGGGATTGTCGCTGGCGTTGCACCGCACCGGCAATATGGTGCTGGCAATCTTCCTTGTGCTCGCGTTCCTCCGGTTCCTGCTGCTGCCCTTCACCATCAAGAGCGAGCGCGACCAGATCGTCGAACGGCGGATTGCCGACCGTATCTCCGAGCTGAAAGAGAAACTCAAAGGAGATCCGCAACGCCTGAAGGACGCGATCAAGACGCTGTATCGCGAAAATGGCCTGACGCCCACCCGCAACGTGTTGGGTCTGGTCCTGCAATTGATCCTACTTGTCGCCTTCTTTTCCGCCGTTTCTACGGTGGCGCAGCCGAACAGCGGGCCGTTCCTCTGGATCGCCGATCTTGGGGCGCCGGATCCGACCTTTGCCCTGCCGATTTTGCTGGGGTCGCTGGTCTTCTTGCAGCTCGGGATCAACGTGGCGCGGTACACCACCAAGCTCTTCATCTTTCATCTCGCCGTGGGCATGTTCTTCATCGCGCTCACCGCTACGCTGAAATCCGCGTTGACGCTGTACCTGATCCTCAGCCTTGCCCTCATGCTGATACAGGCGGTTCTCGTCCGGATAGCGATGCGCAAATCCGACCCGCACGGGGCGACCTCAGCCAAGCCTCTGGCGCCTCGCGTCGAGCTGCTCAGGCATGCCCACCGCATTGCCGGTGTCGGCACCAAAGCGCAGCGCCTCTCCTTGATGATGGAAGCCGGTCTGCCGGTTCCCGGAGGCCTGGTCGTTCCGGACGCCGCCTTTGCGACGAACGGCTCCGGGTCGACGCTCAAGGACGATGAAGCGACCCGCCTCGACCAGCTTCGCCAGCGTCAAGGTCTGTCCCGCTTGGCGGTGCGCAGTTCCGGCCACGGCGAGGACGGAGAAGATCACAGCTATGCCGGCGTCTTCGACTCGATTTTGGATGTCGACCCGGACTCGCTCATTTCGGCAATCGAATCCGTGCGTGTGTCCCTGATATCCAACGATGCCGAACTTTACGGGAATGACGAGCCCGCCGGCGGCGGCGTCATCATCCAGGAATTGGTGGATGCCGACTATGCGGGCATCCTGTTCACCGAGCATCCCATGCAAAGCGGCACGCTGCTTGTGGAGATGACGGACGGCCTCGGCGATAAACTCGCCAGCGGCACCGAAGAGCCCACATCCTTCGCGTTTGGCCGCATCAGCCGGAAACCGCTCGACAATGCGGTCCCGCCGATGGACTTGACGCCGTTGATCGATCTTGGTCTGCAGGTGGAGAAGCTGTTCGGTCAATCGCAGGACATTGAATGGGCCTTCAAGGACGGCCAATTCTTCCTGCTACAGGCACGCAATATCACCGTTCTGGCACGGACACAGACCGACGAGACGCCGACCAGCATGTTCGAGGCGGAACGTCACCGCTTGCTTGAGATCGCCCAAACCGGCAACCTGGAAGGAACGGTTTTCGCCCAGAACGAGCTGTCCGAACTGCTGCCGCGGCCGACGCCGATGAGCGCATCCTTCATGGAAGCCCTGTGGCAGCCCGGCGGGAGCGTGGATCTGGCATGCCGCAAACTCGGCGTTCCCTATACCGTCGGCGAAGCCTCGCCCCCGTATACCGTGTCCGTTTTCGGCGGCCTCTATGTCAACGTGCCGGAGCAGCAACTGCGTTCCAGCAAGGGACTTGGACCGGTAGCGTCCTTCCGGTTGTCGCGCGCGGCCGAAACGTTGGAGCAGGATTTCCGTGAAAATTTCCTGCCGGCCTATCTGTCGGACCTGCGAATTCTCGAAGCGATGGATTGCCGGCGCCTGCCGACGAGCGATCTCATCGATCTGCTCGACGACACGTGCGATAGATACTTCCATGAATCGCATGTTCAGGTCGACATCATCAATATTACCGCCGACTTCTATATGCGGGCGGCGGAACGCGCGCTCAGCAAGCGTGGTCTGACGACAGGGGCGTATCTGGGGCAAGGCCCCAAAACCATCGTCCACTACGCTATGAGTCTGCTGGGCGGCCCCCGCTCGGACAGCGAGAAGGCCGAAGAATTTCTTTCGGTGTTCGGACACCGGGCGTCAATCGACTACGAGTTGTCGCTACCGCGCTACCGCGACGACGACGCGATGATGGAACAGCTCCTCCAGAGTGCCGCGTCCATGACCGCCTTGGCCGCAAACAGCCCGGAAAGCGCGGAATTGCAAGACGACACCACGTTGGCGATCGCCGTATCGCGCGCCCGGAAGTTCCAGAACCTCAAGGAAGAAGCAAAGAATCACTCGCTGCGCGAAATCTCGGTGATACGTCAGATGCTGGTCGAACTCGACCGACGCCTCGAGCTCGATGGCGGCATCTTTTACCTCGAATATGCCGAATTGGGCCGACTGCGTGACGCAGACGCCCTGGACGAACTGATCGCGTTGATCGATCGGCGCCGCACGGCCGCGGAACAATTCGAAGCGCTCGCAGCGCTTCCGACGAGCCTGACGCTTCGCCAGCTCGAGCGGTTGGCGCCGGATGGCGACGCTGACGAAGATGTCGACTCGAGCGAGGATTTGCGCGGCGTCCTGGTTGCGGGCAGCGCCCCGATCACCGGCCGCGCCCGGGTCCTGACCAGCCAGGAAATTGACATGGTCGAGGATGGCGAGATTGCCGTCGCGCGATACATGCACCCGAGCTGGACGCCGGTCTTCCCGCGACTCAAAGGCATCGTGACCGAAGTTGGCGGCTGGCTCAGCCACACGTCGATCCTCGCACGCGAATACAACATCAACACAATTGTTGGGGTAAAAGGCGCAGAATTCCGCGTCAATACCGGCGACCTCCTGCAATTGAACCTGGACGGAACGATCGAGATCGTCGAACGCATCGATCCTCCGGCGGACGATCCAAAATCAAGCGATGAAATGGAAAGTTCGACCGCCAAAATTGCGAACAATTCGGGGGGTCAGAAAAATGTTTAATTTCAATCGACCGGCACCTTGGGGCCCAATTCATCCCATCGATAGCTCGGAAAACCGGAATTTTATGAATTTTTCACTCCTTGGCGCTTATGAACGAGTAATGCGCTACAAAAAATCGGCAGGAGATGTCGCCATGCGCTCGTCGCTCATTCGGATGCTTTCCCTGATTATGCTTTTAGGGGGGTATTCCCTCGATGCACACGCCAAGAGCGAAATCACGCTCTCCTTCGGGGTGTATTCGTCCGACAAGCCTTCTTCCATGGTGCGGCAGTTCCGTCCGGTGCTGAATGCGCTGGAGCGACAAATGGCGGTCCTCCACAAGGGCCCCGTCCGAATTCAGATGCACGTCGCCAAGTCATACGAACAAGGCGTCAAGGATCTGGTCACCGGCAAAGTCGACTTCGCGCGGTTCGGCCCGGCTTCCTACATCGAAGCAAAGCACGGAGATCCGCGAATCAGGATTATCGCGGTGGAAAGCAACAACGGCAGCAAGGTCTTTAACGGCGTCATCTGCGTCGACAAGGACAGCGAGATCACCCAGGTCACGCAACTGCGCGGCAGAACCTTCGCCTTCGGTGACGAACGTTCGACGATTGGCCGGTATCTCGCCCAACTGCATCTGCTGCGCCACGGCATGAAGGTCGGCGATCTCGGTCACTACGAATATCTCGGGCGCCATGACGCCGTCGGTGCCGCGGTAGGCGCCGGCCGGTTCGCCGCCGGTGCTTTGAAAGAGAGCACCTTCAAGAAGCTTGTTGCCGACGGCGTTCCCTTGCGCGCGATCGCTAAGTTTCCGAACGTCACCAAGCCATGGATCGCCCGTGGCGGCTTGCCCGACCTGCAGTTCAGGCTGATGCGGCAAGCGCTGCTAACCCTCAACAATTCCAAGGCGATGAAATCCTTGGCGAAGGACGGGTTCCTCGAAGGCAGCGACGAAGATTACGCGTTCATCCGCGAAGCGATGCTGGGCAACCAGTTGTTTTTCAAGACGCAGGCGAACATCGCCCGACGCAGAAATAAGCAGCAGAAGTAAGCAATAGAGGCACAGCCGGACGCCGGCCCTGTGCCGGCGGACGGACGAGACAACTGAGTATTCGAATTTGGGATAGCACCCAAGGTGAGATTGAGAAATGGTTATGCAAGCAGCCAATAACACACGGATCCGCGAAGATAAGTCCGCGCAGCCTTGGCATTTTTCGCTTCGTCGGCAAATCACGGCGGCGCTGGCACTCGCGGCGATTGCGGTGGCCTTCGTATCCGGCTTGGTGGTTCAGAAATTGGAAACCAGCTACCTTCGCCAGAAGCTGCACCAGCAGAGCGAACAGACCTTTCACATCATCACCGCCGCTGCCCTGGAAGCCGTAATTTCAGAAGATCAGCCGCTGCTGAAGACGATCGTCCAGCAGGTGGCCGGAGAAGAAGCCGACCTCCTGGCAATAAACATCCTCAACGAAAACAGCCAAACGCTGGCCCGCTGGAGCAACAAGATCACCCCGTCGCAGACCGAGCCGGTAAAATTCTCGAAAAGTATCGTCTTCGAAGGGGAAACCTTCGGTGAAATCGACATCGAATGGAACTTCTCCAATGTCCGTGCGGAAATTAAGCGGCACGCCCTGATCATCCAATTCTGCGTCGGCTTCGGCATGCTCCTGCTTGCGGTCATTGTCATCGCCTTGGTCGAATTTCTGGCGCTCAACCCAATCAACAACATCAGCCGCCGCCTCACGAATTTTGCCGAAGGCAAGCTCAACGTCGACCTCGACGTTTCCCGCTTCCGGTCATCCGAGCTTCACAATCTCAGCGGTTCCGTTGATAAACTCGCAGAGGCCCTGCGCCTTAAGGAGCAGCGGGAGGATGAGCTTCGACAGACCCTCGAGAAACTCCAACATGCGCAAAAGATGGAGACCGTGGGCAATCTCACCGGCGGCATTGCGCATGACTTCAACAATCTGCTTGGCATCCTCATCGGCAACCTGGACATGCTGAAGGAGCAATTGGCCGGCGATGAAGCGTCGAGCGAACTGGTCGATGACGCGCTTGAAGCAGGCCTCCGGGGCCGCGAACTGAACCGGCGACTGCTCGCTTTCGCGCGCAGACAGCCGCTCAAGCCGGAGGTCATCGACATCAACGAGACCCTTACCGGCATGACCAAGCTGTTGCGCCGCTCGCTTGGAGAGAACATCGAAATCGCACTCCGCTGCAACGCAGATATCTGGCCGATCAAGGTCGATCCCAGCCAATTGGAAACGGCGATCCTCAACCTCACGATCAATGCGCGCGACGCTATGCCGAATGGTGGTCATCTGACCCTCGAGACCCGCAACATCCACGTCGACGACAGCATGGCTCAACAGGATATCGAGGTCGAGCCGGGCAATTATGTCGTACTGTCGGTCACCGATGGCGGAATCGGTATTCCGCCCGAGATCCTGAAGCGTGTCTTCGATCCATTTTTCTCGACCAAGGAAGTCGGCCAGGGGACCGGTCTCGGCCTGAGCATGGTCGACGGCTTCATCAAGCAATCCGGCGGTCACGTTACCATCTACTCCGAACCCGACCGCGGGACGACGGTGCAGCTGTACCTGCCCCGCGACTGCAGCCAAGTGCAGGATTTGACTGCCCAAGAAGAAGCGACCCCCGAGCCGCACGGCACCGGCGAAACCATTCTCCTCGTTGACGACAATGAAGGCATTCGCCGCGTAGCCCGCAAGCAATTGACCGAATTGGGATACCGGGTCGTCGAAGCCGACAGGGCGTCCGCCGCCATCGAAGTATTGCAGCAGGATGAGGAAATCGATCTGGTGTTTTCCGATGTGGTTATGCCGGGTGAAATGGACGGCATCGGTCTTGCGGCGCTGATCGCCGATCAGTATCCGCAGGTGCCGGTCGTCCTGACCTCCGGCTTCACGGCGCGGCCGTCCGGCGTGGACACGTGGGAGGATGCCGCGGATGCCGATGTCGAGCTGCTGATGAAACCCTACCGCCGGCTCGAACTCGCGATGGTGATCGAGCGCAATCTGAAGGCCGCCTGATATGAGCAATGGCGAAGAGCGGCTGCTCATTATCGACGACGAGTTGAAGATGGCGAAGATCGTCGCGAAGGGCGGCGAGATGTCCGGCTACGTCACGGCATACACCGATAAGGCGGATGAATTCTACCACCGGCTTGCAACCTGGTGTCCGACGGTGGTTATCGTCGACCTGCAGATGCCGGATACTGACGGCATCGAACTGTTGCGCGGGATGGCCGCCCAGGGCGCCACCGCCAAGGTTGTGGTCTGCAGCGGGATCGACGCGCGCACCATCGACACCACAATTCGACTGGGAACGGAACTCGGCCTTGAAATGGGCGGCGCATTGAATAAACCCGTTCGCCTCGCCGAAATTCGCGACCTGCTGGAAAAACTGAAAACCGGATCGGACACGGCCGGCCTCGATGGCCTTCGCCAGGCGATTGAAAACGATGAATTGTTCCTGGTTTATCAGCCCAAGATCGACCTCCGTACCGGCACGGCCGTCGGGGCCGAGACCCTGGTGCGTTGGCGGACCCCGTCGGGCGCTGTCATGCCGCCGGACAGCTTTCTGCCTTACGCGGAAGAAAATGACCTGATGGGCCCGCTGACCGAGTGGGTGATGCGGAACGCGGTCGATCAGATGGCGAAATGGGCGGCGAATGACTTCGACATGAGCCTCGCGATCAATATATCGGCCACCAACCTGCACGATTTGAGCCTTCCCGATTCGCTGGCGGAGATGTGCCTCGCGGCGGGGCTCAAGCCGAACAATTTCACGTTGGAACTAACCGAAACGGCGAGCATGCGGGACGCCGCTAAGATGATGGACGTTCTGGCACGCTTCCGGATCAAGGATTTTTCCCTGTCGATCGACGATTTCGGGACCGGGTATTCATCGCTGGTCCAATTGCAGCGTCTGCCGTTTTCGGAAATCAAGATCGACAAGTCGTTTGTTTTCGGTATGGACAAAAGCAAGGAAAACGCCGTTATCGCCAAGACCGTCATCGATATGGGCCACAATCTCGGGCTCCAGGTCTGTGCCGAAGGTGTCGAGAACGAAGCATCCCTGGAGATGCTGAAAGATTTCGGCTGCGACTTCGCGCAAGGCTATCTCTTTTCCAAGCCGATTGCCGCGGACGACATTCCGCCGTTCTTCGCGGCCCATGAGCACGCCCAGGACAAGGGGCCGACGCGCCAGCGAAAAGGCGCCGCCTGAGCCCGCGAGACGACACTCACGATAAACCCGCCCGGCGCCTAATACTCCGGCCAAAACATGTTAGTCTGATATCGTCCGCCCACCCCATGGCACGGCGGCGCGACAGCACTTCTGCGACCATCAGGGGAACATGAACATGCGCATCGGCGTCTTTATATTTGCCACCGAATACACCATCGAAATCGCGGAACTCGCCAGCACTCTGGAGGAGCGGGGGTTCGACTCGCTGTTCGTGCCGGAACACACGCATATCCCGATCAGCCGAAAATCCGCCTGGAGCGGCGGCGATGAGCTGCCGAAAAAATATTCTCATACCTATGACCCGTTCGTCTCCCTGTCTTTCGCCGCGGCGGCGACGCAGAACCTGGAACTCGGCACCGGAATCTGCCTGGTGCCGCAGCGCGATCCGATCGTCACGGCAAAATGCGCGGCCAGCCTCGACCGATTGTCGGGCGGTCGGTTCATCTTCGGCATCGGCGGCGGATGGAATGTCGAGGAAATGAATGACCACGGCGTGCATTATGACACCCGTTTCAAGCAAATGCGGGAACACATTCTGGCGATGAAGGCGCTTTGGACCGAAGAAGTCGCCGAATATCATGGCGATTTCGTCCAGTTCGAGAAATCCTGGTCCTACCCGAAACCCGTGCAGACACCGCACCCGCCGGTAATTCTCGGCGGCGAGAGCAAATACACGCTGCGCCGGGTGGTCGAGTTCTGCGACGGTTGGTTCCCGCGCGCGAGCCACGGTTTCGACGCGGCCGAGAGCATGGCGCGCCTGCAGGCGGCGGCGGACGAAGCGGGCCGCGACATGAAATCCCTGTCGGTAACCGTGTTTCGCGCGCCCGCGGAAAAAGCGACGCTGGACAATTACGCCGAGGCGGGCGTCACGCGGGCGCTGTTCGAATTGCCCTCGGCCGACCGGGACTCGGTACTGCGCCTGCTCGACGACTACACGCCGTTGCTCGGCTGACGCGGACCAGGGCGGACCGGCGCGGTGCTACAGCTATACAATTACTGGCGTTCGACCTCGAGCCACCGCGCGCGCCTGATGCTCAACGTCAAAGGGCTGGATTACGACTATGTGCCGGTCAACATTCCGGCCGGCGAACAACATGGTGAAGCCTACCGCCGCCTCAGCCCGAACGGCTTCGTGCCGGTGCTGGTCGATCAGGGAACGGTGGTCCGCCAGACGCTCTCGATTATGGATTATCTCGACGAGCACTATCCCGAGAAACCCCTGGTGCCGCGCGACGAAGCGGGGCGGCTGCGGGTGCGCGGCTTCGTTTACTCGGTGGCGGGCGACGTGCAGGGGCGCACCCAGAAACGCGTGCGCGATTATCTGGAGACGCGCTTCTCCCGCGATACCCTGGTCGAATGGTTCCTATTCTGGTCGGCCGAAAGCGTGGCGATCCTGGAACGCCTCGCCGCCGAAGAACGCCCGGTCGGCCGTTTCTTTCACGGCGATGCGCCGACGGCGGCGGACTGCTTTTTGGTGGCGCAACTTTATAACTGGCGCCGCCGCGCAGTCGATTTGACCGTCGCCCCCACCTTGCTGACAATCGAGCAGGCTTGCCTCGACCAACCCGAATTCGAATCCGGCGCGCCGGAAAACCAGCCCGACATGGCGCCGGATCCCCGGTATTGAGACTTCCCCGGTTCACGACCTCAGGAGACGCCCATCATGACCGATCAAAAATTCTGCACCAGCCACGCGACGGATGCCCAATGGGAAGATGGCCAGCGCGGCTTCTTCCAATACCGCGACCTCGGCATAAAGGACGCCACGAACGGCGCCTACAACGCCCACGTTATTCGCCTCAAACCCGGCATCGCGCACGAAGGCCGCGATACCGGCCAGCACCAGCACGCGCTCGACTTCCAAATGTTCTATGTGCTGAAAGGCTGGATCAAATTCACCTATGACGGCCATGGCGAACACACCTTTAAGGCCGGCGACAGCTGCCTGCAGCCGCCGGGTATCGTGCATGACGAAATCGGCTGTTCCGACGACCTGGAACTTATCGAGATCACCGCGCCGGGTGATTTCAAGACGATCGCGCTGTAAACGCGGTATAGGCGAGCGCCAATCCCGCGATCCAGATCAGCACGATGACCAACGCCGCTAGGCGGCTGGTCGGTGCCGACGCGTCAAGTCGGGCGGCGGCGGTCGCCCGCAGTTCAGCCATTACATCCGGCGGAATGAGCCGCATCGTGGCAAGGATCCCGAGCGGCAGGATCAGCGCGTCGTCGAGATAGCCCAACACCGGAATGAAATCCGGGATCAGGTCGATCGGACTGAAGGCGTACCCGGCGACGATCAGCGCCAGCGCCTTCGCAATCCACGGTACCCGAGGATCGCGCGCGGCCAGGTACAGGGCATAACAATCCCGTTTAACCAGACCGGCCCAACGCTTGAGTTTGCCGAGGAGCCCGGTCATCCGGCTACCGCAACAGCCCGTACAAACCCGCGCCGCACAAGAGACCCAGCGCAATCCGGCGATACAGCGCCTCGCTCGACTGCCGGAACAGGCGGCCGCCGATCCAAACGGCGGCGAGGAACGGCAGGATGAGCACCGCGGCGCGCCGGACCGACTCGCCGCTAATCAACCCAGTCGACGCCATCCACAGGATCAGCGTCAACAGCGTGATCGCGAAATATCCGGTGAAGTTGGCGCGGTTCGTCGCCGCGCTGTCGCGGCTCGACAACAGATAGATCATCACCGGCGGATTGCCGAGGCTGGTCAACGCGATCAGCACGCCGGAGACCGCGCCGACCCCGATGGTCATCGGCAGGCGTTTCGGCCCTTCGTAGCGCCAGCCGATCAACAGCACCACAGCGAAGATGAGGACCAGCAGGGCGACGCCCCGCGCGATATGATCGGCATCGAGCGACACCAACAACCAGCTTCCCACCGGCATGAACAGGGCCGCGACCGCACCCATGGGCCCCACCACGCGCCAATCGATTTCCTTGCGGACGCCCGGCAGGAGCTGCGCCGTCGCTGCCAGCTCCAACAGAATGATGATCGCCACCGTGTCGACCGGGCCGAACAGAACGACGAAGAACGGCGCCATCAGCATACCCGAGCCGACCCCCGCAAACCCCCGCATCAGCCCGGCGGCGGTAGCGACGGTAAGCGCCGCGAGCAGGTCCGGCGTCATGCGGCCGGTGCTGGCGCGGCGAGTATTTGCCCCATGCTACAGGGCCGCACCGCCGCGGATGTACTCGGGAATCTTGCGCGAGAGATAAATGCCGTCGTTGAGATCGCCAAAGAATTTACCGTTCTCGACCATCACCTTGCCGCGCAAAATCGTCATGACAGGCCACGCCGTCACCTCGTGCCCTTCCCACGGCGTATAGTCGGTACTGTGCAGATCTTCCTTGCGCACGGTGCGGCTCTCGCTGGGATCGACGATGGCGATGTCGGCGTCGCTGCCGGCCGCGATGGCGCCCTTGCGCGGGTACATTCCCATGATCTTGGCCGCGCTGCTGGATGTCATCTCGACGAATTTTTCGAGCGAGTAGCCGCGCTTCGACACCATTTCGGTGTACATCACGCCGATCCGCGGCTCCACGCCGGAATTGCCGCCGGTGCAATCGTCGATCCGTTCGCCCTGCACCTTGACCGACAGGGAGCAGCAGATTTCATCCGTCGCAACGGTGCTGATCGACCCGTTCAACATGCCGCCCCACAGCGCCGCCTGGTCGGACTCCGCCTTCAGCGACGGATAGGTGTGATAGATCTGGCCATGCGGCCGGTGATAATCTTCCTTGTTGTACAGCAGGTACTGATGCAGCGTTTCGCCGTAGATCGGATAGCCCTTCGCGCGTGATTCGATGACCGCATTGACCCCGCTCTCGGCGCTGACATGCATCATGTAGAGCGCCGCGCCCTCGACATTCTCGGCCAGGCGGATGATGCGGCGGAAGGCCAGGTCCTCGGACAGCGTATTGTGCACTTCGGCCATGTTCTCGAAGCCGACCCGTTCCTCCTTGATCAGCTTGTCATACATATGCATGACGATGTCGTTGTCCTCGGCATGGATCGCCGCGATGCCGCCCTCGCGCGCGGTCACCTGCAACAATTCCCAGATATCGCCGTAGTCGATCATGCGCCCCTTGCGGCTCGGTGTGATGTCGGTGGTGAAGATCTTCAGGCTGGCGTATCCGGTCTGAAACGCCTCGGGCAATTGATCGAGCACCTTGTCCGGAATCTCGCCCTGCAGCATCACGTGATAGGCGTAATCGCAGTAACACTTGCCCTGCCAGTCTCCGTCGCGTTTTTCGATCGCCTCCTGCACCGTCTGGCCGTGCCGCCATTGGGCGAAATCGATGATCGTCGTGGTGCCGCCGAACAGCGCCGCCTGGCTCACCTGTTCCGGCGGACCGCTCACGATATCTTCTCCGCCGTCCGGTGCGGGCAACGCCCACAAACAATGGACATGGGGGTCAATGCCGCCGGGCATGACGATTTTCCCCGTCGCGTCGATGGTCCGGCCGATGTCGGTCTCGCTCAACGTGCCCGGCGCGGCGAGGGTAACGATCTTGTCGCCCTGAATGCCGACATCCAGCGCGTCGACGCCATGGGGCGTGACAACCTGATCACCGCGAATGACAAGATCGAGCATGATGGACCGTCTCCTCTGTCAGGGTTTGCGTACGCAATCGATTGTCGCGCAGCGATTGCCGAAACTCAAATTCTTGTCGCCGCACCCCTATCCGCTTCCCGTTCCGCGAGCCGCCGATCGCAGGCGCCGGCGACCCATCCGAGCACGCACCAGAAGATGGCCGAGGTGACGATGGAAGCGGCGGCGAAACGGCTCGCCAACTCCGGCGGCACCGGGGCACTGGTCGCATCGGCATGGGGCGCGCCGACCAGATGGGGCAACGCCATGACGGCGATCGCCGCCATCTTCGCCACCAATTCCCGGCGAAAGACGAGAAGCCACAATCCGGCTGCCGTGCTCCCGGCGGCAGCTCCCCACCAGATTTGACGGGCTTCGACCGCCGCGGCTGCCATCCCCGGTAATTCCGGCGGCAGCCCCAATCCCGGCCCAAGCGTGAAGATCGCGAATCCGGCAAACCCCCAAAGCATGCCCGAAACGCCATCGATCGGCCGCCCCCATAGTGCGAAGCACCCTGCCAGAACGAACGCAAACCCGGCGCCCATTACCACATTGGCAAGACTGGTCTGCAGCAGGCGGATGAACCCATCCTCGGGCGGCGCTGTCGAATCATGGCCATGCCCGTGATGGCCGGAGGTTGCGGTGCTGCCCGATGGCGCCGGCGTCGCCGCCTCGAATTTTTCCGCCGCAAGGATCAGCGGGATCGTCGTGAAATGCTGCACCGCCGTGAGCACCAGCCCGGCGGCCAATCCGGCGGCCAGCGCCACGATCACCAGGCGCCGAAACATCGTTCTATATCAGTATCATAAAGGGATCAATGGCACGGAAACGCCATCGAGTGGCGGCTATCATGCGCAACATTATGCAGCAGGTCCGGCTGGGCAAAGCCCGCGCCGTATACCAGGAACATGCCGAAGAGAATCGCCGCAACCGCAGTGAGCCGGGTGGAGTCTATCGCGCGCCCCGCGGCCGGCGCGGCGGTCGTCAAATTATTGTTCATGCTTCCCATCGAATGTTTCCCTGTCCTGGCGGATCAATGGTCCCGAATTCCTTGATTGGTAGGATGCCCTCGGCCGTGCGCCTTGTCGATACGGTAAATTCCGCCCCCCGCTCAATCTTCGATAGGCACGAAGATCGAATGGCGGAGCTGTCCACCGACCGACTGCGAGAGGTGCCCCTTGCCGGCAATATCCTCGACCAGGATAACTTCACCCGCCGCGATGACGCGGCTTTCACCATCGCTGGCAGTCAATTTGGCGCCGGCGTCGAGATTGATGATGTATTGCCGGCGCGGCGCCGGGTGCCAATCGAGATCGTAGTCGCCGGAGGTCTTGCGGAAGATGATGCCGGTCGCCGGGAGCCGCTCGGAATATTTGCTGGCGCCGCGTTCCTCGGCCCATTCGACCTCGATATCACGGAAATGAGATTCCCCGGCTTCGTCCATATACAAATTGTGTATGCGCATCGGACTCTCCCCTTACTTCGTCCACTCAAATGCTGATCAATATTTTCGGCCGGAATCCCGTCCCGGTCCTACCAATGTCGCCCCGCCATCGACGACCAGCGTCTGGCCGGTGATGTAGCGCGCGTGACCGGACAACAGAAACCGCACCGCGCCACCGATGTCCCAGCCGGTTCCTTCCAGACCGAGTACCGAGGCGGTCCGCCGCGCCTCGCGCGCCGCGTCGCTCATCCCGCCGGAAGCCACCATCGGCGTGAAGACCGGACCCGGTGCGACGCAGTTCACGCGAATACGGTCCGGGCCGTGATCGACAGCCATCGCCCGCGTCAGCGCGATGACCGCGCCCTTCGACGTCGAGTAGACGGTCAGGCCGCGCGGCCGCAGCGCCGAAATCGACGAGACATTGACGATCGCCCCGCCGCCCGCACTCTCGATCATCGCCGGGATGGCGTATTTCGAGGTGAGGAACATGGTCTCGACATTGACCTGCATGACCCGGCGCCAGACGTCAGGATCCTCGGTGACCACGCTGGCCTTGCTGCTGATTCCCACATTGTTGTCGAGAAAATCCAGCCGGCCGAACCGGTCGAGCGCCGCCGCCACCATCGCCCGGCACTGCGCCTCGTCGGTAACGTCCGCGCCGAAGGCCGACGCCCGGCCGCCCTCGGCGGCAATCATCTCGGCCGTCCGCTCGGCCAGCTCCGGCGACCGGTCCACCACCAGGACCTGGGTTTCCGCCCGCGCAAGCAGGATCGCCGCCGCGCGACCGTTGCCGATATCGTCACCCGCCGCGCCGCCGCCGGTTACGATGGCGACTTTCCCCGCGAGCCCCGGATCATCGATGAAATCCATCGCCTCACTCATCGCTGCGCTCCACATATTTCGGGCAGTCGGCGACTGCCGCCGCTTGCTCAAGGGTCTTACAACCACGCACCCGGGACAAGCCCTGCCGGGCTCGGCGTGCGATTTGGACATGCCGGCATCCGGCGCTATGGTTCCGATGCGGCGCTCTGCCGAATTCGCATTGGGAGGGATGGTCTATGCGACTCAAGGATAAGGTTGCCATCGTCATGGGCGCGGGCCAAAGCCCGGGCGAACGCATCGGCAACGGCCGTGCGGCGGCGGTGCTGTACGCCCGCGAAGGGGCGAAGGTGTTGGCGGTCGATCGCGATATCGCGTCGGCGGAGGAAACCGCTACCATGATCGACGCCGAGGGCGGCACCTGCGCGGCCGGCAAGGCGGACGTTACCGCCGAAGCGGAACTGGCGGAGGTCATCGGCTCCGCCCAAAAACGATGGGGCCGGGTCGATGTGCTGCACAACAATGTCGGCGTCAGCATCTCCGGCGGCGACGCGCCGGTCACTGAAATCACCGAAGAAGCCTTCGACCGGATCGTCGCGATCAACCTGCGCGGCACGGTGATGGCCTGCAAGCATGCTCTGCCGATCATGCGCGCACAGGAGAGCGGCGCAATCATCAACATTTCGTCGATGGCCGCATGGACCAACTATCCCTATGTCACCTACACCGCCACCAAATCGGCCATGATTGCCTTTACTCAGCAGATCGCGCTGCAAAACGCCGAATACGGCATCCGCGCCAATGTCATCCTGCCGGGACTGATGGACACCTCGATGGCGGTGGATACGCGCGCCCGCGAATGGGGCAAGCGGCGCGAGGAAGTGGCCGCCGAGCGCGATGCGAAAGTGCCGCTGCGCCACCGCATGGGAACCGCCTGGGATGTCGCCCACGCGGCGTTGTTCCTGGCGTCCGACGAGGCGAATTTCATTACCGGCGTGGCGCTGCCGGTGGATGGCGGCTCCAACGTCCGGCGCGGTTGACCGGAACCGGCGACGGATCAACCGCCGATCGCTTCCTTCACCGCGTCCCGAAGCAGCGCCGTCCGGGCCGACGCCGCTTCCATCAGGAAGGCGAAATCGCTGTGCGTGGTCAGGAAGCGCGAGCCCATACGCACGAATTTCGTCGCCATTTCCGGATCCCGAATGCCGCCGATTCCCGGAAATTTTCCGTTGGCGAGGCTGGCGTCGATGATCCGCTGCGCCGCCTTCTCCAGCTCCTCGCCGTCGAACTGGCCGGGCAGCCCCATCTCCATCAGGAGATCGTTACTGCCGATATAGAGGACGTCGATGCCGTCGACGGCGGCGATTTCCTCGACATTCTCCACCGCCTCGGGCGTCTCGATCATCACGGCGAGCAATGTGTTGGCATTGAGGGCTTCGGTCGCCTCCTTCGCGGGCAGGCTTCCATAGCCGAGCTGGGCGTAGCCGCCGGCGACCGAGCGATGGCCGACCGGTGGGAAGCGGCAGCACGCCACCGCGTGGCGCGCCTCCTCGGCCGTGTTGACATGCGGCACGACGACGCCCATCGCGCCGGAATCCAGCACCCGCGCCATGTGAAACTGCTCGTGGCCGGCGACCCGGACAATCGGCGTGATGCCGGTGTCGAGCGCGGCGATGGAAATCTCCGCGGCCTTCTCCAGCGTGATCGGCGCGTGCTCCATATCGATGAAGATCCAGTCGTGGCCGCATGCCTTGGCGACCTTCGCGATTTCGCCGGACCGCACCATGCGCACCGATAGCCCCAGCACCACCTCGCCGGCGCGCAGCTTTTCCAACACCGTGTTCCGCGACTTGTCCATCTTCTCAAGACTCCCCAATACGTCAGGCGGCACTGCCGCGCGCCGGCATCTCCCGCTCGACGGAATTGATTTCGTCCGAAACCGTGGTCCGGTACATCACCCGCCGGTGCGCCAGTTCTTCGTACGGGCGGGCGCGATGCATGGTGCAGCGATTATCCCAAACGATCAGATCCCCGGCGTGCCAGTGGTGGCTATAGACGAATTGCGGCTGGGTCGCGAACGCGGTCAGTTCGTCGATCAACCGCTGCCCCTTCTCGGCCGGCCAGCCGATGATCCGAGCGGCGTGCGACGCGAGATAAAGGGCCTTCCGCCCGGTCGCCGGATGCGTCCGCACCAGCACCTGCCGCACCGGCGGCAGTTCGGTGCGCGCGCCGTCCGTAAAACCGGCGAATCCCGTCTTTTCGCGCGAGTGAAAAATACTGTGCTCGACGATAAGGTCGTCGATCTCGCGCTTGCGGTCCTCCGGCAGCGCGTCATAGGCGGCGCGCATATCGGCAAATTCGGTTTCGCCGCCGGTCGGCGGAACTTCCCGCGCGGACAGCAGCGAACACCGCGCCGGAATATGCTTGAAGGTATTGTCGGTATGCCATAGCCGGTTGGCGCGCTGGTGGGCCCGCCGCTCATCGTCGGCCGCGAGCAGATCATCGTCCGGTCCGACGTTGGAGATATCCGTCATTTCCGGCCGCAGTGGCCGCTCCTCTCGCCCCCAATGATAGTTGGTCGTGGTGAAGACCGGCCCGAACAGTTCGCTGAAGGCGACCTGCTGGTCATCGGTCACCGGTTGATCGGGAAAGACCAGAATTGCATGTTCATTAAAGGCCGCCTCGATCTCAGCAAAGACCTCGGGGACGACCGGTTGGGTCAGATCGACATCCCGCACTTCGCCCATAAACAGCGGATGCAACGGTTTCACGGTTATCGGCATGGCAGACTTCCGGTGATGTTCGCGATTGCGGACGGTCTGCAAAGCATGACGTCAATCGAAAATCGGCGCAAGCGAGGCCGGCCGGACTCTACGGTTCGGAAACCTCGCCCCGGACGATCGCGGCGCCGTCGCCTTGCCAATCGAACGGCTGCACGTTCATACTTTGGTCAGGCGGCACTGGTCCGCGTGGCGTGCCGCCATCGAATATTCGAAACGATTAGGAAGCGGCAACGCCCGGGATTTATTCGCACGCCTTTCCAGCCGCTGCCCGAGCGCACGCCCGCTTCCGATAAATAAAGGAGGGTCGGCAATCATGGCTCAATCAGTTGGTCCGTTGGACGGCGTGAAGGTCGTGACATGCTCCACCGCGCAGGCCGGGACGGTTCCCTACATGCTGATGGCCGACCTGGGCGCGGAAGTTATCAAGATCGAACTGCCGGGCGTCGGCGACAATTCCAGAAACAGCGGTCAGATACCCGGCTTCCCCAGCACCTTTTTCGAGACCAATAACCGTGGCGTGAGAAGCCTTACGCTCAACTTGAAGGCCCCTGAGGGCCGCGAAATCCTCTACGAACTCGTGAAGCAAGCCGATGTCTTCGGCCAAAATTTCCGGCCGGGCGCCGCCGAGAAGAACGGCTTCGGTTACGAAGACCTGAAGAAGATCAATCCGAAAATCGTTTACGCCTCGATTTCGGGTTACGGTCCCCGCGGGCCTCACGCCGCGCTCCCGGGCACCGATGCCATCGGCCAGGCGCTCGGCGGCATTGCCGAAGCGTATTCGACACCCGGCAATCCATTGCGGACCGGCGTGGTGTCGGTTGCCGACGAAGCCTGCGCGATACTCACCTTTGGCGGCATATTGGCCGGGTTGCATTGCGCGAGGACGACCGGGGTCGGTCAGAAGATCGACACTTCGCTGCTCGGCGGGCTGACCCGGCTGATGGGTTGGACGTTCACCACGACCATGTGGAAGGACGCCAATCCGGTCACCGGCCAAGCACGCATTACGGGCACCGCGGAACGTCCCGCCATCAGCGCCAGCTTCACCGATATCGACGGCAAACCCCTGGTGTTTCAGATGGGCGGTCGAAAATGGCGAGACGCCATGACCGCGCTCGGTTTCCTCGCGCGCATGGAGGAAGAGGGTTTCGCCGACCTTGGCGTGGCGGTCACGTCGGAAGAAAAGCGGGAGGCGATGCTGGCCACCCTCGACGACCTGTTCGCCACCGGGAGCCGCGACAAATGGGTGAACTTGTTGCGCGACGCCGATATCGTCGCGGCGCCCATCAACACACTGCTTGAAGCCTCCAACGATCCCGACGTTCTCGCCAACGAGTACGTCACCGAGGTCGACTACCCGAAGCACGATAAGCGGTTGAAGGTGCACGGGTCGCCGTGGCACTTCTCCGAAACCCCCGCCAAGATCGGCGTCGCCCCCGAGCTCGGCGAGCATACCGACGCCATCCTGCAACGCCTCGGCTACAGCGATTCCCGGATCCAGGATCTCCGGGAAAAAAAGGTAATTTAAGCGGCGCGGCGCCCACGCGAGCCTGCTGACGGTTGCATGCCGCCAGAGGGGTGCCATTGACCGGCGTGGACTATTGGGGGCATCATTTCACACTGAACACTAAGAACCGATCTTTAGGAGACTGAGTAGCCGGCAATAAAATCGACATCCAGGGAGTGAGGTGCATCATGAAACATCGCGGACGACTTACGAGCCTGTTGTTACCTTTTGTACTTGTAGCATTCATTTGGAGCCCCCTTGCTGCGGCCGAGCAGAAAGGGACCCTCGTCATCGCCCTCGACACCCTGGGCGGCCAAAACCTGGACCCGATCCTGGAAACCCGGGCATCGCACGCACACTTTCAGGCGCCCGTATTCGACTCACTGGTCGGATTCGACTTTGAAAAGGGCGGCATTGGGCCGGGAGTCGCCGAGCGCTGGGAACTCGCCAAGGATGGCCTAAGTTGGACCTTCTATCTCCGAAAAGGCCAGCGTTGGCACAATGGCGATCCGCTCACCGCGCATGACGTGAAATTCAGCCTCGAACGCACCATGTCGAAGGAATCGGTTGCGTCCCGTTCGGCAGCGTTGCGGCGGAACGTCAAAAGCATCGAGGTGATCGACGACCTTACCGTGCGCGTAAACACCAAGGGCGTGCAGGTCCACTTTCCCGCGAGCATGAGCCGGGCGGTGTTCCAGGAAGGGCAGATGATGCCCAAGAAATACATCGAGAAGGTCGGTGTCGCCGAATTCCGCAAGAATCCGATTGGCAGCGGCCCCTGGAAGATCGTCAAGAGCGTGCCGGGCGACCGCGTCGAGTACGAAGCGGTCGACTACCCGCACTGGCGCGGCACGCCGAAATTCAAACGGATGACTATCCTGCTGGTGCCCGAGGAAAGCACCCGGGTCGCAATGGTCAGAACCGGCGAGGCGGCAATTGCCAGCATCAGCCCGGAATCGCTCAAGGAGGTCAAATCGGCCAAGTTGAAGGTGGTGTCGGTCCCGTCGACGATGCAGGCCGTCTATTATTTCTGGGGCACCTACCGAGATGACCAGAAGAGCAATCCGATTGCCGACAAGCGGGTGCGGGAAGCGCTCTCGCTCGCCATCGACCGCAAGCAGATCATCGACCACGTGATGAATGGGGAGGCCCGGTGGCCGATGCCCTTTGCCACCTTCGGATACAGCGTCGATATGGATACCAAGAAATGGCGGAAGTGGAGCCGCAAGGCGCTACGCTACGATCCGGTCCGGGCGAAGCAACTGATGACCGAGGCGGGGTATCCGAACGGCTTCGATCTCAAATTCGCCAATACCGCCCTGCCTGGGACTCCGTACATGGTCCAGATCGGTCTGGCCGTCGCCGACTTCTGGAGCAAGATCGGCGTTAAGGTCAAATACAAGCACTATGAGTGGGGCGCCTTCCGCGCATTGCGGCGGGGACAGGAGAAATTGCGGGGCGGCGCTTCCATGTATCGCACCGCGGGCCGGCCGGTCGCCGTCGCTCGATACATGTCGGGCTTTCACAGCAAGAGCCTGTCGCATCTGTTCGGCAACACCAAGGGCGACAATAATATTTGCCCGACTTTGTGCA
>CAJHYV010000147.1_pt1 | contig 22226 bp, 25 predicted proteins | sample 9198851 | NCBI WGS metagenome assembly CAJHYV01 (sample SAMEA7708375, study PRJEB35096) | sediment metagenome | biome: marine neritic benthic zone biome [ENVO:01000025]; feature: sediment [ENVO:00002007]; material: shallow marine sediment [ENVO:03000034] sea grass bed [ENVO_01000059] ...
CGAGCAACGCTGTTGCCCGAACCGACAATTCCTGCACTGCACGACAAAGTGCTTCACTCCGCCGCAACTCCATCAGATCGCCACGCACAATTCCATAGCGTTCGATCAATTCACCCGGCAAATACACGCGCTTCGCACGTACATGAAATCCCATCGCCCGAATCAACCCGGTTAGTGCCCAGGCGACGCCAATCTTTCCGGCAGCGTCTCGGCTCGAACCGTCGTTCGCGTCCAAAACCCGCAGCGCCAAGTGCTGTAAATTTGACGACGTATCCGCCGCATACTGCTCCAGCATCTCTGTTGTCGCCGGCGGTTCCTCGGCGAGGTCCATCGCGCGCGCATCGATCAGCCGATCGAACGGATCGCGCGGCAAATCCGCGTCACGCACGGCGTCGGCAAGCGCCTCGACCACCGCGTGGCGACGCGGCGTGGCCTCGAATATTTCCCCAATCGATTCACGCCACCATTGCAGGCGAATTTCGCCCAGCATGGGTTCGCTGACCACCTCGCGAATTTTGGCTATTTCCAGATTGAAGGCATACAGCGCAAACAGCGACTCCCGGTAACGCTTCGGCGCAAACAGAACAGTCAGAAAGCGTTCCGGGTCGTGGCGGCACACTTCGCCGGCGCAGTAGGAAAGCGCATCGTTACGCGCCATTCAGCGTATCCCGGCGGGTCTCTGGGGAAGATGTTGGTCGAATGATATATTCCCGACAAGCGCTTGTGCTATAGTCATCCGCAATCATACCTAGGGGGAGAGTTATTTCCATGGCTGCAATACTGACAAATCTGTCACGGACAGTGACGGCGGGCTTTGTCCTCGCGGCGCTTCTGTTCGCCTACTATGCAATAGACCAATTCGACAATGTCATCTTCTGGACATTCTTTTTCCGCTGGCTGCACGTCTTGAGCGGTGTCATGTGGATTGGCATTCTTTGGTACTTCAACTTCGTACAGATTCCCAATATGCCGAACATTCCGGACGAGCAGAAACCCGCGATCGGCAAGGTCATTGCGCCGGCCGCGCTGTTCTGGTTCCGCTGGGGCGCCATGGCGACACTCATCACGGGCTTGATCCTGGCGATGCTGAACAAGTACCTGCTCTACGCGCTGCCGCTCGGCCTCATCGGCGAGGGCGCGGCGCCCGGCCACATCATCATCGGTATCGGCATGTGGCTCGGTATCATCATGTGGTTCAATGTCTGGATCATCATTTGGCCGGCGCAGCAGAAAGCGCTGGGAATGGTCGAGGCGGACGACGCCACCAAGGCGGCATCGGCGCGTACGGCGATGCTGTTCTCGCGGACCAATACGCTGCTGTCGATCCCCATGCTATTCTGCATGGTCGCCGCACAGAACCTGTTCAGCGTGTCTTAGAAGGACGCCACACGACAAGACCGGAAACGGGGCCTTCGGGCCCCGTTTCTATTTTCTTTGGAAATTCGATCCCGAACCAGTTTTCAGGATTTGCCGCCGGACGCCTCGCGGATTTTGGTCAGCGTGGTGCGCGTCGTGATCATTTCCGGATCGACCCGCAATTCCAGCACCGCCGCCTTGCCCGACTTCCGCGCGCGATCGAAGGCCGGCGCGAAATCCTCGGTCCGCTCCACGACTTCACCGTACGCGCCGAAGCAGTCCGCCAATTTCGCGAAATCCGGATTGTGCAGCGCCACCGCATAGTCGTTGCCGGGATAGTCGCGGTCCTGATGCATGCGGATCGTGCCGTAGAGATTGTTGTTCACCACCAGAATGATCGGCTTGCTGTCATGTTGCACGGCGGTGGCGATCTCCTGTCCCGTCATCAGCGCACCGCCATCGCCAACGAAGCAGACCACCGGACTGTCCGGGCACACGATGCTGGCCGAAACCGCCGCGGGGATCGCATACCCCATCGCGCCGCTGGTCGGGCCGATCTGCGTACGGAATTGGCGGAAGCGATAGAAGCGCTGCGGCCAACCGGAGAAGTTGCCCGCGTCGTTGACGATGATTGCATCATCCGGCAGCACGTCGTTCAGGTGATCCATCACCACATGCATGTCGAGCGCGCCCGGCATCTCGCGAGTTGGCTTGAGATTTTCGAGATGGTCCGCGCGCGCCGATTCGGCCCAACCGGCCCAGGCCGAATGGTCGATCGGCTCAAGCGCCCGCGCCGCCTTGGCGAAGCTTTCCATCGACGCGCTGATCGGCAAATCGGGTCGATACACCCGCCCCATCTCCGTCGGGTCCATATAGACATGAACCAGGGTCTGGTCGGGTTTCGGCAAGTTCACCAGGGAATAGCCGCCGGTGGTCATTTCGCCGAGCCGGGACCCGACGACGATCAACAGATCGGTTTCCCTGACGCGGGCGGCGAGCTGCGGGCTGACACTGGTGCCCAGGTCGCCGGCATAGTTGCGATGTTCGTTGTCCATCAGATCCTGGCAGCGGAACGAGGCGCAGGTCGGCAAATTGTTGGCCTCGGCAAAAGCGAGGATGTCGCCACACGCGGATTCGCTCCAACCGGCCCCGCCCAGCACCATCAGAGGCTTGCTCGCTTTTGACAGCAGGTCGCGCAGGGCATTCATATCATCCGGCGCCGCACCGGGCCGGGCGATTTGATATGGCGCGGCATCGACGACGTCGGTCAGGTCGCGCTGCATGTCTTCGGGCAAGGCGATCGCCACCGGGCCCGGGCGGCCGGACATTGCACGGTGAAACGCCTGACTGACCAGTTCGGGAATCCGGTCCGCGCTCTCGATCTGGACCACCCATTTGCAGATTGCGCCGTAGAATTGGCGGTAATCCACCTCTTGGAATGCTTCCCGGTATTCCTGCTCGCGCGCCACCTGGCCGATGAAGACCACCATCGGCGTCGAATCCTGCATTGCGGTGTGCACGCCAATCGAGCCGTTGCAAGCGCCGGGCCCCCGGGTGACGAAGGCGATCCCCGGCCGGCCCGTAATCTTCCCGTATGCTTCGGCCATGTTGGTCACCCCGCCCTCCTGGCGGCAAGTGATCATGCGAATGTCGTCACGCGAGGCTTGCAAGGCATCGAGGGTCGCGAGGTAGCTCTCCCCCGGCACGCAAAAGGCGGTATCGACGCCGTGAATTTTGAGTTGATCGACCAGCACCTGTCCGCCAGTTCGCTGATTACCGCCTTTGCTCATGATTCTTCCCCGGATTTGATTTTATGCAGCCGGTATTTTCTTGTTTACCGGCACGGCCGACACAATAAACGGTCATTGCGTAGCCCGCGTCAAATAGCTGAATGGGGAAGGTTCGGAACGTACCGGCCGCGTCCGTGCCGATTGTGTATCCCGGAATATGTACGGAACTGGCAATTCTCGACCCGCCCTATATGCTTTCCCGATAGCAAACGGAAAACGGTTTCGAAGATGTCGCCGCGCGCTGCGGCGAAGACTGCTATTGTGATTCATCAATTCGCCCTAGAACATTCGGAAAATGCCAATGAGCGACCAGACTGAAATGAAGCCCCGAATTGCTCATATCGCTTTGCAGGTCGAAGACCTCGATAAGGCGGCGACCTTCTACAAAACCGTGTTCGGATTCACCGAGGTCAGCCGCCACCGCGATGGCGACCATGAATCGGTACATTTGACGGACGGGCATCTCGACCTCGCCATGGTCCGTTACGATGGCCCCGACAGTTTCATGGGCCAGCAGGCCGGCGGTGCGCCCTGCATCCATCATTTCGGTGTCGACGTGGACGATCTGGCCGCCTTCACGGAACGAGTGGAAGCGCATGGCGGAGAGACCTTCGCCGATCCGACCAACCCTGGCGAACGCGTCGTTAAGTTCAGGGTGCCCGGCGGCGGCGGTATTACTGAAATCGCCCCATTCGGCTGGCATTCCCGCAAATAGCCGGACGCAGGACGGCGTTCTCGATTGCGCGCAAAAATTTGCACCCCCTGTGCGCACCGTCACATAATTCTGTTAACCATGCGTGTTAACCATCCTCCATAATCTTGGGAGGTGGCATCGACAACGGCCGCCCGCACCGACCCGCAAGCACCGACGCACAACGGCCCGACCAGGAGAGAGGTTGACGTCATGTCACTACGCGATCTTAGGGATGTCCCCTATTCCACGACAAACCGCGCCGCGCTCGACAAGTTCGAGTCCGCCGCCGACCTATTGCTCGGCTATTACAACGATCCTCTTGCCGAGATTGACGCGGCCCTGTTGGAGGATCCCGAATTCGTTATGGGCCACTGCTTCCGTGCCGGCCTGATGGCGATTTCCACCGAGAAAGCCGCCGAACCCGAATTGCGCCAGAGCCTCGAAGCCGCCGAGGCCTTTGCCGATCGGGCCAATGAGCGTGAACGGGGACATATCGCCGCGCTGCGGGCCTGGCTCGACGGTAACATGGAGCGTGCGGTCGAACATTACGGCGACGTGCTGATCGACCATCCGCGTGATGTATTTGCCCTTCAAATGGCGCATCTCGGCGATTTCTTCCTCGGACAGTCGTCGCTGCTGCGCGACCGTGTCGCCCGTGTCTTGCCCGATTGGGATAAGAACACGCCAGGATTCGGCTACGTACTCGGCATGCACGCCTTCGGGCTTGAGGAAACGGGCGATTACGCCCGCGCCGAGGATAGCGGCCGGCAGGCGGTCGCTATGCAGGCGCGTGATCCCTGGGCCATCCATGCCGTTGCGCATGTGATGGAAATGCAGGGTCGCACGGGAGATGGCATTGCCTGGCTCACCGAGCGGACCGACGATTGGGCGCCCGACAACGGCTTTGCCTATCATAATTGGTGGCATCTTGCGCTGTATCATCTCGAACAGGGTGAAAACGACCGGGCGCTTGAGCTGTATGACACCGCCGTCCGGCCCGAACGGTCCGAAATCGCGATGGAAATGGTGGATGCGTCGGCGTTGCTTTGGCGGCTGCACCTGCGCGGCGTCGATGTCGGTAACCGCTGGCGCGAATTGGCCGATTGTTACGAACCCCTGGCAAAAGACGCCTACTACGCCTTCAACGATTTCCACGCCATGATGGCCTTCGTCGCGGACGGACGGCGCAAAGCCGCCAAGAATTTGCTCGCGGCGCTGGACCACCGGGTAACGGAAGGCGGCACCAACGCGTATATGACCCGGTATGTCGGCTTACCGCTTTGCCGGGCGCTCGCGGCATTCGGCGAGGCGGAATTCGAAACCGCTGCCTATACGCTGATGCGAATTCGCCACAATGCGCACCGCTTCGGCGGCAGTCACGCGCAACGCGACGTCCTGACCCTCACCTTGATCGAGGCGGCATTGCGGGGCAACCAGCCCCGGCTGGCGCGGGCACTTCTCGCCGAACGGAGCAGCTTAAAGCCGAACAGCCCATTCGCGTGGCAGCTGACCGCCCGGGCCTTGTCGCAGCTCGAAGATAAAGCGGGTGCGGAACATGCGCGCAGCCGCGCGGGGAATCTAGCCGCTTGAAGGCATTCCCATGAGCGATCCCAAGAACAAGGGGCCGATTGGCCCCTTGTATCTTATCTGTCTCACATTGATCGGGTCGGTCAGCGGCACTGAAACACCGCAGTGCGCTGCCGGATATTGTAGGGTTTCGGGTTGTCGGTTACCAGGCTAGCCTGTTTGCCGTTCTTGCCGCACTGATCGGCGGCATATTTTCTGGCTTCCTGGACGCTGCTGGTCTTCGTATCGTATTCGACCGTAAGCCGATCGCCCGCCGGCCCGATTGGGCCGTCCAGGCTGACACAGGCACTAAGAACGCCCGCAGCGACGATAGACAAAACAATTTTCATGCTGAGACCCCATACCGAAAGTGGTCGCACGTAGCGACGGTGCTTGGAAGTATGTGTCCGAATGCGTAAAGAAGGTCTTAGCGGCCGGCCGGAACAACCGGGTTAAAGCCGAAGAATCCGGCCGGGATGCCGCTTTAAACACATTGAAACCACGCCTGGCGCACGGACCTGGAGCGCGAGCGCTTGTTGTTTGAAACCAGATCCGGCTTCCGTTTGTGACGTGCACACAGTTTGGTGGCGTAATTCGTCACCTCCTGCTTGGTGCCGCTCTTTGCGTCATATTTCAGTAGCAACCCTTCCGGATTGCCCTGCATCGGCGTCTCTGCACAAGCGCTCGCCATGAGCGCGACGCCAAGAATCATCAAAATTCGCATGGTCTCTCCCACCCTTTGGACCGTCCGCTTACACGGCGGATTGCAGGCGAAAGGGTGCGCTACGAATCTTAATCAAAGATTAATATTACAGGAAATTTAGAGCTACTCTGCGCCAATATGATACTTTAGAAAAATATAATAATTATTTGATAAAAGTGTATTTTTTCTAATTCGCCGACGCTCCGGGCTCGTCGTCCCATACCTTCTCGGGCACCGGCAAACCTGCCAAATCATCGGCCGTCAGCGGCTGCTCGGGTGTGATTCCCAATTGCTCAAGGATCATCATGGTCTGCCGCACATGCTGCGCCGCGTGCCATGTCGTCCGTTCCAGCACCTCGTGCAACGGTTGCTCGCCGTAATAGGTCGGAACGCGCTGATCGCCGGTGACATCTTCCAACCCGCGCCACCAGGATTTCAGCCGATCACGAACCTCCTGACCATACGCTGTGACCTGCTCAACCGTCTGAATATCCTCGGGTGGCTTCGTGGTCAGCATTTCGTAGGTCAGGGTAGCCCCGTCGGCCATCTCGAGAAACGCCTCGGGGATTCGAAAAATGTGATGCGCCAACACGCGATAACTGCGGTCCCGGTTCGGAAGTTTACGGGTCAGGGCATCATTGGGCATTTGACGCCAGAATCGCTGTGCCGCCGACAGCACCATATCCAGCTTATCCATCAGCTCCGGCGGGCTTAGCGTCGGCCCGGCATCCACATCGAGGCCTAGGAAGCCGGCGACATCGCCGATCGATTGGGCATAGACAAACTGACTGCCGCGGGAAACGACAGGCACCGAATCAGCCCCGAGGTCGCGCAGCAAGTCCATGCCGGCGCCATCCTCGACATTTACGGATTCATGATCGATCTGTTGAGACGAAAGAAACTCTTTCGCACGCAAGCAACTCGTTCACCCGGGGCGCCAGAACACCCGTACCGTTTCAACCATCGACATGCCGTTCTCCTTAACGTTTGCGCAGTATAACGTCGATGGCCCGCGTCACAATCCCCGAGCCGGTCGGTCCGGCTGGTAACAAGAGAACCCATCGAGCCGCCGCAACACAATTTTGTAATAATTATATGGTAAACAAAGCAGGAAAAAATACCTGGGAATTTGGTATGATTAACGTAGATATAAACCTCGTGTAATAATGACAATAATAACCCTTAAGATATTAAGTCGTCTTGGATGGGTACATGCGAAATGGGGGAATAGACAGCCGGACGGAGTGAAATGCATGCCTATATTTGATTCGCCTGAATTCGATAACCACGAACAAGTGGTATTTTGTAGCGACCCGGAGAGTGGGCTCCACGCTATTATCGCAATCCACAACACCAACCTTGGCCCTGCCCTCGGCGGTTGCCGTATGTGGCCTTTTGACAGCGAAGCCGACGCGGTGCGTGATGTACTGCGGCTTTCGCGCGGTATGACCTATAAATCGGCGATCACCGGGCTGCCCTATGGTGGCGGCAAGGCGGTGATTATCGGCGATCCAAGAACACAGAAATCCGAAGCGCTTTTGCGCGCCATGGGCCGTTTCGTAGACAGCCTCGGCGGCCGCTACCATACGGCAGAAGACGTCGGCACCACGGTCGCCGATATGGACACATTGCGTCGGGAAACCGCCTACGCGCACGGTTCTTCCAGCGCCAGCGGCGACCCCTCGCCCGCCACCGCGTACGGTGTCTACATGGGAATGCTGGCGGCAGTACAATTCAAATACGACCGTGATTCGCTCGAGGGCATGAGCGTCGCAGTACAGGGGCTCGGCAATGTCGGACGGCGGCTCTGTCGCTATCTCGCCGAGGATGGAGCCCATTTGCTGGTCAGCGACATCGTGCAGGAGGCCGTCGACGCGGCGGTCGCTGAATATGGCGCGACGCCGATATCACCTGAGTCAATCCACCGCGAGAAAGTGGATATCTTTGCGCCGTGTGCACTTGGCGCGATCCTCCATGACCGATCGATCCCCGAACTCGGCGCCAAAATCGTCGCCGGATCGGCCAACAACCAACTCGGCGAAGCGCGTCACGGCGAAATGCTGCGTCAGCGCGGCCTGCTCTACGCCCCGGATTACGTGATCAACGCCGGCGGATTGATCGACATCTATGTCGAATCCCAGGGTGGCGACCAAGATGCGGTCCTCGATCGAACCGCACAAATTTATGAAACGTCGATGACGATCTTCGAACGCGCGGCCCAGGAAGAGATGGCGACCGACCGGGTCGCCGACCGCATGGCCGAAGAACGCTTTAACCGCCGGCACGGCACCCGCGCCGCCGCCTGACAGTCCCCGAAGGGAGCCCACATTGGTGGCTGACAACACCGACCGTCCGGAGCCTCCCGATCTGGGGACCACAGTGCGATTCGCCGGTGTCGCGAGCTTCATGCGGCTGCCGGTGGTCACGGAATTCAGTACCATCGATATTGCCCTGGCCGGTGTTCCCTGGGACGGCGGCACCACCAACCGGCCCGGCGCACGGCATGGCCCGCGTGAAGTACGCAACCAGTCAAGCCTGATTCGGCGCATCAATCACGCCACGGGGATCGCACCTTACGAACTGTGCAGGGTTGGCGACGTGGGCGACGCTCCGGTTAACCCGATCAATCTGATGGACACGCTGGAGCGCCTCCAGGGGTTCTTCACCAGGATCGTACAAGCCGGCGTGACGCCGCTTAGCGTCGGCGGCGACCATCTCGTCACCTTGCCGATTCTGCGGGCGTTGGCCGCCCGCTGGCCGCTCGGTATGGTCCATTTCGACGCGCACAGCGACACAACCGACAGCTATTTCGGCGGCGAGAAATATACCCATGGCACACCGTTTCGCCGCGCGGTGGAGGAAGGCCTGCTCGACCCGGGCCGGGTGGTACAGATCGGCATCCGCGGATCGCTTTTTCACCGCGACGACCTGGATTTCGCCCGCGACAGCGGCATGCGGATCATCACGATTGAGGAATTCTACGATCTCGGCGTCGATGCGGTGATCGCCGAGGCGCGCCGTATCGCCGGCGATGGCCCGACATATGTGAGCTTCGACGTGGACGGGCTCGACCCGGTCTATGCACCCGGTACCGGCACGCCGGAAATCGGCGGCTTCACCACCCACGAAGCGCAGCGCATGATTCGCGGGCTGCAGGGGCTCGACCTGGTCGGCGGCGACGTTGTCGAAGTATCGCCGCCGTTCGATCCTTCCGGCAACACCGCCTTGGTCGGCGCGACCATGATGTTCGAGATACTTTGCGTGCTGGCCGACGCCATCGACCGGCGGCAAGGCGATGGAATATCCGGCTCGTAAATCGCGCTCCAAGAATTCTTCCAACTTGGGGCAGGATGCCTAAATTGGTATTGTTTCACATGCGGTTTTTCTCTTCCTTCTCCATTGCTCACGGCTTGCCGGTGTTCGCGCTTCTCGCGGTTATCGCCTGGCTTTCAGCGGCCAGCGCGCAAGATGTGGGAAACGCCGTCGCGGTGAAAAAGCTTGTCGGCGCCGCCCTGGACCGCACGCGCCATCGCGTAACCTATACCGGCGCCTACCGGCGCATCCCCTACCCGCGCGGTGATGTGCCCGCCGCCACCGGCGTCTGTACCGACGTGGTGATCCGTGCCTACCGCGCCGCCTTCGGCATCGATCTTCAACAACGGGTGCACGAGGATATGCGGCGGTCCTTTAGGACCTATCCGAATTACTGGGGGCTGACCCGTCCCGACCCCAATATCGACCACCGCCGGGTACCCAATTTGCGGGTCTATTTCACGCGTCACGGCGCGACATTGCCGGTTACCCGGCGCCCGGGCGACTACCGCCCCGGCGACCTCGTAACCTGGCGTGTGAACGGGAGTCTGCCCCATATCGGCATCGTGACCGACCGCCGCTCCGCCGACGGGATGCGGCCGATGATCGTGCACAATATCGGTGCCGGACCGCAGCTCGAAGATATGCTGTTCGAATTCCCGATTACCGGACATTATCGGTACCTGCCCGCCGGTTAGCGCGGCGCCCTATCGGGGATTCCCGATGCCACAGTCCATGGTTGGATATGCTGCATGAGGAAGATATCACGACGCTGCTGGAGCCTGGCGAAAGGCTTGTCTGGCATGGCCGGCCAAATGTGGAGCGGCTGGTGGGCCGTAAATTCGGCGGGATTTTCATCGCCGGCGCCGGGATCGGGTTACTGCTGATTTGGGCATGGAATTCCATTGTGGACGGTTCGGTCATGGGGATATTCGTCGCGCTGCTGTTTGTTGCCTTCGCCGTAATCCTTGCCCATGGTAAGTTTCGCGACGTGATGGACGCCCGCACCACCCGCTACGCCGTCACCGACAAGCGCGCGCTGATCGTCAGCGGTCGTGCAATGACTACCCAGCGCATCTTTCCGCCGGATGCGATCGGGCCTTTGGATACCCGTAATGAAGTGCATGGCGTCGGCGACCTGATGTTTTGCCATACGACCAAGATCGGCCATTTCGGCCACCGCCGGACCGAAAGCGAAGGCTTCATCGGCATCGCTGAAATCGGCAAGGCGCGCGACGCCCTGTCCGCGCTAATGAAGCGTGCCGACGATGGGCCTGCAATTCGTCTGGCGCCTGATGTTAACATCGGTTGAGCGCGGCACGCCGCCGCTCAACTATACGGAAGCAGACGCCTCGTGACCGGACCGACGATCGCAGAAACCTACGCGGATTTCGCCGACGCCCTCCGTTTCGAGACCATACCGGAAACCCTGGCCGAAAAAGCGACGCTGCATATCCTCGACACGCTTGGCTGCGCGCTCGCCGCTTCCCGGACCGACTATGCCGCAAGCATGCTGGCGGCGCTCACCCGCCTCGACGGCGGCAGTGGGGCGGTAGCTATCGGCCAGCCGCAAACCTTGGGATTACGGGATTCCCTCCTCTTCAATGGCGGCCTCGCCAACACGCTGGACTATGACGATACGTATCCGCCAACCTTGAACCATATTTCCGGCGGCACGGCTCCTCTCGTGCTCGCGCTGGGTGCACGCGAGGGCGCGTCCGGCCGCGACGTGCTGGTCGCCTACCTCATTGCCATCGAGATTGGCGCGCATGTGGGACTCGGCGTGACCGGCAACGCCATCATGCGGCGTGGATTTTCGCCGACCGGAACGCTTAACGGGTTTGGCAACGCGCTTGCCGCGGGAAAACTGCTCGGCCTCGACCGCGACAGGCTGATAGCGGCCCAGGGTATCGCCCTGACCATGATGAGTGGCTCGATGGAAGGCATCAAGGAGGGCGCCTGGAGCAAGCGATTCAATTCCGGACTCGGCGCTGTCGCGGGACTGACCGCGGCCATGATGGCCGCCGAAGGCGTCCACGCGCCTACCCGTCCCTATGAGGGCGATGCGGGCCTATACCGGCTGCTGCTCGGTCCCGAGGCCGATGTGGATTGGACGGCCCTGACCGGCGGGCTCGGTTCGCGCTGGGAATTCGAATCGGTGGCGATCAAGCCTTTTCCCATCGTGCACCACGCCCACACCATCATCGACTGCGCCATCCGGCTGAACCGGGAAGACCGTCTCGAACCCGGCGACATCGAGGAAATCACCGTCCGCGTTAACGAGCGGCAGATTCCGCTGTTATGCGAGCCCGACGCCGACCGCCGGCACCCGCCGAACGCCCATGCCGGCATCTTCAGTATCTATCATCTGGTGGCGACGGCCGTGGCCCGGGGCCGCATGACCCTCGACGAATGTGAGGAAGAGGCCCTTCAGGACCCATCGATCCGGGCGCTGCGGGAGCGCATCCGTTACGATATTGACCCGGACTCGTTGTTCCCCCGCTATTTTTCCGGCGGCCTGTCGGCGCGTTTGCGGGATGGACGCACCATAAACCGCTACGAAGCGCATCATCTCGGCTCCGATAAGCGCCCCTTGGCGGCGGAAGCCGTGATCGAAAAATTTCGCCAAAATGCCGGCCGTCGCTACGACGAAAGCCGGATTGGGGCAGTCGTGGATGCCGTAATGGCACTGCGCGATACGGGCACTCCGGGTGCCGTGATGGCATTGCTCGGCACCCCGTAATCCGCTACCGAACCCGGCAGGTCGCCTTTATGGCTATTCCCATTTAACGCAACCGCGCCATACTGCCCTACATGCCAACCGCCCTGCGCGCCGAAAGGACCGAACCGATGGCGAGACTCGACAAACGCCTCAACGCGTTTCGCGACGATCTCGCCGATTCACGCCTCGAAGGGCAGGTCAAAGCCGCGCGTTTCGTCGACGGGACGCCACGCCAGGTCGTCCGACCGCGGGCACCGCTGCGCTGCACTCCGGTGCCTGGCACGACACTGGTTTCCGAGTTGCTTACCGGCGAAACCGTCAGGGTTTTTGAGGAAAAAAGCGGGTTCGCCTGGGTCCAGAACGATACCGACGGATATGTCGGCTATACGGACGCAGACGCGCTTACTACCGACATCGTTGCGCCGACACATGTGGTGGCGCATATCCATACCTGCCTCTACCCCGAACCCCGTATCAAGGCGCCGCACAGCGCGGTTTTGCCGATGTGTACGAAAGTCGCGGTGACCGGCGATAAAGGCCGCTACAGCGAACTCGCCGGCGGCGGATGGGCGCCGACGCAGCATCTCGTGCCACTCAACACCTTCGAGGAGGATTTCGTCGCCGTGGCCGAACGCTTCATGGGCGTTCCCTATGTCTGGGGCGGGCGGTCCAGCCAGGGCCTCGATTGCTCGGCGCTGGTGCAGCTTGCGCTCGCCCGCTGTGGCATCGGCATTCCCCGCGATAGCGACATGCAGGAAACGGCATTCTCGAACACGATCCCCTTCGACGGCGACGAAAGCGCGCTCCGGCGCGGCGATCTGGTGTTCTGGAAAGGCCATGTCGGCATCTGGATCGAGCCCGGACGCTTCCTGCACGCCAATGCCTCGGACATGTGCGTAGCGACCGCGCCGCTGTCCCAGGTCATCGACTGGATTTTCCAGGTCGAGGGCACACCGGTATCCTCGGTGCGCCGGCCGGACTAGGCCACGCCCCTCACCCGCCCGGGTTGATGATCTGATCCAATTCCTGGGACATTTTGTTGATCTCGAATTCGGCCCAGAGTGGCAGATGATCGCTGATCTGTTTCTTGCCGCCTTTCGGGTTCTGATCCTGGAACAGCACCTCGCCGAACGGCACCACATTGATCTGCCCGGTAAAGCTGAAAGACGGCCGATCGACCCAAACGATCTTGTCGTAGGTCGCATCGCGCGCGAAATTCGTCTTCATATTCTTCAACGCATCCGGCATGACGAAGCCCTTCGACACCAGCGCATCGAAGAATTTGTCGCCCTCCGCCACGACATTGAAATCGCCCATCACGAAGAAATCCCGGTCGAACACCTTGCTGCGCTCGGTCTTTGACCGGCGGTCGATGAATTTGACTAGCTCCTTGATCTCTTCCTCGCGCTGCGCCCGTTCCTTCTTGGTCTTACCGAAATAGATGTGTGCGGTCACCACCACGAAATCGAACCGGCCCGCCCGGAAGGACGCACAATACGGCATGCGATGTAGCTGATATCCCTGATGGCTCTTCGCCGGTACGTTGAAGCCGATCTCACAGACCATCCCCGTCGCAATCACCGACCGCTTGTCATAGACAAAGGCGAACCGCTCATGATTGCCCGTCGGGTCCGACACCAGGATCTTGTAGTTGCCCGGCAGCATCGACTGCAGCCGGCTCAGACCCCGCAGATCGGTTTTCACCTCCTGCAACGCGATGATGTCGAATCGTTCACAGATATCGGCGATGTACTGCAGCGCCCGTTTCGATTTGTTGTTGGAGAATTGCTGGATATTCCAGGACGCGATCACGACGTTTTCATTGACTTTGCGGCTCGGCACCTTGAATTCCGGCCCATCCATAAGATCCATGAGCGCCTTGCGTTCCCGGGCGATGATAAGGTCGGTCGGCGGCATTGGCATCCTCCTGCGTAGCGTTGTGCCGGGCGCATGGCCTTCGCGCACCTTAACGCATCCTGACCAAAGGCGATGGCCTTGTCGGGCAAAAATTCACGCAAACCGCGCGTTACCCCTGCACCGCCTGAATCCGCACCCGGGCCACGCCGGCTTCCAGGAATCCGAGCTCTCGTGCGGCGGCCCAGGAAACATCGATTATCCGGCCCTTCACGAAGGGTCCGCGATCATTAATGGTGAGCACGGTCGAACGCCCATTTGCTAAATTTGTGACGCGCACTTTCGTGCCGAAGCGAAGCGACCGATGCGCGGCGGTCGCGGCGTACATGTTGTAGCGCTGCCCATTGGCGGTTGTGCGGCCGTGGAATTTAACGCCATACCAGGACGCCATTCCGGTCCGGTCATATCCGCCCCGGATCGGCTGCGGGGTCGAGCACGCGGCAACCAACAGCAGGGTCGCCGCGGCGATACCGATTTTCGGGCTTAATCTCGTCATCTGTGTATTGACGCAAAGCATTATGTCGAAAAGACGGATGAATTCGCGCGCTATCCAACACACATGGCGACGACCCGCGCCGCTCAAACCAGCAGCAGCGGCACAATCCGGCCAACGACGGTGAGGAAGTCGCCGACCACGTTCAAGGTCTGGGTCGTCGATTCCAGCCCTTTGACCGTCTTTTTGACCGCATCGCGCGCTTTGCGCAGCTCTTTCTCGTTTTGCACCAGCTTGTTTCGAATCGACGTCAGCTTGGCGTTTTCGAGTTTCAGGATCGCGTTTTGCACCGACATCCATTGCAGCGCCGCCCGGTTCTGGTCTTCCGGCGCCAGTGACTCAAGCGACTCCTGCCAGTCCAAGGTCTGATAGCGGTCCCGCAGCGCGCGAAGCTGGCCGAGCGTCAAATCGGCTATATCCTGCGGTTTGAGCGGTGGAAGATCGGCGGTCCCGGTCATGGCGTCGACTCCTTGCTGTGTAGCGTCTTCACCGCCTCGGCGATGCCCACAATCTTATCAAGTTCGCTGACGATAGAGCTGAGCGTCGTGGCATTGAGCTCGTTCACGGCAAGCGCCAGGAAGGCCAGACGAACACGCCGCGCGGCGGTTTCAGCCGCAATGACCACATCGAGATCGGACGGTGCGGTCAGGAACTCCAGGCGGCTTTTCCACCAGTCCTGCGGCAATGCGCCATCGTCAACAAAAGGTTTGACCACCCGTTTGCGATACTTCGACATGCGCAGATTTTTCAAGTCCGCCGTCATCTGCGCGCGCAAAGCCGACAAAAATGCGTGCTGCGCGGCCAGGCTTCCGTCGACGATCTTGCCGTGGCGGTCTAGCGAACGCCGCAATGCACCGGCCTTTATGTTCGCCACCGTGAACGTGACGCTCCGGTCGATCAGCGCGCCAATCGCATCGCCGGATTTGGAGAAACCGGCTCCCTTAATCTGCGCCGACAGCTTGTCCAGACGACCAACCACGCCGTTCATCGATTGCGACAGGCCGGTCGCCTGGTCGGTCGTCGACAGCGTCTTGACGGCAACGAAATATTCCCTCAGCAAAACGCCTTGAGTTTTGAAATCCTGAAAAATCTTTACCCGGTCAGCGAGCAGTTCTTCCGCCTGCTTGAGCGCGACTCTTCGTTGTTCCCTGCGGAGAAATTTCCGCGGCCCGGCGCGGTTCAAACTGTCCGCCCGCACCGCCACCGCCAGCGCCCGATCCACCACTGCCGGCAAGCTATCCTCAAAAACGATCGCGGTGTCCGCAAAGGCGGCGGCCTGGTGCAGTTTCTGGTCGGCACAGCCGCTCAGCACAAGGACCACGCAAACCACACCGGACCGTGCCCAGGCATGCGCTGTTCGCAATAGTCGCCGGACGATCGATACCACCGCCGCTTGCACCAAAAGTTCCACCCAAGACTAATCGACCAAGACTAGTGGAGACCGAGTGGCCATGCAATTTTGAGTGGCCGATGCCGCAGCGGAGGCGTCTGCCCTGCCGGTCGTTTAGATCGCACCGGCGACCGCGACGAATATCATCGCGATGCCAGCCCATCCGGCCGCGAACGGAATTGTCCGCCCCAAAGGAAAATTCCAGATGTACCCGACCGGATGAACGACGCGCGCCCAGAAATACAGTGCCGCGCCGGAAACGGTCAGGCCGTTCGACACACCGGCCAGATGCGCCACCGCCACCAGGGCGGCGAACGGCGCGAGGTTTTCGACGGCGTTGTAGTGCGCCTTCTTCAGCCGGACCGCCCAAGCCGGATCGGGCACATCGGGCCGATAGCTCAGCGCCTTGACCGGCCCGTTGCGGATTACATGAATTAGAATGTAAGGGATCCAAAGAATGCCGGTCCACCCGGCTGCCAAGGCAAGATAGGTAAGCTCCGTCGTCACCGGCTTCTCCCCGTCAGAATATTGATCCAAGTCGCCATCCCAGCCGAGTGCCCGGCCCGCCGGACCCGGTGCGGCTGATCCCGGATGCCCTAAGCGGGTATCATATCCGGCATCTCCGGGAAGTTGGGTAAATCTTCGTTCAGCGTGTCCCATGGTTGTGCACTGGCGGCGAAAACCACGAGCATGGGCTCGAACAGCGATGGGTCATCGAGGCTCGCTGCCCGTATTGTCGTCATCTCCGGCATGCCCGAGTTTTGGGCGAGTATGGGCGATCCGCAATTGGGGCAGAAACCCCGGCTTACCATATTCCCGCTATCCGCCGCCGCGTCGTAGAATTTCAATTCTCCGGTAATTTTTATCGACTCTTTCGGCAGCATGATGTGCGACGCATGGCCGGCGCCGCTGGCTTGCTGACAGGCCCGGCAATGACAATGCCCGGCAACCATCGGATCGGCATTACATTCGTATCGAACGGCCCCACAGGCACAGCCGCCGGTAAAAATCTTGGGCATTCCGTCTTCTCCCTTAAACCAAGAAATGAGATTTAGAAACTTGCGAAATGCAAGTGACATCACGCTAAGCCAGTCTCTTGTAAATTGCAAGTTAATAAATTCGATGCTATTTGATGGCCCATGATACACACGCAAACCGGCATCCCGGCGGAGCGGCGCTCGCTCTGCCCGATCGCCACCACGCTCGACATCATCGGCGATAAATGGACGCTGGTGGTGGTTCGCGACCTGCTGACGGGCAAGCGGCGCTACGGCGAATTCCTCACCTCGCCCGAGGGCATTCCGACAAACATCCTGGCCGACCGGCTGAAGCGGCTGGAACAGGAAGGTCTGGTAGAAAAACGGCCCTACCAGCAGCGCCCCCTGCGCAACGAATATCTGCTGACCGACAAGGGCAACCGACTCCTGCCCGTGCTTCAGGAGATCTGCCGCTGGGGCAACCGGCATTTCCCCGGCACCTGGACGCCGCCGGACAGTTTCATGGAACAGAGGATCACCAATTGAGCCGTCATTCCGGAAGGCATGGCGGCAAAATCGCGCCCTAGACCGGATCCCAACAGAACACGTCGCCGGAAACCTCCAGCGGCGTCAGATGCGCCTTGACCGACGGGATCGCCTCCTCGGCAATCCGTTCCGGCGTCCATCCGTCGGCCCGCTGCACTGCGCGCACCGGCCGCGGCTGGTTGAACAGGAAAATTTCATTGAAGCGCACGCCGAAGATCTGACCGCTCACGCCATCCTCGTCCGCCTTGTGGCTGCAGAGGTATACCGCCATCGGCGCGATCTTTTCCGGCGTCATTTGCTTGATCCGTTCGACCCGCTCCTGCTGATCGGGCGTGTTAGTCGGGATCGATCCGATCATACGGCTCCAGGCAAACGGCGTGATGCAGTTCGAGCGCACGCGGTAGCGCGCCATGTCGAGCGCGATCGACCGGGACAGCCCCATGATACCGAGTTTCGCCGCGGAATAGTTCGCCTGCCCCACGTTGCCGACCAAGCCCGATGTCGAGGTCATATGGACGAAGCAGCCCGAACTCTGCTTGCGAAAATGCGGCGCAGCGGCTCGGCTGGTGTAGTAGCTGCCATTCAGATGGACGTCGATAACCGCGTGCCAGTCCGCATCCTCCATCTTGTGGAATATCCCGTCGCGCAGGATGCCGGCGTTGTTCACCACGGCGTCGATCCGGCCGAAACTGTCGAGCGCGGCCTGAATGATATGCCCGGCACTTTTCGGGTCCGAGACGCTGTCGGTACTGGCAACCGCCTCGCCGCCGGCGCTGTGGATTTCCTCGACGACTTCCTGCGCCGGTCCCGTATCTTCGCCCTGCCCATCGACCGATCCGCCGAGATCGTTGACCACGATCTTTGCGCCATGCTCCGCCATCAGCTTCGCAAACCCGCGGCCGATCCCCCGTCCCGCGCCGGTTACGACGATGACCTTGCCTTCTACCATTCCCATATTACTCACTCCCCGTCTCAGGATGTTGCGTCAACCCATTAATACGATTTAGTAATACACTCTCACCTTCCCTCGTAACGCCGCGCAGGACCGCCTGCGGAGCACATCAGCGTCACCATTCATCAGATATCGAAGAGTCCCGACTATCGCGCCCGCCTCTTCAGTACGGCGCAGTGCCACGCACCACGGTACGGTGCAGGACGCGGCGATGGGCATCCATGTCGTAATCCTTCACCGCGCGGTGCACGAGACAACGATTGTCCCACATGACGAAGTCGCCGACATGCCAATTATGCGAATACACGTATTCCGGCTTGGTGGCGTAGTCGATCAGTTCTTCCAGCAGTGCCCGGCCATCCGCCTCCGGCATTCCCACCACATGCGATGTGTGAATCCCGATATACAGGAGTTTCCGGCCCGTGTCGGGATGGGTACGGATCAACGGATGGATAACCGGCGGCCGCTCGCGCTTCTCCGCTTCCGTCGGCGGCTTGTGGCCGGTGTTGCGGCGGTTTGCCTCCCAGCTATGCACCACCTTCAGGCCGGCCAGTTCGCGGCGCCGCGCTTCGGGCATCGCCTCATAGGACAGATACATGTTGCAGAATTGCGTGTCGCCGCCTTCGGGCGGCAGCTCCTTGGCATGCAGCAGCGTCATCAGCGACGGCACCGCGTGATACGACTTGTCGGTGTGCCAGAAGTAGTTGCCGCTGGTATAGGGGCGGCTTGTCGGATTGCCGTCGGCGTCCAGGTTCGAAATGATGTGCATCTTCGGCACCGCCTTGCCGGAGAAATCGCGCACCACATGGCCTTCGATCTCGCCGAAATTCTCGGTGAAGGCCAGTTGCTCGTCCCCGCTCAGATCCTGGTCGCGAAACACCAGCACGTGATATTCGAGAAAGGCGTCGAGGATGGCGTCCCGGGTCGCGGCATCGATCGGCCGCGACAGGTCGATGCCGGTGATTTCCCCGCCCGCGACGTCCGAAATTCGTTGAACCGTGAAGGGACGCGTGGCGGCCTTGGGATTGTTCCTGGCATCCGCGCCCACACTGGTTTGTTGCATCCCGAAGCTCCCTGGACCGCTTGACCGAAGAAATTTGTCCGGGCAAATCTAGTCGCTTCCCCAATCGGGTGCAATTGCAGGACGACAGGTATCGATCAAACCGGCGCGGAACCCCGGATTACCGTCCGGTGCAGCACCCGGCGGTGCCGGTTCAAATCGAAATCGGCGGTCGCCCGGTGCAGCAGGCTGCGGTTGTCCCACATGATCAAATCGCCGGGCTGCCACCGGTGGCGGTAGACCACCGGATCCCGGGTCGCCTGCTCCTGCAACTCGGCTAAAAACGCGCGTCCCTCGGCGAAGGGTTTGCCTTCGATATGCGAACTGTGGTCGCCGAGATAGAGCCCCTTGCGCCCGGTCTCCGGATGGGTCCGCACCAGCGGATGAACGACCGGCGGCGCATCGCGCTTCTCCTGCTCGGTCGCCGGGCGGCTGCCGGAATTGACCCGGGATTGTTCCCAACTATGGACGACCCGCACCTCCGCAAACTCTGCCTTCTGGCCCGCCGGCAGCGCATCATAGGCCGCGTGCATGTCGGCGAATTGGGTCGCACCGCCATCCGGCGGCAGTTCGACCGCGTGCAGCAGCGTCGCCAGCGACGGCACCGGCAGGTAAGACTTATCTGTGTGCCAGTGAAAATTGCCCTTGGCCTTCAACTTGCTGGTCGGCTGTCCATCGTCGCCCAGGTTGGAAACCCGGTGCAATTCCGGGATCGCATCGCCCCGAAACTCGTGGTTGATGTGCGATTCCAAAGGCCCGAACCGCTCGCTAAACGCTACCAACTGCGCGCCCGTGAGGTGTTGGTCCCGAAAGCACAACACGTGGTACCTCAGAAAGGCCTCCCGGATAGCATCCCGCAACGAATCGTCAATCGGCCGTGACAGGTCGAGCCCGCGAATTTCCGCCGCCATGACCGCCGACAGCGGAGACAGCTTGAAGGGCCAGGGATCGGTGTCCGCTTGACGCGTCTGGGGCATCGCCTTTCTCCGTTGACCTATGGCCCCTTAACCTAAAGCGCCAGTCCGCGCGGGTAAACCGGTTGGGCTTGGTCACAGTGCAGCGGACGCGATTCGTCTTGGCCAATCCGGCTGGGCACGGTAGGCTTTCGGTGATCGCCCCTGTCGCTGCACCGAAATTCGGAGCCGGATCATGACGGAACACGATCAATTCATGCACATGGCGCTCGAGGCCGCCCGTGTCGGCGCGGCCCAGGGCAACCGCCCGGTCGGATCCGTCATCGTGCGTGACGGCGCGGTTATCTCCACCGGCTACAATACGGTGATCAGCGAAGGCGACCCGACCAATCATGCCGAAACGGTCGCGATCCGGGCCGCCTGCCATGACCTTGATACGCTCGAACTCCCGGGCGCGACGCTTTACACTACGATGGAGCCGTGCCCGATGTGCCTCTGGGCCATTAGCATCGCCCGGATCGACCGGCTGGTGCTCGGCGCGCGCCATGCCGCGTTTCATCCCCACGACTACGGAGACTATTCGGTCGAGCGATTGCTCGATCTATCCGGCCGCAAATTGGACTTGGTGACCGGCGTCCTGACCGACGCCTGCGAGGCCATGCGCCGCGGCTGAGCCGGGTGCGGGCGTCCACACCGCTGGACAAAAAATCTCAATTGCGGTGGAGTGAGATTGCATCGGCGCGACGTCCGTTTCGATCGACTACAACTTGATATGAGGAATGCCATGATGTCGGAATTGAAGGCCGTGAGGATCGCTCCCAATAATCAGGTTTTCGATCTTCCGGTGATCGTTGGGATCGAGGAAGGATTGTTTGCGGACGCGGGCCTAGACGTCGACTTCATAGCCACTCATGAGGATCGTGAGAAAGACAGCGCCGCGAAGCCTGTTCTCTCCCGTCTCAAGGAGAACCTTTTCGAACGCGGCGCGGCCGATAGTTACAACGTGTGCGAATGGGCAAGCATCGACCGCCTTGAGCGCGGCGAACGAGGCGGCAACATCGCGGCGCTGCGTGCGTCGGTTGCGGCGCAGGCAATTCTGACATTCGAAGACGCGCTGCAGACCCCGCGCGACATGTCGGATGTTCCCGTCGTCGTCCAAATGTCCACCGGTTCGCATTTTACCACGCTACAGATGCTCGAAAGCGCGGTCGGGTTGGCGCATGTCAATCTCCAAGCCGGGGGATTGCCGCAAACCCGCTATGCCGGTCTCAAGGATGGGACATTCCGCGCGGTGACGGTTATGGAACCCTTTATCAGCCTCGGCCTCAAGGATGGAGCACACATTATCGCAACCAGTTTCTATCGCGGCGGCGAAGTGGTGGGCGCCGATTTTACGCCGGAGCAGCGCAAAGCGTATTACGACGCCGAGAACAAGGCCGTCGATATGATCAACGCCGATTTCTACAAATACGCCCATCACGTGGCCGCCCATGCCAAGGGCGCGCTAAAACCAAACGAACTCTCGCGGGCCTTCGTACGGTACAAGCATGTCGACTACTATGATCCGACGTTGTTCGCACAGACATACGATTGGATGAAGGCGCGGGGCATTACCGAAGGCGAGACCCGGCACGATACACTCGTTTCCAGCTAAGGCGTGGCCAGATCCGCACGGCAAAAGACTATCCGATCAAGACATCGAAAGATGAATTTGCGCGGCTCGGCATGCAGTCGGACTTGTTCCGTAGCGATGCGGTCTCCATGCTCGATCGCATCGGCGTTGAACCCGGATGGCGCTGCCTCGACCTGTGCTGCGGAATCGGCGGAATCACCGATC
>CAJHYV010000537.1_pt1 | contig 22226 bp, 21 predicted proteins | sample 9198851 | NCBI WGS metagenome assembly CAJHYV01 (sample SAMEA7708375, study PRJEB35096) | sediment metagenome | biome: marine neritic benthic zone biome [ENVO:01000025]; feature: sediment [ENVO:00002007]; material: shallow marine sediment [ENVO:03000034] sea grass bed [ENVO_01000059] ...
GCGGCACCGATGAAACCGATCATGGCGTACAGCACGAAATAAACGCCCGAGAGCCCGAATCCGATGATCGCCATGCCGCCGACGATCAGCGAGGCGATTTGCACCGCGACCCGGCGGCCGCTCATGTCCACCGCGATCCCGCTGGCAAAATTTGCGGCGAAAGAACTGATATGAAAGACCGTCAGGAATAACCCGGCCTGCGCATAGCTCAGCCCGAACTGCTCCTTGATCATCGGCAGCAGGATATAGATCGTCGCGGCGACCCAATGGGTGGCGCCATGGCCGCACGACAGCAGCAGCACCGGCCCGGGAATCTTGAATTTAGCGATGGAGGTCAGCACGCTTCCAGCCAATCGCCCCCTTAGGGGGCCGTTCCGGTAGGTTCGGCCGCATCGCGCGGCAGGATAAAGACCACCAAATTGGCCAAGAGAAGAATTCCGGCAAGCATATAAAAGACAGCGGTCAAACCGTAATACTCGGCGACAAGCCCGCCGAGGGCCGGCGTGATCGCCGACTTCACGCTTTGCACCGAGAACATCACGCTAATCGCGGAACCGGCGAAACTATGCGGCACGATATCCATCAGCCAGCCCTGGATAACCGGCCGGATCGCCAGCATCGTGAAGCCGAGCAGCGCAATTCCGAATACGAACGTCTTGCCGTCGCCAATCGCCGTCAGCAGAACGATCATCACCGACGACACGCAAAGGGACACCATGATCACCGCGCGTCTGCCGACGCGGTCGGAATACATGCCGGCAATCGGCGCTGCGATCATGCCGCCGATCAACAACGCGGTCATTGCAAATCCTGCATAAACATACGGCAGGTTCAGGACATCGACGATATAGAACGGCAGGAAGAACTTCAGGCCTGATTGCGCCATGCTGCGGAATCCCGCCATGATCGTCAGGCCCAGCATCGCGCGCTCGCGCAACAGCATCCACATACCGCGCATATACGTCCGGGCGTCGATGCCGCGCCGCCCGGCGCCGATACCGACCGGCCGGTCCTTCGGCAACAGCACCAGCAACGTGACAACGGCCATCGTCAGGGCCGGAATGGCGCTCGCGATTGCGGTTTTCTGCCATCCGAACGCCAGCGTGCTCAGCATGAAGCCGGCGGCCAATGGCCCTACCGCTTCGCCGACATTGGAGCCGACGCCATGTATCGAGAGCACAAACGCGCGGTTGGCTGGGTATTCGGACGACAGGAAGGACATCGCCGCCGGATGCCAAAGATTGTTGGCGCTCGCGATCAGAAGGGCCATCACGGCGATCAACGCGATATTGCCGGTAAATCCAAGCCCGACCATAGCCAGGCCAACGAGGAAGAGGGCGATCACCTGAAAGACGATACGCCGCCCGGATATGTCGACCACCGGTCCGCTGATCAAATTGGTGCCGAGTGAGCCGGCGTAATAAACCGTCCCGATCAGGCTGATCGCGGCATAGGAAAAACCGAATTCCTCGCGAATTTTCGGCAGCAGCAGAAAAAAGGTTCCGGTAATCCAGTGCGACGCGCCATGACCGGCGCCAAGGAGATAAGCGGCGCCGAATTCGCGCAAGCGAAACGGCGAGAGCTTGGCAGGACTGGACAAACTTGGGAAACCGCGATGAATGAGAGATCAGCGCAGAGTAGCCGCTCTCCCGGGTGAATGCAAAAACCGCTTGGCGTAATTATCGGGCGGCTCAGCCCTTTTTGCTGTCGATCTTGAGCGCCAGGAACCGCAGGTCTCCGCCCTGATTGATCAACAGGAGTACGGAACGGCGGCCCGCCTTTTTGGCGCGAACGACTTGCTTGTTCACTTCGGCGACCGACTTCACCTTTTCCTGATTAATCTCGACCACAACATCGCCGACCCGGAGGCCTTTTTCCGACGCCGAGCCTTCCTTTTCAACCTTGGTAACCACGACACCATTGAGATCGTCGGCCAACTCATACCGGCTTTTCAATTCCTTGGTAATCGCCGACAGGGTCAGCCCAAGTTCTTTGATTTCCTTGCCGCCTTTTTCGGCGCCCTGCGGCGCGGCAGGACTGCTCAATGACGCCTGATCGACCTTTTCAAGCTCGCCCAACCGGACGGTCAAATTCGTCTTCCGGCCGTTGCGCCAAACCACGACGCGCACATTCTTGCCCACATCCGTTTCGGCGACCATGCGCGGCAATCGGCGCGACTCGGTGACGCGGCGCCCGTCAAACGTCAAAATCACATCGCCGGTCTTGAAACCGGCCGCTTCTGCGGGACTTTTCTTGACCACACCGGCGACCATCGCGCCATTCGGGGATTTCAGCCCGATGCTCTCGGCAATTTCATCCGTCACCGCCTGAATTTGAACGCCCAGCCAACCGCGACGGGTGGAGCCGAAGTTCCGTAATTGGTCGATTACGCCGGCGGCGATTTGGGACGGCACGGCGAAGCCAATGCCGATGCTGCCACCGGACGGCGATAGAATCGCGGTGTTGATGCCGACCACCTCGCCCTTCATGTTGAATAGCGGACCACCGGAATTGCCGCGATTGATCGGCGCATCCGTCTGGATGTAGTCATCATAGGGTCCGGACCGGATATCGCGGCCGCGCGCGGAAATTATTCCGGCGGTTACCGTACCGCCAAGCCCCAATGGATTGCCGATCGCAAGGACCCAATCGCCGACGCGCGCGCCATCGGACTTGCCGAACGGCACATACGGCAGCTTTTTCTTCGTCTTGACCTTCAGCAAGGCGAGATCGGTTTTCGGATCCCGGCCGACGAGCTTGGCCGCGAATTTCCGCCCGTCCTGCATCACCGCCGTGATTTGGTCAGACCCGTCGATCACATGATTGTTGGTAACGATGTAGCCGGTTGGATCGATGATGAACCCCGATCCCAGCGACGTGCCCCGACGCTGCGGCGCTTCCTGACGCTTACGCTGGAACTGTTCGAAGAATTCCTTGAACGGCGATCCCGGCGGAAAGTCGAACTGGGGCACGTTTTCCGCGCGGCCGGCGACTTTCTGGGTGGTGGAAATATTCACCACGGCCGGCAACAGGCGTTCCGCAAGATCGGCAAAACTGTCCGGCGCGCCACGCGCTTCCGCAGGCGCCAGCGGCAGCACCGCAATGAGGGAGAAAAACACTACCAACAGCCCGTAACGGACCAGCCCGTGCGCCCGTTGGGCCGCAATCGGCATTGGATAGAATGACTGTTTCATGCGCCCCTCCGTCGGCGTCCCAAAGCACCAATCCAGAAAATCCGGATAGCGCCAGCTTAGCCCATGTGGCACCGGCCGGGATCGAAGTCAATATAATCGACAATGCATATCGAAATAGAGGTAAATCTTCGTTAACAAATTCTGTGGCGAAGAACGAATTTGAACTCTTACATACACGTAAGCGTCGAAACGTTCTAACAACCGCCGATATTATCCGCGTACGAACCAGACGATGCCAAATCCAACGACGGCCGCAAATAGACCGCCATTGCGCATTGTGGCTGGCGGCATTTCCAGCACCTGGGCCATAACGCGCTGCATGAACGCCGGGAAGAGCGCGTACAGCGCACCCTCGAGAACAAGCACCAGGCCGATAGCGGCGAAGAAATCATCCATCTACAGCGGCCCGGTTCGGCCAACCGCTATTTGCGTTTGACGTTCCCGTCCCCATCATTGTCGAAGAACCGGTAGAACTCGCCCTTCGGCGGGCCGACATAGCTGGTGGTTTTACCATCCAGCCCTGTCCGCATCGCCTGCAAGGAGCGGTAAAAATCGAAAAACGCACGATCCCGTCCATAGGCTTTGTTGTACAGCTCGGTAGCCTTGGCGTCGCCCTTGCCTCGGGTTATCTCGGAAGTCTTGCGGGCTTCCGCAATGATAACGCGCTGCGTCTTGTCGGCATCGGCCCGAATGCGGCGCGCATCACGATCGCCTTCGGCCCGGATCCGGCGCGCTTCCTGTTCACGCTGGGTCTGCATCCGGCGAAAGATCGCCTTGCTGTTTTCTTCCGGTAGATCGACATGCTTGATCCGCACATCCACCACCTGCAGCCCGAGATGCCGGCTGCCCTTGTCGACCAGATCCGTGATCTCCAGCATCAGTTTGGACCGTTCGGCGGTTAACAGGCGCGCAAGACTCGCCTTGCCGAAAATTTCCCGCAAATTCGCGTTGATGATGTTATTGAGCTGGCCCTGGGCAACCGCCTCATTGTTGACGGTCTTATAGAACTCGAGCGGATCGGTAATCTTGTAGCGCGCAAAGGCGTCCACGACGAGCTGCTTCTGGTCGAGGGTCGGGACCTCGGCCTTGGATGCGTCGAAATCCAAAACGCGCTTATCGAAATAGACGACGTTTTGAACAAACGGAATCTTGAATTCGAGGCCCGCCTTCGTGATATCACGCTTCGGGTCGCCGAACTGGAGAACCAGCGCTTGCTGATCCTCCCGAACGACAAACACGCTACTCAGAAGCGTCACACCGATCAGAATGACAACAATTCCCAATATCAGAGTGCCGCGTTTCATTGCTTCGCTCCCGAGTTCTCAGTGCCGGTCGAAGACGATGACTCCGACCGGCCGGGCCGGAGCTTGTCGAGCGGCAGGTATGGCACAACGCCCGAACCGCGCCCGGTGGTGTCGTCCAGCAGCACCTTGTCCATTCCGTTCAGCACCGTTTCCATGGTTTCGAGATAGAGCCGCCGCCGGGTCACGTCCTTGTCCTGCAGATACTCATTGTAGACGGATATGAACCGCTGCGTTTCGCCGCTGGCGCGGGCCACGGTTTCCTGTTCATAGGCTTCCGCCGCGGCGACGACTTGCGACGCCTCACCTTCCGCCCGTTGTGTCACTTCGTTTCGATAGGCGGTCGCCCCGTTAACGGCGCGTTCCTTATCGGCGCGGGCTGCCTGTACATCCCGGAACGCGTCGATGACCGCCGCGGGCGGATCGACACCCTGGATTTCGACCTGCCGCACCTGAATGCCGGCGCCATATTCGTCCAGGAGTTGCTGAATAAGCTTCGCCGTATCGGCGGTGATCGCACCGCGGCCCGTGGTGCGCGCGAATTCAAACTCGCTCTTTCCGATAATCTCGCGCATCGCGCTTTCCGCGGTCACTTTGACGGTCTGCTTCGGATTGCGGATGTTGAACAGGTATTTCTCGGCGTCCTTAATCTGCCAGAAGACGACGAATTGGATGTCGATGATATTTTCGTCGCCCGTGAGCATCAGCCCCTCGGTCGGCACGGTCCGAACCGCGCCGGCGCGTCGCCCACTGCCGGCAGAGCGAAAACCAATCTCTTCACGATTGACCCGGGTCACCTTTGGCGTAAACACCTCGCCGATCGGCGCCGGAAAGTTCCAGTGAAGGCCCGGGTTGGATTTTGCGAAAAATTTACCAAAGAAAAGCGCAACGCCCTGCTCGTCCGCCTGGACCCGGTAAAACCCGGTCGCTGCCCAGAGCGCCAGGAGTGCAAGTAATCCGCCGATGATCATCCCCTTGCCGCCACCGCCGGGCATTATTCGTTTCAGCTTGTCCTGACCACGACGCAGCATTTCCTCGAGATCGGGTGGAGGCGTACCGCCGCCACCGCCACCGCCGCCACGTCCACCCCAAGGCCCACCGCCACCGCCGCCATTTTGATTCTGCCAAGGCATATGTTTTCCTCGCCGTCTCAGATTACATGCACGGCTGTCACCCGCACGTTCAAACCAAGTGTTTCCAATCAGGGATTGGATCATATATGACAGCGTAGCCGGTCACGCAAATGCGAATATCCGGCCATCCACGGCATATTGGGTCATAAAGGGAGTTTTCAAGCATGGCGCAGATATCGGAGACGGAAATCCTGGACACGCTCAAAAGGGTAATCGACCCGGAGAGCGGCAAGGATATCGTCTCGCTTGGTATCGTCAGCGGCCTGGTTGTCAAAGACGGCAATGTCGGTTTTGCCCTGGAGGTCGCGGCCGAAAAGGGCGCGGCGATGGAACCGCTCAGAAAGGCGGCGGAAGCCGCCGTCGACGCCGTGGAAGGTGTACTATCGGTAACGGCGGTGTTGACCGCGCATCGGGCCGGCGGGGCCGCTCCGGGCGCTAGCGCACCACCCCCGCACAATCATGGTCAAGCGGCCGGCGCCAGCCCGACGCAGCCGCTTGCACCTGGTGTCCGAAACATCGTCGCGGTGGCCAGCGGCAAAGGCGGCGTCGGCAAATCGACCACTGCCGTCAATCTCGCCCTCGCGCTGGCAGCACAGGGATGCCGTGTCGGCCTGCTCGACGCCGACATCTACGGCCCGTCGCAACCCCGCATGATGGGAATTGCCGGCAAACCGGTCAGCCACGACGGCAAGGTCCTGCAACCGATGGAAAATTTCGGTATCAAGGTCATGTCGATGGGATTTCTGGTCGACGAGGAAACGCCGATGATCTGGCGCGGACCGATGGTACAAAGCGCCCTGCAGCAAATGCTGCGTGACGTGAACTGGGGCGAATTGGACGTGATGATTGTCGATATGCCGCCAGGCACCGGCGACGCGCAACTTACCATGGCACAGCAAGTCCCGCTTGCCGGTGCCGTCATCGTTTCGACACCGCAGGATATTGCGCTGCTCGACGCCCGCAAGGGCCTGAACATGTTCCGCAAGGTCGATGTGCCGGTTCTCGGTATCATCGAGAACATGAGCTATTTCCTGTGCCCGAGCTGCGGCCATCAGGCGGATATCTTCGGCCATGGCGGCGCCAGGTCGGAGGCGGAACGGCTCGGAATCGACTTTCTCGGCGAAATTCCGCTGCATTTGGACATCCGCGAGACCTCGGACGGCGGCCAACCGATTGTGGTCAGCAAACCCGAATCGGAGCACGCTGCCGCATACCGCGAGATCGCCGAAAAGATCTGGCAGCAGCTTTCCGCCACGGACAACGCGGCGGCCCGGCCGGCGCCCAAAATCGTGGTGCAATAATGCTCACGCCGCGTCGACAGTTACGACGCGAGGCTCCGATGCGCCGAAACCACTCTTCCGTGCATAGCGTGGCACTTTTGGCCTGGGCCATGATGGGCGTGATCCTATTCCTGGCAATAACCGGCACGGCGAGCGGCAGGAGGCCGGACCCGGAGATTTGGCGGCTCGACATGCTGCGGCGCCTGAATGCGATTCGGGCGGAGCACGGGCTGATGGGCCTTCGCCTCGACAACCGCCTCAATCAGGCCGCGCAGTTGCACACCAACAACATGATCCACCGCGACTTTTTCGACCACAAGGACCCAGACGGCGCCAACATGACCGAACGCGCCGCCGCCTTCGGATACCGCTGGCGATGGATTATCGAGAACATCGCGGCGGGTCATCCGAATATCCATGAAGCGCTCAACGGATGGATGGCGTCGCCCGACCATCGCGCCGCCATTCTGGACGCACGCGTGCGCGACGCCGGCATCGGTTATAGCTACGCCCCGAACGATTGGGGCAGCGTCACGAAAATCCACTACTGGACATTGCTGGTCGGAAGCGAATAACGGCCACGGCGGCGCAGTCCGCTTGCCTCGCCCGCCAAGCTCTGACACGATTCCAGCCACGAAAATCCAACCGCAATACAAGGAGGATGGGCACGATGCAGACGCGCGCCGCTGTCGCACACAAAGCCGGGGAACCGCTTAGCATAGAGACCGTGGAACTCGACGGCCCGAAAGCCGGCGAATGCCTGGTCGAGATCAAGGCGACGGGAGTCTGCCACACTGACGAATTCACGCGCTCGGGCGAGGACCCGGAGGGCGTGTTTCCCGCCATACTTGGCCATGAAGGCGCAGGCGTGGTGGTCGATGTCGGCGCCGGCGTCACCAGCCTGAAGCCGGGCGATCACGTCATTCCGCTGTACACGCCGGAATGCCGGACCTGCGAATATTGCGTCAGCGGCAAGACCAATCTGTGCCAGTCGATTCGCGAAACCCAGGGCCAGGGCGTGATGCCGGATGGAACCAGCCGGTTTAAGCTCGGCAAGGACCCGGTCTACCACTACATGGGCACGTCCACGTTCTCCAACCATACCGTGGTGCCGGAAATCGCCCTCGCCAAGATCCGCGAAGACGCTCCCTTCGATAAGGTGTGTTACATCGGCTGCGGCGTCACCACCGGGCTCGGCGCGGTGATGAACACGGCAAAGGTCGAGCCCGGCGCGAACTGCGTCGTGTTCGGGCTCGGCGGAATCGGCCTGAACGTGATCCAGGGATTACGGATTGCCGGCGCCGACATGATCGTGGGCGTCGACCTCAATCCGAAGAAAAAAGCCTTGGCCGAAAAATTCGGTATGACCCATTTTGTCGATCCGAGCGAAGTCGGCGGCGATCTGGTGGCGTATCTCGTCGACCTGACCAAGGGTGGTGCGGATTACAGTTTCGAATGCATCGGCAACGTGAACGTCATGCGCCAGGCGTTGGAATGCGCGCACAAGGGATGGGGAGAAAGCGTCATCGTCGGCGTCGCCGGCGCCGGACAGGAAATATCGACCAGGCCTTTCCAGTTGGTCACCGGCCGGGTCTGGCGCGGCACCGCATTCGGCGGCGCCAGGGGCCGCACGGACGTGCCGAAAATTGTCGATTGGTACATGAACGGCAAGATCAATATCGACGACCTGATCACCCACACCATGCCATTGGACAAGATCAACGACGCCTTTGATCTGATGCATAGCGGCGAATCGATCCGCAGCGTCATAACCTATTGAGCGGAGGATCGCCGATGGCGCGCGCGGCGACCGGCAAGACCACCCAGCGGAGGAGCCGGACCAGTCTCGCTGCACGGATACTCGATACCGCGCTCTTGCTCGCGGAAGAGGATGGCTGGCCGGCGCTTCGTTTGCGCACGGTCGCCGAGAGATTGGGCGTCTCTCTGCACGACATCCTGGATCATTATCGTGATCTCGACGCGGTCGCAGACGCGTGGTTCCGGCGCGCCTGGGACGCCATGCTGCAACCGATGCCGGACGATTTCGCCGAGCGGCCGCCGCCGCAACGCATCGAGTTTGTGATGATGCGGTGGTTCGATGCGTTGGCGTCGCACCGCCAGGTCACCGGCCAGATGCTCGCGGCCAAAACCTGGTACGCACACCCCCATCACTGGGTGCCGGCGATCTTCAACCTGTCCCGCACCATCCTGTGGGTGCGCGAGGCGGCCCGGCTGGACGCGACGGGCCGACAGCGGCAGATGGAGGAAGTGGGCCTCACGGCGCTGTTTCTCGCGACGCTCGCTGTATGGTTGCGCGACGAGAGCAAAGACCAACAGCGCACACGGTCCTTTCTGCACCACCGTCTCGGGTCGGCCGACCGCCTGATGCGGGCGCTTTGGAGCCGGCAGCGCCCGGCGCTCGATCCGAATACTGACGGCGAGACCGAGAGCGCCTCATGACCGATGCACGTAATGTCGCACCGCCACAAGCCACGCAGCGCTCCACCGTCACGCAACGACATGGCGACCGGCTGGAAGACGTCTACGCCTGGCTCAAGGACGAAAACTGGCAGCAGGTCATGCGCGAGCCGGAAACCCTGGATGGCGAAATTCGCGCCTATCTGGAAGCGGAAAACGACTATACGACGGCTATCCTGGCGCCGGTCGCGGATTTGAAGGAGCGGTTGTTCGAGGAAATCAAAGGACGCATCAAGGAAGACGATTCATCTGTCCCCGCGCCGGACGGCGCCTATGAATATTACCGACGGTTCGAGACCGGCGGCCAACATCCGCTCTATTGCCGCCGCGCCCGGGACGACGACAGCCAATCGGAAGAAATCCTCCTGCATGGCGACCGCGAGGCCGAGGGCCATCCCTATTTCGATGTCGCCGCCTGCCGCCAAAGCCCGGATCATCGCCGGCTCGCCTATGCGACCGACCTGAATGGGTCCGAGATCTATACGATCCAGATCAAGGATTTGGCGCAGGACCGGCTGCTCGACGACACGATTGCCAACGCCCATGGCGCGCTGGTATGGGCCAATGACGGCGAAACCTTTTTCTACACCGTGCTCGACGACAACCATCGCCCCTCACGGGTCTATCGCCACCGCGTCGGGGAGGATCCGTCCACGGACGCCCTGATCTACGAGGAAGCGGATGCCGGATTCTTCGTCAGCATCGACCGCACCGAAAGCCGTCGCTTCATCGTCATCGACGCGCATGACCACGAAACCTCCGAGGTGCGGCTGATCGACGCCGCGCAACCGGAAAGCGCGCCCGTGCTCGTCGCGGCCCGGGAAACCGAGTTGGAATATTCGGTCAGCCATCACGGCGATCAACTGATCATTCTCACCAATGCGGACGGGGCCGAGGACTTCAAGCTCGTAACCGCCCCGGTCGACCGGCCCGGACGGCCGCACTGGCAGGACCTGGTGCCCCATCAGGACGGGACGCTGATCGTCGACATGGAACTGTTCGCCGATCATCTCGTCCGGCTCGAACGCAGCGACGGGCTGCCGCGTATCGTCATCCGGCGCCTGAGCGACGGCGACGAACACCGCATTGCCTTCGACGAAGCCGCCTACAGCCTGAGCCTGTTGGGCGGCTACGAATTCGATACCGCGACGCTCCGATTCGCCTACAGCTCGATGACCACGCCGGAACAGATCTTCGACTACGATATGACGACCCGCGACCGAAAATTGCGCAAACAACAGGAAGTCCCGAGCGGTCACGACCCGGCCGACTACGTCACCCACCGGGTATTCGCCGCCAGCCATGACGGCGAGAGTGTGCCGGTCTCCATCCTGTTCGGCCGGGACACCAAGCTCGATGGCTCGGCACCGCTGCTGCTTTACGGCTATGGCTCTTACGGCCACGCCATCCCCGCGTCGTTCAGCGTATCGCGCCTAAGCCTGGTCGACCGTGGTTTTGTGTATGCCATCGCCCATATCCGCGGCGGTACCGAACGCGGCTATGGCTGGTACCTCGCCGGTAAGCGCGAAAACAAACAAAACACTTTCCTCGATTTTATCGCCGCGGCGGAAAAACTCCGCGATGACGGCTATGCCCGTCCGGGCGCCATCGCCTGCCACGGCGGCAGTGCCGGCGGCATGCTGGTCGGCGCGGTCGCCAACCTGCGGCCGGACCTGTTCAATGCGGTGATCGGCGAGGTGCCCTTCGTCGACGTGCTCAACACCATGTGCGACGACACGCTGCCGCTGACGCCGCCGGAATGGCCGGAATGGGGCAACCCGATCGAGGACCCGGCGGCCTATCGCACCATCAAGTCCTACTCGCCCTATGACAATGTCGCGGCCGCGGACTATCCCCACATGATGATCACGGCCGGGCTGACCGATCCGCGCGTTACCTATTGGGAGCCGGCGAAATGGGTCGCTAAGCTCCGCGCCCTGAAAACCGACCAAAATACCCTGCTGCTGCACACCAATATGGACGCCGGCCATGGCGGCGCGGCCGGCCGGTTCGATCGCCTGAAAGAAACCGCGATGGTCTATGCGTTCCTGCTGCTGGTGTTCGGTATGACCGGAGAAAAACCCTAGACGGCCGGTTGCAACGCCTGGACGGCGTTGTCGCACACCAGCGCGCGCAACATGACCCGTCGTTGTTCGGGCCGATAATCACCCGCGCTCCGGTGCATCGTGCCGTATTCATCCCACATCACCAGATCGCCGACCCGCCAATCGTGGCGGTATAGGAATTCCGGCCGAGTCGCATGGATCATGAGTTCCTCGACGAGAGCGTATCCTTCTTCGTCGGACATGCCGTCGAACCCGCGCGTGTGGATGCTGTTAACATACAGGATCGGGCGGCCGGTATGGGGATGGGGCAGAACCGCCGGATGCCGGCTGTCCACACGATCTTCATCCTGATCCGCGTCCAGCACGTTTCGATACATGGCGCCGCCGGGACCCGCCGCATACCGGTGCAACCCCGTGAGCCCGGACAGCCGCTCCCGCTGGTCGGCCGGCAGGGCGGCAAAGGCGGCCTCCATGTCGGCGAACAGAGTGCCGCCGCCGCTCTTGGGGACCTCGAAGGCGTACAGCATTGCCATGGCGGGCGGGTTGGTCCGCGAGGTGGCATCCGTGTGCCACGTGGTCGCCCGTTGGACGCCAAACGAATCGACCGAGCCATCCTCCTTCACATTGGTCAGCCAGGACAGGTCGGGAAAATCCTTGTGACGATAATTCCGCAACGCATGCGGTTGCAGCATACCAAATCGCCGCGCCAAGGCGCGGAAAGCGTCCGGTTGCAGGCTTTGACCGTGAAACACCAGGACATGGTGCTCGAACAATGCATCCGTCAGGGCGGCGAAAACCGCGTCGTCGAGTGGATCCGAAAGATCGATTTCCGAGACTTCCGCCGCAAAGGTCCTGCCCAATGCCGTCAACCGAAAACCGGTGTCGCCCACTGCATCCGCCATCGAGATATCCTCCCTCCGATCGAGCTTAGGGTTCACCCGCCGGACCGGCAAGTCGCGGCCCGCGTAAGCCAGACAACTTCGCGATTGCGGCGCCAGGCAGGCGGGCATGGGGATCACGCCGACCAACGGAGACGGATTTGGCCTCGGCCGGTATGGCGAAAGGTGCGGGTCCGGCGTGTTCCAGCGGTCGGTTCATCAAATCCGGACGATCATGAAGGAAGCGTAGGTCAACCAGCCCTTTCGTCTGACCGCCGCCGCCACAGATGGAAAAACAATTCACGCCATCCGCTACGCCAGTGACGCCCGTGCGCCGACCTTGTACGTCGGATTGAACCCGCAAAAGGAATGCCCGAGATCCGGATTGATGGTGGTCTCCGAGCCGTTGAATTCCGATTTGGACCATTGGCAGGAAGTTCACATGTCGCAATTCCTGACGGTCTGCGACGGCGCGTTCCAAGTCGAGGACTTCACGCCTTCACCCGATGCATGACTAACCGGTCGGCCGCTCCAGCAAAACGAAACTGAATGCCGGCGCGTCGCCGGCTGCTGCGCAATCGGTTCGGTCGACTTCGCGCCAGGATCCGCGGTCGAATTCGGGAAACCAGGTATCACCGTTAACAGTTTGATGGACTTCGGTGAGGTATATGCGATCCGCGTGCGGCAGCGTCGCTTCGTAAATGGCGGCGCCGCCGATCACCATGATCTCGTCCACGCCGTCATCGGCTGCAATCGCTTCGGCGCGGCGCAGCGCATCGGCGATGGAGCGGACGTGGATCACGCCCTCGGCGGTAAACTCCGGTTTGCCCGACACCACGATATTTGCGCGGCCCGGCAAGGGGCGACCGATCGATTCGTAGGTCTTGCGGCCCATGACGATCGGCTTGCCCATCGTCAACGCCTTGAATCGTTTGAGGTCGGCGGACAATCGCCAGGGCAGCCCGCCATCCCGGCCGATCACGCGATTCTCGGCCATCGCCACGATCAGGGCGCAGCGCACTGCCATGCGCCGTTACACCGCGACCTTGGCCGGAATATGCGGATGGAACCGATAGTTCTCGAGGGTGAAATCCTCGTACCGGAAGGCGAAGATGTCGCGCACGTCGGGGTTCAAGGTCATGCGCGGCAAGTCATACGGCTCGCGTTGCAATTGCAGCTCCGCCTGTTCCAGGTGATTGGCGTAGAGATGTGCATCGCCGAAGGTATGCACGAATTCGCCGGGCTCCAGCCCCGCTGCCTGCGCCATCATCATCGTCAGCAAGGCGTATGACGCAACATTGAACGGCACGCCCAGGAAAACGTCGGCACTGCGCTGGTACAACTGACAGGAAAGACGGCCTTCGGCGGCATAGAATTGAAACAGGCAATGGCACGGCGGCAGCGCCATACCGTCCACATCGGCCACGTTCCACGCGCTGACGATCAGCCTGCGCGAGTCCGGGTTGCGGCGAATTTGCTCGACCAGCCCGCCGATCTGATCGATCGAGCGTCCATCCGGCGCCGGCCAGGATCGCCATTGCTTGCCGTAAACCGGCCCGAGGTCGCCGGTCTCGTCGGCCCATTCGTTCCAGATAGACACGCCATTTTCCTGCAGGTAGCGGACATTCGTGTCGCCCTTCAGGAACCAGAGCAGTTCGTGAACGATCGATTTGAGATGCAATTTCTTGGTCGTCAGCATCGGAAAGCCGGCGGCCAGGTCGTACCGGTTCTGGTAGCCGAAGATGCTTTGCGTGCCGGTGCCGGTGCGGTCGCCCTTGAAGACGCCGTTGTCCCGGATATGACGCATCAGATCGAGATATTGCTGCATAGGTTGAATCAATCCCCGGCAAGCGGACTGTTGAACGAGACCTGCCAGTGAATAGCGAGGATTCGCGGTAAAGTTAATCTCTTTCGTCGGAAAATTCCATGCGGCTTGCCCAGCCCCGGAGGCAATGCGACAGTATTCGGATGCAGATGGACCAAAACGGATGAGCCCGCCCGGCCGGGACAGGGACGCCGCCCGGGAGCAGACCGGCTCCGGCGCGATTGCGCCCGATACCCAGGGCATGAATTTTTTCGACGCCGACCGGTCGCTCGCCGGCCTGCTGCATCTTTACCTGCCGACCCCGCTCTATGACGACCTGCTGCCCCATTTCCGGCATATGGGTCATCTTGCCGCCAACGATCTGGACGCCTGCGCACGGATGGCGGACCGGCATCCGCCGGTATTGCATCATCGCGACCGCTTCGGGCGCGACGTTCAGAATATCGAATATCATCCGGCCTATCACGAGATGGAGCGGATCGCGTTCGGCGAGTTCGGCATGCACGCGATGTCTCATCGCGGTGGCGTGCTGGGGCAGTCGGCACCGCTCCCCACGGTCGCCAAACATGCCTTTACCTTCCTGTTCAACCAGGCAGAATTCGGCCTCGGCTGTCCGATCAACGTGACCGATAGCGGTATTCTGCTGCTGCGGCGCTACGGATCTCAAGCGCTGCAGGATCGCTTCCTTCCCCGCATGCTCACACAGGACATGGATCGGCATTGGCAGGGCGCGCAATTCATGACCGAGAAGGAAGGCGGGTCGGACGTGGGCAGCGCCACCACCCGCGCCGTGCGCGACGGCGACCACTGGCGGATATTTGGCGAGAAATGGTTCTGCTCCAACGCCGATGCCGAGGTCGTGGAACTGCTCGCCCGTCCGGAGGATGCCGGCCCCGGCACCCGCGGTCTCGGCCTGTTCCTGATGCCGCGAACGCTCGAAGACGGAACGCCGAACCACTATCGGATCGTACGGCTCAAGGACAAGCTCGGCACCCGATCCATGGCAAGCGGCGAAGTCCAGCTCGACGGCGCCATCGCCTATCAGCTCGGCGACCTCGACCGCGGCTTCGTGCAAATGGCGGACATGGTCAACTGGTCACGGCTCTCCAACGGGGTCAAATCGACCGCGATCATGCGCCGCGCCGCCCATGACGCCGTCACGGTGGCGCAGGGACGCCGCGCCTTTGGCCGGCGTGTCGCCGACCTGCCGTTGGCGCGCCGGCAACTGCTCAAGATCCTGTTGCCGAGCGAGGAAGCGCTGTCCTTCTTCATGGCGACCGCCGACGCGCTCGATCAGGCGGGCGATGCGGCGGCGGCGCGCCATGGCCAGTCGCAATCGGCCGCGGCGCTGCTGCGGATCATGACGCCGGTGCTGAAGTTCCGCGCCACGCGCGACGCCCGGCGCGTTGCCGGCGATGCGCTCGAAATGCGGGGCGGCATCGGTTATGTCGAGGAATTCGTGACACCGCGGCTGGTGCGCGACGCCCATCTCGGCTCGGTCTGGGAAGGCACCAGTAATATCGTCGCGCTCGACGTCGTGCAGCGGGCAATCGCCAGACACGATGCCCATACCGTTCTGCGCGCCACGCTGCACCAACGGCTCGACGAGGCGGATGGGGTGCCAGCCGCCTATCTTGATCGGCTGCGCCGCACCGTGGATAGCGCCATCCAGTTTGCCGAAAGGGTGGCGCGGACGGCGGAGGATGAAGCCAATGCCAGGCATGCCGTCAGCGCGCTGTACCATGCCGGAGCCGCCAGCCTGATGGCCTGGGAAAGCGCCCGTATTCATGCCGATTGCGGCGATGCCCGCCGTCTGCTGTGGTCGGCGCTGGTGCTGGAACACCGGCTGACCGCGCATGACCCGCTATCGGAATGGGACACGCGCCGCGAAAACGCCCTGGCCGACCATCTATTGGGAGACCTTCCGGTCGAGATGGCGGATGCGGCAGATCTGTTGCCGCGCTAGCGAGAACCGGCCGCCGAACCAGGCATTAACCACATAAATTGTCCCGCCCCACAAAACGGTTCATCGTCAATCTCCTCTTTAATATCACCGCTCAACGCCCTATATTCAAAGTGTCGGGAAACCGACTATGGCGCTAAATGGCCTTGTGAAATAAGCGCAGCGGACCCGGGGGCAGTACCCGGCGCCTCCACCATATCTTTTTCGTGACCCGGCTTTGATTACGGGTCCAGTTATGGGGGCGAAACAGGATCGACGCGCGTGGTAAAGACCTGGTTTGTGCCCGGCATGGTACCACCGTTATCGGGCTATTTCGCTAATTGCGAATGATAACTCTGCGGGCGAAGCCCGCCTCGCTGCTTAATCTGATTAAGTAAGCGCGGTTCGGGGGGCACCGGGCAACAGAAGCCCCCCACTTAATTCCGCCGTTCTTGCGCGGGTTGTAGGTCTGCCGCCCCATGATAAACTCCGTGCCAGCCAAATGACCGAAGATTTGCTGCAATACGATCAATTGGTCGAGCGGGCGCTGAAAAACGTGGTTCGGGAAGCACTGACCTACGTCGCGGAAAACGGCCTGCCCGGATCGCACCACCTTTACATCACCTTCCGGACCGACCATCCGGGTGTCGTGATGCCGGACGAATTGCGCGAAAAATATCCGATCGAGATGACCATCGTCCTGCAGTACCAGTTTTGGGAGCTGATCGTCTCCGAGGACATCTTCAACGTAACCCTCAGTTTCAACGACCGGCCGCAGCAGCTGACGATACCGTTTGCCGCCGTCAATGCCTTTGCCGACCCATCGGTGAATTTCGCGCTACAATTTCAGCCCAGCGACACCGCGGCCCAGAATGACGACGCGGTAGGGCAAGAAACGGCAAACACTGCAGGCGATGGCGATGCTGCAGCGGAAGCCGAAACGGGAGACGGTAAGGACAACGTCGTTGCCCTGGATACATTTCGCAACAAATAGCAAAACTTAAACTTTCGTGGCCTCAACCGCTTGAAAGGCGGCCCCGATGTCGGAGCAGTCCCTGGAATCGAAAGCCGAGCAGTTTCACCGCCTTCATACCGCCCCTGAAATCCTCATTTTGCCCAATGCCTGGGACGTCGCCAGCGCGTTGATCCTCGCCGAAAGCGGATGTCCCGCGATCGCCTCGACAAGCGCGGGGGTCGCATTCTCCCGTGGCTTTCCGGATGGCGAACGCATCAGCCGGGAAGAAATGATCGCCGAAGCCGGCAAAATGGCGGCCCGCCTCGACATTCCGGTCACCGGCGACCTCGAGGGCGGATACGGCGTCGGCCCCGAAGAGGTCGCCGAGACGGTACGGCAGGCCATCGACGCGGGGCTGGTCGGTTGCAACATCGAGGATGGCACCAAAGTGGGAGACGCGCCGCTGTTCGACTTCGCGCTCAGCGTCGAGCGAATTCAGGCCGCGCGGGAGGCGGCGGACAGCGCCGGCATCGCGTTCGTCATCAATGCCCGCACCGATGGCTTCCTCCGGCTTGGCAGCAGCAGCTCGACTTTGGACGATGCGATCGCGCGCACCAACGCGTATTACGAAGTCGGCGCCCGTTGCCTGTTCGTGCCGGGCGTCTCGGACGGCCAGACAATCGGCCGACTGGTGCGCGATATAGCCGGCCCGGTCAATATCCTTGCCGGACCGAAGACGCCGCCCGCGCCGGAGCTGCAGGGGATGGGCGTCGCCCGGGTCAGCGTCGGCGGCGGCATTGCGCGGGCCGCATACACCACGACGCGCCGCGCCGCCGAGGAACTGCGCAAATCCGGCAGCTTCGGCTTCGCCGAAAACACCTACAGCAACGCCGAGCTGAACACCCTGCTCGACACCGAGTAATATCCGGCAGGTGCACTCCGGCATCCGTGCTACGGTTCATCCAGAGTACGGCGACGCCGGCACGGGATAGGAGCGCGGAGACTCATGGAACATGTCACAATCGTCACCGGCGGAAGCCGGGGCATCGGTGCCGCGATTGCGAGGCTGTGCGGCGCGACCGGCCACAAGGTCTGCGTCGTCTATCGCAGCGGTGCCGACGGCGCGCAGGACGTCGTTGATGCGATTGCCAAGGACGGCGGAACGGCAATCGCGGTACAGGCGGATACGGCGATCGAGGGCGACGTTATGCGGCTTTTCGAAACCGTCGACCGCGACCTGGGCGGGTTGACCGGGCTGGTCAACAACGCCGGCATCCACGGGCCGCGCGGCAGACTGGAAGCGGTGACCGCAGGCGAAATCGAAGACGTCCTGAAAATCAACGTGATGGGCTATTTCCTGTGCGCACGCGAAGCGGTCAAGCGGATGTCGACCGGCCATGGCGGCAGCGGCGGGTCCATCGTCAATATATCATCCGGTTCCGCGACCTCGGGCAGCCCGCACGAAGGCATCCTCTACGGCGCGTCCAAAGGAGCGGTAAACAGCCTGACCATGGGGTTGGCGCAGGAAGTCGGCGGCGAAGGCATTCGCGTCAACGCGGTCAGCCCGGGAATTACCGTGCCGGGCATGCCGCCGCCGGAAAAGGTCGAACGCGCGGTGCGCGCCGTGCCCATGGGCCGCGCCGGCCAGGCGGAGGAAATTGCCGAAGCCGTACTCTGGCTATTGTCGGACAAGGCTTCCTATACCTCGGCAGCGAACATCCGGGTCGGCGGCGGACGGCCGTAAACCGGGCGCGCGGCATAGCTCCGTATCGACCGCGGCAGGACCCGCGGCCGACGGGACGGCGCTTGACGACACCGGCATTCTATCGTTTTTAACGGCGCAACTCAGTCTCTAGAGGAACGGCAGCATGAGCGAGCAGAACGCAGATTTTCACCCGATGTTTCCGCTCGGCGCGGACGATACGCCCTACCGGCAACTCACCGAAAAACACGTCAGCGTCGCGAAATTCGAAGGCCGCGACATGCTGAAAGTCGAGCCGGACGCGCTCCGCCTGCTTGCCGCCGAAGCGTACCGTGACATCAACCACCTGCTGCGGCCCGGACACCTGCAGCAGCTTGCCAAAATCTTCGAAGACCCCGAGGCGTCCGACAACGACCGGTTCGTGGCCTACGACCTGCTCAAAAACGCCAATATCGCGGCCGGCGGCGTATTGCCGATGTGCCAGGACACGGGCACGGCGATCATCATGGGCAAGAAGGGCCAAATGGTCTGGACCGGCGGCGGCGACGAAGCGGTGCTCTCGGACGCCGTTCTGCGGACCTATACGGACAGCAACCTGCGGTACAGCCAGGTTTCGGCGGTATCCATGTTTGAGGAAACCAACACCCGCAACAACCTGCCGGCGCAAATCGATATCTACGCCGATGAAGGGGACACCTATAAATTCCTGTTCATTGCCAAGGGCGGCGGTTCCGCCAACAAGAGCTTCCTGTTCCAGGCGACGCCGTCGACGCTGACGCCGGAACGGCTGATCGCCTTCCTCGACGAAAAGATCCGCACGCTCGGCACGGCGGCCTGCCCGCCCTATCACCTGGCGATCGTGATCGGCGGCACCTCGGCCGAAATGAATCTCAAGACGGTCAAGCTCGCGAGCTGCCGGTATTACGACACGCTGCCGACCGAGGGCGGCGCGCATGGGCAGGCCTTCCGCGATGTGGAGATGGAACAGGAAGTCCACAAGCTGACCCAGAATATGGGCATCGGCGCGCAGTTCGGCGGCAAGTATTTCTGTCACGACGTGCGCATCATCCGGCTGCCCCGGCATGGCGCCAGCCTGCCGATCGGTCTCGGCGTTTCCTGCTCCGCCGACCGCCAGGTCAAGGGCAAGATCACCAGGGACGGCGTGTTCCTGGAACAACTCGAAACCGATCCCGCCAAATACCTGCCGCCCGTCACGGATGAAGACCTCAAAGGCGAGGTGGTGGATATCGACCTCACCCGGCCGATGCCGGAAATCCTCGGCACGCTGACGAGGTATCCGGTCAAGACCCGGCTGTCGCTGACCGGGCCGATCATCGTCGCGCGCGATTCGGCCCATGCCCGCCTGGAGGCGCAGCTCGATGCGGGCAAGGAGCTGCCGCAGTACTTCAAGGATCATCCGATTTACTATGCCGGCCCCGCCAAGACGCCCAAAGGATATGCTTCCGGCTCGTTCGGCCCGACCACGGCCGGGCGAATGGATGGATTCGTCGACCGCTTCCAGGAAGCCGGCGGCTCCATGATCATGCTGGCCAAGGGCAACCGCTCCGACCAGGTCCGCCAATCCTGCCAAAAGCATGGCGGTTTCTATCTGGGGTCGATCGGCGGCCCCGCCGCCCGGCTCGCGCTCGACTGCATCAAGAAGGTGGAGTGCGTCGAATTCGAGGACCTCGGCATGGAAGCGATCTGGCGCATCGAGGTAGAGAATTTTCCGGCCTTTATCGTCACCGACGACAAGGGAAACGATTTCTTCCGCGATTTGTGACGCGGTGCGCGATTGAACTTCTACATCGGATGCGTTGAGAATTCGCCATGAGCGTTAGCCCCGAATTCGCCGAATACCTGCACGATCAACTGGGACCGTTCGGCATGGTGACAATCCGGAGCATGTTCGGCGGCGGCGGCCTGTTCCGGGATGGAGTCATGTTCGGCCTGATCGCTAGCGAAACGCTCTACCTCAAGACGGGCGACGCCAATCGGGCCGACTTCGAAGCCGCCGGCATGGGGCCATTCACCTACACCGGCAAATCCAAACCGGTCAGCATGTCCTACCATGAAGTGCCCGCCGACGTGCTGGAGGACCCGGACCTGCTGAGCGATTGGGCCGGCACGGCGTTTGCCGTAGCTCATGCCGCGAAGGCCGCTGCGCCGCCGAAGCGCAAACGGCGCAAAAAACCCTCATGAGCAAGAAACCGGCCACCCGCATCGAAACAGATAGTATGGGCACGGTCGAAGTCCCCGCCGACCGGTATTGGGGCGCCCAGACCCAGCGCAGCGTCGACCTGTTCAAAATCGGCACCGAGCGCATGCCCGAGCCGTTGATCCGTGCCTTCGGATATCAGAAAAAAGCCGCGGCGCTGGCCAACCGGGCGCTGAACGTGCTGGACGCGGAAATCGCGCAGGCGATCGTCACGGTCTGTGACGAAATCATCAACGGCGCACTGGCCGATCATTTCCCGCTCGTGGTTTGGCAGACCGGCTCCGGTACGCAGACCAACATGAATCTCAACGAAGTGATTGCCAACAGAGCGATCGAAATGCTGGGCGGCGTCCTGGGATCGAAAAATCCGGTCCATGCGAACGATCACGTCAACCGCAGCCAATCCTCCAACGACAGCTTTCCAACGGCGATGCATATTGCCGCGGCGCTGGAAATCCGGGACCGCCTGGTCCCCGCCTTGACGCGCCTGCAGGCGGCCCTCGAAGACAAATCGGCCGCCTTTGCACAAATCGTCAAAATTGGCCGGACTCATTTGCAGGACGCCACCCCGCTCACCCTCGGTCAGGAATTTTCCGGCTATGCCGCGCAAATCGCCAAGGGACTCGAAAGGGTGCGGACCGCGCTGCCCAATCTCTACCAACTCGCTCAGGGCGGCACCGCAGTCGGCACCGGGCTCAACGCGCCGCGCGGATTCGATGCCGCTTTTTCCCATGAGATCGCATCGCTCACCGGACTGCGCTTCGTTCCCGCCACGAACAAGTTCGAGGCGCTCGCCGCCCATGATGCAATGGTCGAGTTGTCCGGGGTGCTCAACACCCTGGCGGCGTCGTTGATGAAAATCGGCAACGATATTCGCTTGCTTGGCTCCGGACCGCGCTGCGGTCTCGGCGAGTTGCAGTTGCCGGAAAACGAACCGGGCTCCTCGATCATGCCCGGCAAAGTCAACCCGACCCAATGTGAGGCGCTCACCCAGGTCTGCGCACAGGTAATGGGCAACCACGTCACCATCACGGTCGCCGGGGCAACCGGCCATCTCGAACTCAACGTCTTCAAACCGGTCATCGTGCTGAACATTCTGCAATCCATCCGCTTGATCGCCGACGCCTGCGAAAGTTTCGCGGTTCATTGCCTCGCCGGCATCGAGGCGGATGAAGCGCGCCTGGAAGCCTTTGTGCGGGATTCCCTGATGCTGGTGACCGCACTCAATCCGCATATCGGCTACGACAACGCCGC
>CAJHYV010000146.1_pt1 | contig 21898 bp, 21 predicted proteins | sample 9198851 | NCBI WGS metagenome assembly CAJHYV01 (sample SAMEA7708375, study PRJEB35096) | sediment metagenome | biome: marine neritic benthic zone biome [ENVO:01000025]; feature: sediment [ENVO:00002007]; material: shallow marine sediment [ENVO:03000034] sea grass bed [ENVO_01000059] ...
AGCCGATTACGCCCATGATGTCGGTTTCCTTCATGATCAACAGGTCTTCGCCGTCGATCTTGACTTCGGTGCCGGACCATTTGCCATAAAGAATCCGGTCGCCTTTCTTTACGTCCAACGCGATGATTTTGCCGTCATCGCCCCGTGCGCCCGCGCCCGTAGCAACGATCTCGCCCTCGGACGGTTTTTCTTTCGCGGTATCTGGAATGATAATGCCACCCGCCGATTTCTCGTCCGATTCCAACGGACGAACCACCACACGGTCATGCAGAGGCCTGATTTTCATTCGGCTCTCTCCCTTGTCTATTAGGTTGGTTGGATTGATCTATTGATTTGCTCGATCTTGGAGCGTTGTTAGCACTCTTTCTTGAGGAGTGCTACGCATATAGGCATGCAGCTTGGCCAAGTCAACGGACAATCCGGACGAAATGCTGTTTATAGAGATTTCGCGCTGAAACGCCGCTCGAACCGGGCGGCATCCGCCGGCTCCAACGAAACTTCCACCGTTACATGGCGCTCGCATTGTTGGCGATCGACCACATGGCCATGGGCATATAGCCACGCCAGCGCCGCGCCATCGCTGCAATCAATCTGAAACCGGTGACAAAATCGACCGTCAGATAATATATCGGACAACATTGTCAACAAGTCGCCACACCCCTCACCCGTGGCCGCGGAGACGGCAACCGCGGCGCCGTTGCGCGCCAGTTTTTCGGCCAGGATTTTCTTTTCATCGGCCCCCAGCAAATCGGTCTTGTTCATCACTTCGATGATACGGCGGTCGTCGCCGAGGCCCATTTCCGCCAAGACTTCAAGAACGTCGGCCTTTTGCGCGTCGCTTTCCGGATGCGATATGTCCCGCACATGCAAAATGACATCGGCCTCGGCGACTTCTTCCAAGGTCGCCCGGAATGCAGCGACCAGATGGGTCGGCAATTGCGAAATGAACCCGACCGTATCGGATAGGACAATACGATGCCCGGACGGAATATCGACCGCCCGCATCGTCGGGTCCAGGGTCGCAAACAGCTGATCCTCGGCAAACACCTTCGCGTCGGTCAGACGGTTGAACAATGTCGATTTACCCGCATTCGTATACCCAACCAACGAAACGATCGGATATGGCACCCGCCGGCGGGCTTCGCGATGCAGGGATCGGGTCCGCTTCACGGTTTCCAATTCACGGCGAATATGCGCGATCCGGTCGCCAATCAGGCGGCGATCCATTTCCAACTGGCTTTCACCAGGACCGCCGAGAAAGCCAAAGCCGCCGCGCTGCCGCTCCAAATGGGTCCAACTTCGAACCAGCCGTGACCGTTGATAGTCCAGCGCCGCCAGCTCCACCTGCAAGCGTCCTTCATGGGTGCGTGCACGGGCGCCGAATATCTCAAGGATCAGTCCGGTTCGATCGATCACCTTCGCCGCCAGTTGACGCTCCAGATTGCGCTGCTGGACAGGCGATAGCGTGGCGTCAATAACCACGACATTGATTTCAAGCGCCGAAATCAATTCGCGAAACCGGTCGATAACGCCCCGCCCAAGATAGCTGGATGGAATGATGCGGCTAAGGCCGACGGTTTCGCGATGTGCGATCATCAGTTCGATCGCCTCGGTCAGTCCAACCGCTTCATCAAGTTGCGACTCCGGCTGCCGCCGCCGACCATTCAGACGTTGCCTGCTGTACGGGACCAATACAAGCGCACGCCCGATCGCAGGCGCGCTATCCCGACCACCTTCTTTAAGTGTTGCTGAATCAACCGCGGTCAGCTTACTTCCTCACTGGACTCCGATTTGGAATCGAATAGCTGGACCGGTTGCGCGGGCATCACTGTTGAAATGGCGTGTTTATACACAAGCTGGGAATGAGCGTCGCGGCGCAACAACACACAAAAATTGTCGAACCACGTGATAATGCCCTGTAATTTCACACCGTTGACCAGAAAGATCGTGACCGGCATTTTGGCCTTTCGGACGTGATTTAAAAACACGTCCTGAAGATTCTGGCCTTTTTCGGAAGACATGGATCAGTCCCTTTGTTGTCGTTGGGGCCCCTTATAAACCGAACCCGGAATTCAACACCCATATATGGCTCTTGGCGAAGATTCTACAATATCGGATGCCAAGAAAGCGGCACTTTACAACGTGCCCACGTATGTTGCCAGTTCCAAGCAGCGCCGCAAATGAACTTTCGGTTGAAATTCTTCAAATTCCATACTCTCCGGTAATTCTTCGCGCATCAGGACTGGAACGCAGTTCGCGCGGTACGCGATTTCCATATCAATCCCGGCATCGCCAACAAACCATACCGTTTCGCCGGGCGGGATCGCGCTGCCGTCCAACGCCAAAAGCAATGGGTCGATCGCCGGTTTGTCATTTGGGGCATCGCCGGCCCCTACAACCGCGTGGAAAAAATCGTCCCATCCCAAATGCGCCGATTCCTCACGCAGGTATCGGCCGGTCTTATTGCTCACGACGCCGAGCACGATATTCCGCTCCGACAGGGCCTGCAGCATGTCCTGTGCACCCGGAAATGGCGCAAGGCTCTCCAAATGCAGTTGCTCGAATGCCTCGTAGAAGATCCGGACGGCATCCTCCCACCGGCCGCCGAATAATTTCGGGAAGGATTCACGCATCGAATAGCGCACCCGCTCCCGAGTTTCCTCGAGCGTCCACGGTGTTTGACCCATCGCTTCGAACGTGACAGCCAGTGCGGCGTGGATCGTCGTCCAGGTGTCGACGAGTGTATTGTCCCAGTCGAAGATTATCGCCTGGGGCGGTCGGACATCGCCAACAGTCGGATTGTTCACGCCGTCCGCCGCTTACGGCCGGCGGGCTTGCCGTCGGATCCGTCCCGGAGGCCGCGGCAATAGTCGAGATAGGCTTCCAGCAAACGGCAGGACAGAGAACCTGGCTTGCCATTCCCGATCACCGTGTCGTCGATCTGGACAATCGGCGTCGCAAATGACGTCGCGCTCGACACGAAGACCTCCCGCGCGGCTTTGGCTTCGTCGATCGAGAAAAGCCGTTCTTCAACCTCGATGCCCTCTTCCGCTGCAATTCGCAAAATCGAGAGCCGGGTGACGCCATTCAGGATCGCATGGGTCGGCGGCCGCGTGACGAGCCGTCCCTCTTTGGTAATGATCCAGGCATTGCTGGAGGTGCCTTCCGTGACATTGCCGTCCGCATCGACCATCAGCGCCTCATACGCATCCGCGCGCACGGCGACCGTCTTGGCCATGCAATTCGGAATTAAGGAAATGGTCTTGATATCGCAGCGCTGCCAGCGGATATCCGGCACGGTTATAGCATTCGCGCCTTCCGAAAAACGGCTGCTGGCAAGCATATCGACATTGCGAGTGGTCATCACGAGCGCGGGTTCGATCGGTATTCGCGGATATTCATGGCTTCGTGCCACAACGCCCCGGGTGATTTGCAGGTACAGGATCCCGTCCTGTATTCGGTTGCGGCGGACGAGTTCGCGCATCACCCGTTGCAGCACGGGACGCGCCATGGGCATGGCAATCTCGATCTCCGAAAGCGAGCGCTCCAGCCGGTCGAGATGCGGATCCTCATCGATCATTCGGCCACGGACGATGGTGACCACCTCGTAGACCCCGTCGGCGAATTGGTAGCCACGATCTTCCACGTGGACGGCCGCCTGGCCGTGCGGCACGTAGCGTCCATTGACATAGGCAAAACGTGGCATTGTGGCTGATCCTCTCCGGTGTTGGTAACCGCCCCAACACCGCATGCCGGCATCGGTAGCGGTGTGTGACCGGCCATGGCGCTATTTTGCGCTGTCTATAGGAAATTGAGCCTGACGGCGAACAGTTTTTCGACCTTCTTTACCGTATTGGCAGTGGCCAACAGAATCACTCTGTCGCGCGCCCGCACATCCGTGTCACCGCGCGGGATGACCACTTCACCGTTGCGCACAATCGCGCCAATGATTACGCCAGACGGCAGGTTTGCTTCCTTGATCTGCGATCCAACCAGCGGCGAGGTCTCCATCGCCTCGGCCTCGATGATCTCTCCGAAACCATCGCGCAGCGAATGCACCGCCCGAATTCGTCCGCGCCGGACATGCTGCAATATTGTCGAGACCGTAATCGCCCGCGGATTGACCAAAACATCAATCCCCAGGGTCGTCACCAGCGACGAATACGTCGTCTTGTTGGCGAGTGCGATGGTACGCTCGACCCCATAGCGTTTTGCCAACAGCGATGCGAGAATATTGGTTTCATCATCGTCGGTGACCGTCACCACGGTATCCGCCGACTGGATATTGATTTCCTCAAGTATTTCAGCGTCGAGTCCGTCGCCGCAGGTGACCATGACATCGGGCATGGTGCTCGCGAGTTTGCGCGCCCGCGCCGCATCGCGTTCGACGACCCGGACGCTGATGTCGGTGGTTGCGGTGATCAATTTGGCAAGGTTTAAGCCAATATTGCCGCCCCCCAGGATAACCAGCCGTTGAGCGGCACTTTCCTCCTGCCCGAACGCGGCCAGGGCGCGTGGCACATGGGCGCTATCGGCCGCGAAATAAACTTCATCGCCGGGCAGCATTTGGTCGGTCGAACGGGGCACGAAGGCATTTTCCTCGTGCACAATGCCGACGATGACAATATTCAGGTCGGGAAACAGCTCGGTCAGTTGTCGCAGCGGCGTATGGACGATCGGGCAGTCCTCGCTGCACCGCACACCAATAACCCGCACCTTGTCGTCGGCCAAGGGGATCATGTCGAATGCGCCGGGAACGGCCAGACGCCGCGAGATCGCCTGCGCCACCTCTATCTCCGGCGAGATGATGACATCGATCGGCATGTGGTCCCGGCTAAACAGATCCGCCCAGACCGGCTCGAGAAAGCTCTGCTGGCGAATGCGGGCGATTTTGGTTGGAACGTTGAACAGCGAATGGGCAACCTGACACGCCACCATATTGACCTCATCGCCATAGGTGACCGCGATGATCATATCGGAATCGGCCGCGCCCGCGTTTTCCAGCACATCCGGCTGAGACGCATTGCCGACGAATGCCTGCACATCGAGAGATTCGCTGACCTTGGAAATCAGCTCGGGGGACTGGTCAATGACAGTGACGTCATTTTGCTCGCCGGCAAGGTATGCTGCGATATGAAATCCGACCTGCCCGGCGCCGCAGATGATCACTTTCATTGGGCTCGTCCGCTTGCGTGACGCTTACGCATCGGTCTTATGAGCCCGCTCGACATTGTGCACGCCCAGCCCCTTTAATTTCCGGTGCAAGGCGGCGCGATCCATTCCCACAAAGACGGCGGTGCGGCTTATGTTGCCGCCGAATCGTGCCAGATGAAATGTAAGATATTGCCGCTCGAATTCTTCGCGCGCCTCGCGCAAAGGCTGGTTCATGATGCCGAATGCCGGATCGGATTTCAGGAAATCCTGGGAATTGTTGCCGATCGCCTCTGCGACCATTTCCGCTCGCACCGGCGCTTCCGGGTCTTCCATATCCGCCAGCAACAGACGTTCGATCGCGTTGGCGAGTTCCCAGATATTGCCCGGCCAATCATGCGCCTGTAAGGCGATCAGCGCGTCCTCGGAGATCCGCCGCGAGCTCTTGCCTTTCGCGGTCGCAGACCGCTCCATCAAATCCATCGCCAAGGCGGGGATATCCGCCACCCGTGCAATCAGCGGCGGAACGAAAAGCGGCACAACATTCAGGCGATAATATAAATCTTCGCGGAACCGGCCCGCCTGGATTTCATCGGTAAGATCGCGGTTGGTCGTTGCAATTACGCGGACATCGACTTCGACCCACCGATCGCCACCGAACCGTTGAAATCGGGGTTTGTGCAAGACCCGAACGATTTTGGCTTGGGTTTCAAGCGGCATATCCGCGATCTCATCCAACAATAATGTGCCGCCATGCGCCTGTTCAAGCACACCAATCCGGCGGGGCGTATCGGTTCCCGCTTCCGAACCGAACAAAGAGAGTTCCAAACGGTCCGGCTCGAGGCCGGCACAATTCATGACGATAAATGGACCGGCCACGCGCATCGATCGCTCGTGCAGAAGCCGCGCGACGCAGCTCTTTCCCGCGCCGGGCGATCCGGTTATGAGCACCCTGCTTTCTGTGGGCGCCACCTTGGCGAGGCTTTGGCGCAATTGGTTGACCATCGGAGAATTGCCCGTCAGGTCCGTGAGCGGCCCCCCCATCTGTTCTTGAAGTGCACGGTTTTCACGTCGCAGCCGGGAATCCTCTACGGCGCGCTCAATGCTATGCAGCAGGACGTCGGATTTGAACGGTTTCGTTAAAAAATCGTACGCGCCCATTTTCGTGGCCCGCACGGCCATATCGACGGTCGCGTGGCCGCTGATCATCAAAATCTGCTGATCCGGATTCTCAGCACGAATCAGATCGAGCATCTGCAGGCCGTCGTGCTGGCTATTTTGCAGCCAAACATCGAGAATCATGAGGTTGGGCTGACGGGCGGAAATCGCGGAATAGGCTTCGCTGCTATTCGCCGCTTCGCGGGTTTGATAGCCTTCATCCTGAAGAATCCCCGCAATCAGCTTACGAATGTCCGCTTCGTCGTCGACGATCAGAATATCGGTCGCCATAGCGTCCTATCTCCTCGCCGTCAGGCTGTGTTCGCGCGCCTGCATTCGTTGATCTTCCTCGTCTGCTGCCGCCGCTTCAGCGACTTCGGCATCGACCGGCGCGCCAAGCAGCACAAGTCGAGCCCGCGCACCACCATCGGGAGCGTCGTCGAGTATCAGTTCGCCGTTATGGTCTTCCATAATCTTTTTGACAATAGCCAACCCCAAACCGGTGCCTTTCTTGCGTGTCGTGAAATATGGCTCGGTAAGACGTTCACGGGCTTCTCCCGGCAGCCCACGTCCGTTGTCCTCGACCTCGATGGTCACCCGGTCTGCCCCTTGAATAAGCCGAACCACGATTCGCCCAGGCGGTAATTTCTCTCCCTCACGGCCTTCGATGGCGTCCGTAGAATTCAGGAGCAGATTCGTCAAGGCCTGCACCATTTGCCGCCCGTCACAACGGAAGTAAACGGTGCCATTCGGTAGTTCGGTTGCGATTTCTACGTCGCGGCCCGAATTACGCTGCAGGAAAACCGCCTGACGGCAAAGATCCGAAATATTTTCGATGCGGATGACCGGCTTGGGAACCCGCGCGAAATTGGAGAATTCGTCCACCATGCGGCCGATATCCCCTACATGCCGGACGATCGTATCGGTGAGCGTTACAAAGGTCTCCTGATCGCTGGTAATATCCGTCAGGTATTTGCGCTTCAACCGTTCGGCGGCTAACTGGATCGGCGTGAGCGGATTGCGAATTTCATGAGCAATCCGGCGCGCCACGTCGGCCCAAGCGGCCTTGCGCTGGGCCACGACCAAGTCGGACACGTCATCGAATGTGATGACATAACCGCTAATGTCCCCTTCTTCGCGCTCGACAGCGATACGAACAAGCAAGGTGAGTGTCTCTTTCGCCCGTTGCAGCTTCAGCTCGGCCTCGACCGGCCGGTCGCCACGCTGCACTCGTGCCTGTTGCAGCAAATCCGAAATTTCCGGTACGATTTCAACGAGCGGTCGGCCAATCATCTTGTCAGGCTCGATATCGAGGAAATCGCCCGCCGAACGGTTAGGCAGGTTGATTACGCCGTTTTCATCCAATCCGATCACACCCGCGGAAATTCCCTCCAGTACAGCCTCGGTAAACCGCCGACGGTCGTCCATTTGCCGGTTCGCTTCGAGCAGTTCACGGCGATTTTCCTGAAGGTCATTGGTCATGCGATTGAATGCGCGGCTCAACGAGCCGAACTCATCGGGCGCCGTATGGTCGGGAACCCGAGCGGTGAGATCGCCGGAGCGCACGCGTTCCGTCGCCGCGATCAAGGCGCTCAACGGGCGCGAGAGCTGGCTTGCCATCAAGAGCCCCACCCATGAGGACGCCAACAGCAAAACCAGAGCAAGGCCGGCATAGACCAGCGCGAAACTTATCTGCATATCCGCGCGGCGAAACTCGAGGCGATCAAATCGTTCGACGGCGCCGCGGGTCTTGGTGGTATGCGCCAGAACCTTGGGATCGATCACTCGGCCTACGTAGAGGTATCGATCAAGGAAACCATCGAGTCGCACCAGTGCCCGGACCCTGTCTTCATCTACGCTGGTCATGATCGCGACTTCACCCTTGCGGGCTCTGTCGAGTGCGTCGGGGGGGATAGGATCGATTTCAAGGAGATACGAAAAACCGGACCGCGCCAGCACCTCGCCGCTGCCGTCGAAGACAACCGCCTCCGAAAGCTCCCGCACGCTCGATTGGAAGTTCACAACGCGTCCGAACAGCGCTGGACTGTTCTCCAACGCAATCGCGTTGCGGTTCAGGTCTTTTGCCATCGCCAGAACGTCGGCGCGGATATTTTGCTTATGTTCGTGCAAATACGCCTTGGCCACTGCGACGGATTGTTCCAGCGCGGTCCGAACCTGGCTGCTGAGCCACGACTGGAGGCCGAAGTTAAAAAATATGACCGACGCGATCGCCACGATAATGGCGGGGACCACCGACACCAGTCCGAACAGGCGCACGAGACGCACATGCAATTGCGAGCCGGCGGACCCACGCCGGCGCTCCACCCACAGTGCGACAACCCGCCAACCAATCACCGCTGCAAGCACCAGCAAGACGATCAGATCGGCATACAGCCACAGCAGAACCTGCCCCGGCGCCGATCCGAATGGCGAAATGCCGCGGATCGCAGCGAAGGTGCCCGAAACCGAAATGACCGCCGCCACCGACAAGGAAACTGCAAGGACCCGGCCCAGATGGAGCGAGCGCGCCCACGTCAGCAGCCGCACAGCCAGACGCGGCTTAGCCGGCTCCGATTGTTCTGTCGCAGTCATTTTACTGTTTGATCGGATTGTGGATGCAGCAACCGCATTCAACCGTGCTTGGGATTTTGCCTTTTAATCGCGTCGTTTTGCCACCACCGAATTCGGCTATTGGGGCCTTCGGACCACGGAAATGTCAAGGTCGCGAATCTTCTTTCGCAGCGTATTCCTATTGAGACCAAGCATATGGGCCGCACGGACTTGATTGCCACGAGTCGCCGCTAGGCTCATTTCGATCAAGGGCCGTTCGATTTCTCGAAGAACCCGGTCGTGCAGACCCGGCGCCGGAAGGTCCTGATCTTGGCTGTTGAAATAGGCCCGAAGATGGCGCTCTACCGACGTCGCAAGGTCATCATTCTCCAAATCGTCATCCGCGGCCGCCATCGGTCCCCCATCAGCGAGCTCCGCTTCAATGATATCGATCGAAATGACCTCTTGCGCATGCAACGCCGCAAGCCGCCGAATGAGATTTTCCAGCTCGCGAACATTGCCCGGCCAGCGATGCTTCTTGAGCCGGTCCATCGCGGCGGTATCCAACGCCTTGCTCGGCAATCCTTCCGACATCACGACGGACAAGAAGTGCCGCACCAGATCGGGAATGTCTTCCAGCCGCTGCCGTAGCGGCGGCAGCCGAACCGGGACTACATTTAAGCGATAATACAAATCCTCGCGAAATCGTCCCTGCCGGACCAGCTGCCCTATATCGCGGTGCGTTGCGGCAATGATGCGGGCGTTCGCGCGAATTGACCTGCGCCCGCCGACGGTCGTGAACTCACCTTCCTGGAGCACGCGCAACAGCCGCGTTTGGGCTTCTAGCGGCATATCGCCGATTTCGTCGAGAAAGAGTGTCCCGCCTTCGGCCTGTTCGAAACGTCCCGCATATCGCGTGCTTGCGCCGGTAAAAGCACCTTTTTCGTGCCCGAAAAGCTCGCTTTCGATCAATTCTTTCGGAATGGCCGCCATGTTTATTGCCACGAAGGGTGCGTTGCGCCGTTTCCCGTAATCGTGCAGCGCGCGGGCAACCAACTCCTTTCCCGTTCCGGATTCCCCGGCGATTAGAACCGTTAGGTCGGTAGACATTAACCGGGCAAGGACGCGGTAGATGTCCTGCATCGCCGGTGAACGCCCGATCAACGGTAAGGTCTCCTGCAAGTCATCACCGGAAGGGTCGACAATACCGCTTCGCCGGGATTCCAGAAGCGCGCGTTTGACCAAGTTCAGTAATTCTTTGAGGTCGAATGGCTTTGGCAAATATTCAAACGCCCCGCGTTCGGCCGCTTTTACCGCGGTTAGCAGCGTATTTTGAGCGCTCATGGCAATGACCCGTAAGCCCGGCCGGAGCTTTCGGATGCGGGGAATCAAATCCAATCCGTTCTCATCCGGCATGACGACGTCGGTGATCACCAGATCGCCGTCCCCGTCGCTAATCCAACGCCAGAGTGTGGCCGCGTTACCGGTACTGCGGACGTCGTATCCGGCGCGACTCAGGGCCTGTGTCAGCACGGTCCGGATGGCGCGATCATCGTCGGCAATCAGGACCATGGACTCAGTCATTACCCGTCTCCATCGATTTCATAACCGGCAGCATGACGCGAAACACCGTACGGCGAGGCTTGCTGTCCAGGTTGATTACGCCGCCATGTTCGCCGATCAGCTTGGCTACCAATGCCAAACCAAGCCCTGAACCGCCAAGTTTTGTGGTAATAAAGGGATCAAAAATCTGCCGTCGCAGCTCTTCCGGTATGCCCTCCCCATTGTCCTGTACCGATACGACAAGCGGCAGCGCTATCCGGCTTTCGGTGCCGGGAACCGCGAGGCGAATACCCTGCTGAAACGCCGTCGCAATGACAATTTCGCCGTTTTCCTTCGGTGCTGCCTCTGCCGCGTTCTTCACGAGGTTGAGGAAAATCTGGATTAATTGGTCGCGATTGCCATAAACCGGCGGTAAGGACGGATCATAGCGTTCGGTCAACGTCAGATTACGGGCGAATCCATTCCGGGCGAGACGAATAACATGTTCCAGAACCTCATGAATATTGACCGCCATCCGATCAATCGGCGGGCTATCGGAAAAGACTTCGAACCGGTCTACGAGGTGGCAAATCCGGTCCACTTCATCGACGATGAGCGTGGTCAATTCCTGCGGGCCCGCGCCGTCTTGTTCCAGGAGTTGCGCTGCGCCACGCACGCCCGACAACGGATTTTTGATTTCATGCGCCAAAATCGCCGCCATCGCGGTCACCGATCTGGCTGCATCACGGTGCAGCAGCGATTGATCGATCCGGCCCGCAATGGATCGTTCGTGCAGCGTCAAAATCACGTATTCGGCCGATTCGCCGAGCGGGGCACCGTCGATCGTGACGATATGCGTGCCAATCCGTGGCGTCGCCAATCGCACCTCGGTTTCCGACATGCTGTGACGGTGGCGGCGAATACGATGGACCAGGGCCAAAAGCGGGCTGTCATGGGGAATCAATTCCTGAAGGCTCATCCCCTTCAGTGTGGCCGCACTGCCGCCGAGGAATTGCTCGGCCGCGGGATTGAGGATGCAAATATTGTCCGCACGATCCACGACCACGACCGGAATCGGCATTGCCGACAGCACCGATGAATCACTCAAATCAAAGCCGGCCGTCGCCAATTCTTCTGAAACCGCTTCGCTCATGTTAGGCCGCGATCTTGTCGTTCGCCGGGGAGAAATAGCGCTCGATCGCGGCGACGACCTTGACCGGATCCTCGGCCCGGCTCACCTCCCGACGGAACTCAGAAGAGTTCTCCAATCCATTGCTATACCAGCATAAATGTTTTCGAGCGATACGAACGCCCGAGTATTCGCCATAGTATCGAAGCATCTCATCATAGTGCTGCAGCACAATTTCCTTTTTCCGCAAGCCGGTCGGCGCGTCCGGCAAGAGCCCGGTGTCCAGATAGTGGCTTAATTGATTGATAAACCATGGTTTACCTTGCGTTCCCCGCCCGACCATGACGCCATCCGCGCCGGACTCCGAAAGGCACCGATCTGCGTCTTGTGGCGTCGCAACATCGCCGTTGGCGACTACGGGAACGCTTACCAATTCTTTGATTTTTCTAATAAAATGCCAGTCCGCTCGCCCCTTGTAGAACTGGCAGCGCGTCCGGCCATGCACGGAAATCATTTGCACGCCGCACTCTTCCGCGATTCTCGCAATATCCGGCGCGTTGCGGTTGTCTTCGTCCCAACCGGTCCGCATTTTCACCGTTACCGGAACGTTGACCGCTCGAACCGTCGCTTCCATGATGCGTCCCGCCAGCCTCTCATCCTGCAAGATCGCGGATCCTGAGAGTTTGTTGGTCACTTTCTTTGCCGGACAGCCGAAATTGATGTCGATAATCGCCGCTCCGCGATCGACATTGAGCTTGGCTGCCTCGGCCATCACATCAGGGTCATGTCCGGCCAGCTGGACCGCCATTGGGAATTCTTCGCCGCAATTATTTGATATCTTGCGCATTTCGCTTCGAATAGCACGGACCATCGCGGCGCTTGCGATCATCTCGGACACCACCAAACCACCGCCCAGTTGCTTTACCAGGCGGCGAAATGGGCGATCCGTAACGCCGGACATTGGCGCCAGTACAACCCGGCTTGCCAGTTCGATGGGTCCAATCTTAATGCCCAATAAAAAGGCACCTATCATTATTGGCTAATTTATAAGCATAATAACCCGGCCACGGGCAATTACAACACGTCATTGCGCTTGAACGACCGTTTGTTTGAGTCAGCCCAGAATGATATCGGTGACGAATTTAACGCCAGGATATCCCAGTGTAACAAGAAGATAGCCGAGGAGAACGTAGCGCGCCGCGCGGCGGCCCCGCAAGCCGCTATGGAAATGACAGACCAGTAAAACGGCAATTACGCCGAAGGCGACGATGGTCAGGATCGTCTTATGGCTCAAAATCAGCAGATCACCGGTCGTAAAAAACTGCATCGCCATGCCGCTGGCCATGCCGATCCCCAACACCGCTTCCGCCGATATTAGCAACCGCAGTTCTAAGACCTCCGCATCCGCGACCGACGGTAAACGGTCCACGAGGCCGCCGCGTCGCTTCTGACGCAAGGCCCGCTCCTGTAAGACCACGGCGGCCCCGGCAATCGCCGCCAGGGTCAGCAGGGCATAGGTCACCACCGAGGCGACGATATGCAGAACGACCCAAACCGGTGGCGCGTCCTGTAGCATTGGCTTTGCCGGTGCCTGGTTCCAAATTGTGGCAATCACCGCCAGCAACAGCAAATACGGCATTAACAGCGGCGCCAGCCGCCATGCGTCGCGGCTGAACAGCGCCAAGGCCGCGAATCCCAGCAGGCATACGGCGATCGTTACCCAGAGTGCGGCCGCAAAGCCGGTGTGCCAGCCCGCCGAATTTTGCATCGTAAGCCAAACCGCCGGCCCGCATGCTGCAACCGCGATAAGAAGCCAAAATTGAGGATCGTATTTGGCGTGAATCCTGAATGCGGCCATGGTCACCGGTATCAAGGCGACCGTGGACGCGAGACTGATAAGCGTTGGACTGGCCATCATTCCCTCGATTGGCGGATCATTCCGGCACCATGCCTCCACGACTGCGGCACCATTCGGGCCGCAGTCGTGCGGGACTGGGCAAGCTATAGCATTGTTAGCCCCTCGCCGCACCGACGCGCTTGGCAAGCCCGGACCGAAAGGCCAATATGCGCGCCGGTAAGTCTAATGCAAGAGGGGCTGGGGAGCGCATGGCCAGGACGGTCGCTCTGGTGCTCGCCGGTGGCCGTGGCAGCCGGGTTGGCGGGGACATTCCAAAACAATACCGGAACATTGCCGGGATTCCGATGATCCGGCGGACGCTTTCCCGCTTTGACGACCATCCGAACGTGGACAACGTTCGCGCCGTAATCCATCCGGACGATATGGCGCTCTACCGGGATGCGATCGGCACCATGGACTTGCCCGGTCCCATCCTTGGCGGAGAAACGCGTCAAGAGTCCGGGTATAACGGACTGAAGGGTATAGAAAACCTTTCCCCAGAGTACGTTCTGATTCAGGACGCGGCGCGGCCTTTCACGGGGGTGGAAACGATCGATCGTGTCCTGCAGGCGCTGCAATCGGCCCCCGCCGCGCTGGCCGCCATGCCAGTCACCGATACAATCAAGCGTGCCGATAGCCAAAACCGCGTCACCGGCACGGTCGACCGAAGCGGGCTATGGCGTGCCCAAACGCCCCAGGGGTTCCGATTCGGCGAGATATTGGCGGCCCACGTCGCATGCAAGGGCCGGGTAATGACGGATGATGCCGCCATAGCGGAAGCCGATGGCCTGGATGTGACCATGGTCGAAGGTGACGAGGAGAATTTCAAGGTGACGACCGAAGCGGATCTAGTCCGTGCCGAACGAATAGCACGCCAGCAGGAAGGAATGATCGGGGGCGGCGAAATCCGCGTCGCCACAGGATTCGACGTCCATCGCTTCGAAGACGGTGATTCGGTGACATTATGCGGTATCAAAATACCGCATTCGCATGGTTTGCGAGGCCATTCGGATGCTGATGCCGGCCTTCACGCGCTCACCGACGCAATTCTCGGCACTCTTGCCGCCGGCGATATCGGCGATCATTTCCCACCCAGCGATCCGCAGTGGCGCAACGTCGATTCGGCGGTTTTCCTTAATCACGCCGTGGATATGCTTAATTCACGTGGCGGCGCCATTCTGCACCTCGACGTCACATTGATCTGTGAAAGCCCGAAAATTGGGCCGCACCGGGACGCCATGCGCGATCGTGTGGCGGGCCTTTGTGGCCTTGACCCGTCGCGGGTCAGCATCAAGGCGACGACCACCGAGCGATTGGGATTTACCGGCCGCGGCGAAGGGATTGCCGCCCAGGCTGCCGCAACGGTGCGCTTGTGACCGCCGCCGGCGTTCCCTGGTGGCACCCGGCCAATCTAATCGGCAGTTGGTTCGGCACCGGATACCTGCCGATTGCGTCCGGCACCTGGGGGTCGCTGGGCGCCCTGCCCTTTGCCTGGCTTATCATGGATGGGTTTGGCCCGATTGGCCTCGCGGCGGCGGCGGCGGCGGCCTTTCTGGCGGGGATGTGGGCGTCTGTCGTCATCCTGCGCCGCAGCGGCCGAAAGGATCCCAGCTGTATCGTGATCGATGAGGTTGCGGGCCAGTGGATCGCGCTCTTGCCGGTTTTACCGCTCGATCCGGTACTTTATGGCGCCGGTTTCCTGCTTTTTCGCATTTTCGACGTGATCAAGCCCTGGCCGGCGAATTGGTGCGATCAGCGCATTCCCGGCGCGTTGGGCGTGATGCTCGACGACGTCGTCGCCGGCGTCTATGCCGCGATCGCCGTTCACGTGATTGCCCTGGCAAACCTGCAATTTGGATTATTCTGATGTTCGACAAAGCAATACTGGACAAGGCTCAGAACCTGTTGGAGCTATGCACGTCAAAAGGGTTGATGATAGCCACGGTGGAATCCTGTACCGGCGGCTTGCTCGCAGGTTGTTTGACCGCCGTTCCCGGTTCTTCCGCGGTCATCGAGCGCGGATTCGTTACCTATACCAACGAAGCAAAGAGCGAGCTCGTGGGCGTACCGCCGGAATTCTTCGCTCAATATGGCGCGGTCAGCCACCAGGTTGCCTCGGCGATGGCTGGTGGCGCTCTGGAGTATGCACCCGTAAGTCTGACAGCCTCGATTACCGGCGTTGCCGGTCCCAGCGGCGGCACCGCCGACAAACCCGTCGGTTTGGTCTATATCGGCGCGGCCCGTCGGGGACACAAGCCCGTGGTTCGGGAGAACCGGTTTGACGGCAATCGCGAGGCGATCCGTCTTGCTTCGGTCGATGTGGCCTTGACCATGATGCTCACTGCGGCCGCGGACTGAACAGCGCCAGCAGATCCCGTAGCGGGTGTCCCTCGCGGCCGGCAAATTCCATCAAGCGCCCCTCCCAGTCGTCAAATGACGCGAAAAACTCCGCCGGATGGGTCAAGGGGCGCCACTCCATGCGACGCAGCCGGGAGACCACCTCGCTCAGCGTGCCCGCGGTGGTATCCTCCAGCACACTGCCGAGATAATAGATGCTATCCCGGTGAAAACTGAACGCGCCCAGCATGATCCCGGCGACTTCTGCGGCACGGCTTGTATTCGCCATCGTAAACGGCACCTGGTCGAGCAGCACCGTCCGGTTCGCTCCCTCGAGCATCATGCAAATGGTGGCGAATCCCCGTCCCGTAGCTTCCGCTCCCCCTCCGGACGTGGAATGGCGGGCAAAAAACAGGATCCTGTCGATCCGGATCAGCGCCCGGGGGCTCAACAGTTCAAGCACCCGTTGACTGCCCGCCAGGGAATCGAAGGCCGGTGGCCGCTCCAGCCGACGGAGTCGAATGGTCTCGGACAAAATGTCGTCGGAGAATTCAATACCGGCGCCGTCCAGCGCTCCGACAATCGCATCCATGGTGCTGGTCCTTGGGTCGCCGACGCCACGCTCTATGTTGTTCAGGGTCGCCAGCGAAATGCCGGCGGCCTTGGCGAGATCGGATTGCTTGGCGCCGATCAGCGCGCGCGCGGCTCGAATTTGCGATGCGGTAGCCAAAAACTGTTTCCCGTGAAACCATCCGTCCCGGTCGGAATTATATATAATGCCTAAAACAGTGGGGATAAATCCATACGCAGTTTTTCCAGATGCGAAATATTGCGGTGCAACGCGCTCAACCCACTAGTCCTTGTGGTACCCAATCGACGACTCTTTCGACTGCCTTCAATGATGCGCTGGTTAGCTGCGCATGAAGTTATGTGACGGCAAAATCCAGCGATTTCGTTCCACACTCGAAACAAAATCGGTTAATCATTCCGGATGTCGTGAAGTCCTTCGGCGGGCGGCGTTTAGCGCGACACCGGCTCGTACAGGGTGGCTGCGCGGGTCTCGAACGCCTGAACCATGCGCTTCACCGCTTCGCCGAAGAAGCGACCTATGAGACTTTCCATCAACTGCGATCGGAACTCGAAGTCCACATGGAAATCGAGCCGACAGCCCGCCGCATCGAGCGGTTCGAACGTCCACCGATTCTCAAGGTATTTGAACGGACCCTCGACATAGCGCACCAGGATACGGCGGTTTGGCCGGTCGAGCGTGACCAAGCTGGTAAACCGCTCTCGTAATCCCCTGTAGCCAATGGCGAGTTCGGCCCGGATTTCATCATCCTTATGGTCGAGGATGCGGGCGCCGACGCACCAGGGCAGGAATTCGGGATATTTGCCAATATCGGCCACCAGGTCGAAGAGCTGATCCGGGGTAAAGGGCAACTCTCGCTGTTCGGAATGGCTGGGCACGGGTCGAGCGGCGGCGGATCAGCCGTGGCGGCCGGCGCCGGTCAATTTAGCGTCGCGCGCAGCCCGAAGACGCTGGAAATCGTCGCCGGCATGATAGGACGAGCGGGTCAGCGGCGACGCGGAAACCATCAGGAAGCCCTTGCCGCGCGCCATCCGGGCCAAACTCTCGAATTCCTCCGGCGTCACGAAACGGTCGACCGCCGCGTGTTTCGGCGTCGGCTGCAGATACTGGCCAATGGTCAGGAAATCCACGTCGGCGGCACGCAAGTCGTCCATCAACTGCGCCACCTCTTCCTTGGTCTCGCCGAGGCCGACCATCAGGCCCGACTTGGTGAACAGTTCCGGGTCCAGCCTCTTGACCCGGCTCAATAATTCAAGGCTGGTAAAATAGCGCGCGCCGGGGCGGATCGTCGGGTAGAGCCGCGGCACCGTCTCGATATTATGGTTAAAGACGTCCGGTTTGGCCGCCGTGACCGTCTCGATGGCACCGTCCTTGTTCATAAAATCGGGCGTCAGGATCTCGATCGTCGTATTGGGCGCCAATTCCCGCATGTTCTCGATCACCGCCGCGAAATGTGCCGCCCCGCCGTCGTCCAGATCGTCGCGATCCACCGATGTAATCACCACGTGGTCGAGATCGAGCTTCGCCACCGCCGCGGCGACATTGATCGGCTCCATCGGGTCGAGCGGCCGCGGCATACCGGTCGCCACATTGCAGAATGCGCATGCGCGCGTGCAGGTGTCGCCCATGATCATGAAGGTGGCGTGCTTCTTGGCCCAGCATTCGCCGATGTTCGGGCAGCCCGCCTCCTCGCACACCGTGTGCAATCCATTGGCGCGCACGATGTCGCGAGTCGCGAAATACTGCTTCGAGGTCGGCGCCTTGACGCGAATCCAGTCCGGCTTCCGGGGGATCGGATTGTCCGGTTTATTGCGCTTTTCCGGATGGCGGATGCGGGGGATCGCGGTCGACATGAGGCAGGCTTACTCCGCGGGGCTTAAACTATGGTTAAAGGTGGATCGCGCGCCCCCGGGCGTCAAGGACCAAGCCGTGCAGGCTATTGCTTTTCGGCGGCCTCGACCTCCAGCGTGATATCGACCTCGTCGCCGATGCCGCCGAGCGCGTATTTCATGCCGAAATCCGAGCGTTTGATCGTAGTGCGCGCCGAAAATCCTGCGGTCAGGACGCCCTTGTACTTCGGCAAAGGATGCGGCCGCATGCCATTAAAGGTGACGTCCAGGGTTACCGGCTTGGTCACCCCCAGCAGGGTAAAGTCGCCCTTGATTTTGCCGGCTTTTTCGCCGGTCGTCTCGATGTTGGTGCTGACAAACCGGATCTCGCCGAATTCTTTGACGTTGAAGAAATCAGGCGATCGCAAGTGTTTGTCGCGCGCTTCATGGTCCGTGTCCACGCTTGCCGCATTGATCACGATGTTAACCCTGGATTTCGTTGCGCTCTTCGGATCGAAGCTCAAATCGCCCTTGAAATCGTTGAACTGGCCGATCATGCGCGAATAGCCCAGATGCATGACGCTGAACATGATGTTCGTGTGCGCCTTATCGATGGCAAAATCGGCGGCCTTGCTCACGCCCGAAGTCAGACCGGCCATAGAGGCTAAAATTCCCAAGGCAACGGCAGGCAATATCCGCATCGTCAATCTCCTTTTATAATCAGTGTGATACTTGCATATTGAACGCATAACCGCTCCCGCCGCCGCCCGACAAATAGGCGACAAGCACGGCAAGCGCGACCGGCACCAGACAGACCGCCGCCAGCACAAAAGGCGCGAACACCGGGTGTGTTGCCCGGGGAAGACGCGCAGTCAGGCGGTCGCCAAAGAACATTGGCAAAATCAGTATTAGGGCGAGCTTGCTGGCATCCGTGAACAGAACCAGGGCAGCCACTAATGAAAGTAGCGCACCCATTCCACCAAGCGCACCCGCCCACTCGAATGAAAACCGGCTTTTTGGCCAGTTCCACAACATGAAGCCACCTGTTGCGGCAGCAAGGCCACCGGACAGTTGCGCAAATGAGGCGGACGACCCGATCAGGGCAATCAAGCTCACGCCGATGGCGGCGATCAAAAGCATTACGGCCGGTACGGAACCACTGCCGCGTGTTACCCGCGAGGCATAAAGGACAATGGCGCCCGCGAGCCAGAGCGCGCTGATCGTCGCAAGACCGGGAATTGACGGTGTGGTAATCATCCGCCACCCCATCCAGCCGGCAATCGCGCCGGACCATACGACCGGACCAAGCCAGCGCATCAGGTCGGCGCGCTGAACCAGGTCGAACATCACGCCGATCACTGCCCCAAATAATATGAGATAAACAATCTTCTGATTGGAGGCCACCGGCGGGAAAGCGGGCCATCCGACGGTGGCCCAGTAACTAACGAGAAAGCCTATCGGGATCGCTGCCGCTGCGATTCTGGGGCCAATCGTCTTGCCCAATCCGAACCCGAGCCCGCCTGTCAGAACCGCTGCGACCAGGAGCGGCGCCACGACGCTTTGAAATATCGGATCGGCCAACCATTGACTCACGCCCGGCGCTCCAAGTTTGCGGTTCCCGAGTAGTGCTCGGGTAATCCTAACGCGCGGGTGCCGCCACTGGACTCAATTAACCGTGATTAGAAGTGGATGACCCGGCCGTAGGCGTCGAGCACCGATTCGTGCATCATTTCCGACAGGGTCGGATGCGGGAAGACCGCGTGCATCAGCTCCGTCTCGGTGGTCTCAAGTGTCTTGGCGATGCCGAACCCCTGGATCAGCTCGGTCACCTCGGCGCCGATCATATGCGCGCCGAGTAGTTCGCCCGTATCGGCGTCGAATACCGTCTTGACCAACCCCTCCGGATCGCCGAGCGCGATCGCCTTGCCGTTGCCCAGGAACGGAAAGCGGCCGACTTTCACCTTATGGCCATTTTCCTTCGCTGCCGCCTCGGTCAGGCCGACGGACGCCACTTGCGGATGGCAATAGGTGCAGCCGGGAACGTTTGCCGTATTCAGCGGGTGCACGTCCTTGACGCCGGCGATCTTCTCGACGCAGATGACGCCCTCATGGGACGCCTTGTGCGCCAGCCAGGGCGGACCGACCACATCGCCAATGGCGTAGACGCCCGGCTCGCCGGTACGCAGCCATTCGTCGACCTCGATATGCGCCCGGTCGACTTTGATCTTGCTGCCCTCCAGGCCGATGTTTTCCACATTGCCGACGATGCCGACCGCCATGATTACCCGGTCAACGGTCAGCGTGCTGGACTTGCCGCCCGCTTCTAGCGTCGCGGTCACCGAGTCCTTACCTTTGTCGAGCGCCTTCACCGTCGCGCCGGTGACGATCTTCATGCCCTGTTTTTCGAACGCCTTCCGCGCGAAGTCGGAAATTTCCGCGTCCTCAACCGGCAACACCCGATCCAGTACTTCAACCACCGTGACCTCGGCCCCAAGCGTCCGGTAGAAGCTCGCGAACTCGATGCCGATGGCGCCGGAGCCCACGACGAGCAGCGATTTCGGCAGGGTGTCGGGCACCATCGCCTCCTTATAGGTCCACACCAGCTTGCCATCCGGCTCCAGCCCGGGCAGGCTGCGCGCCCGCGCACCCGTCGCCAGAATGACGTGCTTGCCGGTCAGGTCGGCGATTTTCTTGCCGCCCTTCTCCACCGTCAGCGTGCGCGCCCCTTCTTTGCCGCCCGCCAGCTTGCCGAAACCGTCGAACACCGTGACCTTATTCTTCTTCAACAGATGGCCGACACCGCCGTTGAGCTGTTTGGCCACCTTGCGCGACCGGGCGACGATCTTCTTCACGTCGAAGCGTGCGTCCTTCACCGACAGGCCGAACGAATCGGCGTTCTGAATCAGGTGATAAACCTCGGCCGAACGCAGCAGCGCCTTGGTCGGGATGCAGCCCCAGTTGAGACAGATTCCGCCGAGATGCTCCGCTTCGACGACGGCGGCCTTCATGCCGAGCTGGGCCGCGCGGATCGCGGCTACATAACCGCCCGGCCCGCCGCCGACGACAATTAAATCAAAGGATGTGTCGGCCATATCAACCTGTCTCTTTTCTGTGTGGTGTTATGGAGGCGGACTTCAAAGTCGATCTGGATTTGCGACCGTCAAGGCGCTCTCTGCCTCACCGGTGTTCACGGTCCCCTTCCGCTCGAGCAGAAGCACCTTGCATTCCAATTCTGCGGAGGGGTTGTGTTCGACGCCTTTCGGCACGACGAAAAATTCACCTTGCTGAAGCACGACATCACGATCGCGAAACCGCAAGGTCATGTTCCCTTCGACGACCAGAAATAATTCATCGACGTCGGCATGGGCGTGCCAGACGAACTCCCCCTGAATCTTCGCGAGCTTGATTTCATAATCGTCCAGTTCGCCGATAATTTTCGGACTCCAGTGATCTGAGAATTGGCCGAATTTCTCGGCAAGGTTTACTTTTTCCGGCGCCATCCGAGGATCCTAAAGCAGCATGCCGAGCGGTTCTTCGATCATCGCCTTGAACGCCGCCAGGAATTCCGCGCCGATTGCACCGTCGACGACGCGATGGTCGCAAGACAAGGTGCAGCTCATCACGGTCGCGACCGAGAGCGCGCCGTCCTTCACTACCGGGCGTGGCTCGCCGGCGCCGATCGCCAGGATCGCCCCTTGCGGCGGATTGATCACCGC
>CAJHYV010000217.1_pt1 | contig 21747 bp, 19 predicted proteins | sample 9198851 | NCBI WGS metagenome assembly CAJHYV01 (sample SAMEA7708375, study PRJEB35096) | sediment metagenome | biome: marine neritic benthic zone biome [ENVO:01000025]; feature: sediment [ENVO:00002007]; material: shallow marine sediment [ENVO:03000034] sea grass bed [ENVO_01000059] ...
CCGCCGCCGGCTCGTTGCTTTGCCGGGGCGGGGCGCGTCGATGAGAAACGAGCGGGACGGCGGCGGTTAGCGGCAAGCGCCGGCGCATCCCGCGCAACCCGGCCCTACAGCCAGTCGTCTGTTTCGAGTGACTCTTCGAGCGTTTCCCGGTTTTCGCTTTCGATGACGCGGCGGGCGACGTCATAGGAAAATCCTTGCCGCGCAAGGGCGGCAAGATCGCGTTCGCGGCTGTCGTCGCGGTTCTGCGCCCGCCATGGACCGAGGCGCCGCCGCCGCGCATAGCGGCAGGCCGCCGCGAGGTCGGCATTGGCATGTTCGATGTCGAGTGCCTCGAGGGCTTTGCCGATGATAGCCGACTTCACGCCCTTCGACGCCAACTGGGCACGGATCAGGCGTTTCGAGGCGCCGCGGCGATGCAGCGACGTGGTGCGCATTCGGGCGTATGCGTCGTCGTCGAGCAAGCCGACCTCCTGATATCGGCGAAGTACGTCGTCGACCATCACGGCGCCGTCTTCCGGGTCGGTGCCGTGATGGTCGGCGGACCGTTTGACCCGGCGCATCAGGACCCGGCGCAAATTTTCTGTAGATGATGCGTAGCGTTCCAGATAGGCGAGGGCGATGCGCTCCAGCCGTGCCGGAGTGATTTTTCGGGGAGTCCGGCGCCCGGCCGGCCTTTTGCTGGTTTTCCGCATGCCGCGCCGAAGGTAGCAGGGCGGCGGTCCGGCGCAACCCCCGGAATGCGCGGAAATCCGGTATGGCGCCGTCGAATCGGGGCGTCCGCGAATTTCAGGACATGGTTAAAAAAAAGTTAACAGGTGTGACAGCGATCACTGTCTAGTGGATTGGTGCGGCGCATCATGAAAAGCGAGAAGAGCGGATTGCTTGCACCGAACCGGGCTTCTCGAGAAATTGGACCTTGGGTCGTACGCCCACCCTGCCCCTCCCAAATGGCATCGGCCTCTGGTTCAGGCGGCGGCGCGTTTGCGCCGCCGCTTCTATTTTTGAGCCCGGTGCTGTCGCATGGACGAAACACCTTGTTCCGGCTGCCGCGGTGGAACTATGGTGGCTACCCTGGCGCGACGCCGGGAAGCGCACGAAGCACGAAATTGTCATGACTCATCCCGTACCGCGCCGCTTCGGAGCGGTGAATTGGCTTGGACTGTGGACCTTGTACGAGAAAGAGGTCTGGCGGTTCCTCAAGGTGTATGCGCAGACCATTCTGGCGCCGCTGATCACGACTCATGTCTTTCTGGTTATTTTCGTGGTGGCGCTCGGCCGCGCCGTGGAACAGGTGGGCGGCGTTCCATTCACGGAATTTTTGGCGCCTGGCCTTGTCATGATGGCGATGGCGCAAAACGCGTTCGCCAATTCGACGTCGACGATCATGCTCGCCAAGATCCAAGGCAATATCATCGACGTGTTGATGCCGCCGCTCAGCCCGTTTGAGTTGACGTTCGGTTATGTCGCCGCGGGTCTGACGCGCGGCCTCGTCGTAGGCGTGACGACGGGGGTAGTAATGTTTGCCATTGTCGGTATGGCGCCAAGTTCCCCGGCGATTATGATTTATTTCGCGATTGCGGCGACCCTGCTGCTGTCCTTGATTGGCACGCTGACTGGATTATGGGCGGAAAAGTTCGACCATACCGCGGCGATCACCAACTTCGTCGTCACGCCGCTCGCGTTCCTGTCCGGCACATTTTATTCCATCGAAAGATTGCCGCCGGCATTTCAGTGGATTGCACAGTTCAATCCATTTTTCTACATGATCGACGGGTTCCGGTTTGCCTTTATCGGGCATTCCGATGCGCCGGTTTGGATCGGCATGGCGGTGTTGTTCGCGGCGAATTTGGTGTTGTGGATTCTGTGCTGGTACCTCTTTAAGGTCGGATACAAGATTAAGGCTTGAGCGATAGACGGGATCGCCCGCACCGCTGTTGTGCCAGTGCGCAGGGTACCTAGCGCATTGACAGTAATGGCCCAAAAGCTCGATACTCCGCGCCTTCCGGTGGCGTAGGCGCGCCACCGGATTCCGCTGGTATTGGAGGACGCTGTTATGACAGCGGTAATGCCGACATATGGTCGGGTTGATGTTGCCTTTGAAAAAGGCGAAGGCCCTTATCTATTCGCTACCGATGGCAGACGCTTTCTCGATTTCTGCGGCGGCATCGCGGTGGACGTGCTTGGGCATGCCCATCCGCATCTCGTTGCGACGCTTCAGGAGCAGTCTGCAAAGCTGTGGCATGTTTCTAACCTATACCGAATTCCCGACCAGGAACGGCTGGCGGAACGGCTGGTGGCGACGTCGTTTGCGAACCTGGCGTTCTTCTGCAATTCCGGCGCGGAAGCGGTCGAAGGTGGCCTAAAATTGTGCCGCAAGTATCACAGCGCCAACGGTGAACCGGAGAAATGGCGTGTCATTACGTGCGGCGGCGCCTTTCACGGGCGTACGCTGGCAACGATCTCCGCGGCCAACAACGAAAAGCACCTCGCCGGATTCGGTCCGCAAACCGAAGGCTTCGACAATGTCGCTTTCGGTAATTTGAACGAATTGCGCGCGGCGATTACCGGCGAGACGGCGGCAATTCTTCTCGAACCGATTCAGGGTGAGGGCGGCATCCGGCCGGCGGACATCGATTATCTGCGCGGCGTACGGGAAGTTGCCGATGAATTCGGCCTGCTGCTGTTCTTCGACGAGGTCCAGTCGGGTATTGGCCGGACCGGGCGCCTTTGGGCCCACCAATGGGCCGGCATCGAGCCCGATGTCATGGCGATCGCCAAGGGGCTGGGTGGCGGATTCCCGGTTGGCGCGTTTCTCGCGACCACTGAGGCGGCGAAGGGCATGGTGCCCGGCACGCATGGCTCGACCTTCGGCGGCAATCCACTTGCCATGGCGGTTGCCAACGCGGTTCTGGACGTGATCCTGGACGATGGTTTTCTGGAGCAGGTCAAGACGGTCGGCGCCTATTTGCGGGAACGGTTGGAGGATTTGGTGCGGCGGCGCGGCGACGTCTTTACCGCCGCGCGCGGCAACGGCCTCATGCAGGGCCTGGTCTGCGGGCCCGATTGCGGCGCGGTCGGCACGCGGCTGTTCGAGGAAGGCCTGCTCACCGTCATCGCCGGCGAGAATGTCGTGCGGCTCCTGCCGCCGCTGAATATCGAGACGGCGCATGTGGACGAAGCGGTCGCCATCATGGATAGAGTGGCGGAGTCATGGCCCGCCGGCGAGTCATGAGTCCGGCCAAGCATTTCCTCGATCTCGATCGGCTGGACAAGCAACACCTGCGCGGCATTCTCGATGGCGCCGCCGCCTTCAAGCAGGACACGGTCGATGGCGGCCATCTGCTGGACGGCAAGATCCTGGCGATGATCTTCGAGAAGCCGTCGACGCGCACACGGGTGAGTTTCGATGTGGCGATGCGTCAGCTTGGCGGGCAGACGATCCTGATGAGCGATCGGGAGAGCCAATTGGGCCGGGGTGAAACCGTGGCGGATACGGCGCGGGTCTTGTCGCGTTATGTGGATGCCATCATGATCCGAACGGATTCCGTCGAAAAGCTTGAGGGGTTGGCTGAAAACGCCGATGTGCCGGTTATCAACGGCCTGACCGATCGCAGTCACCCCTGTCAATTGATGGCCGACGTCATGACCTTCGAGGAACATCGCGGTCCCATCCAAGGCAAGTCGGTCGCCTGGGTCGGTGACGGCAACAACGTTGCGAGCAGTTGGATCCAGGCGGCGACGCAATTCGATTTCGAATTGCGTTTGGCCTGTCCGAACGAATTGCCGCCGAATCCCGAGATTGTCGATTGGGCGCGTCAAAACGGCGGTTCGATATCGCTGACCGAGGATCCAAATGCTGCTGTGGAAAATGCGGATTGCGTGGTGACCGATGTCTGGATTTCGATGGGCGACAAGGATGCGACACAGCGTCACAATTTGCTGCGTCCTTATCAGGTTGATGAAGCAATGATGGGACGGGCGCAATCAGATGCAATCTTCATGCATTGCTTGCCGGCGCATCGGGGCGAGGAAGTGACCGCCGGGGTGATCGACGGTGCGCAGTCGGTTGTTTGGGACGAAGCCGAGAACCGCCTGCACGCCCAGAAGGGAATCCTCGCCTGGTGTCTGGAATAGGAGATGTCGCCAGCGGCGCGGATGGGCTGACGGGCGACGATCGTATACAGCCCTTCCGGCTCGAATCGGCGGGATTCCATGGCCGGCTGCTGCGGCTTGGGGCGACCGTCGACGAGATCGTAAAGCGCCATGAATATCCCGATCCTGTCGCGGGCTTGATTGCGGAAACGCTTGCGCTCGCGGGGGTGCTGGCAGCGGCGCTTAAATTCGATGGTGTGTTCACGCTGCAGTTGTCGGGTGACGGGCCGGTACGGTTTCTCGTTGGCGATATTACCAGCGCCGGCGATATGCGGGCCTATGCCAGCGTGCGGGGCGCGTTGCCGCCGTTGTCCGAAATTGCGACTGCACCCGTTCCGCGGCTGATTGGCGCCGGCCATATCGCGTTAACGGTCGATCAGGGCGCTTCCACCGATCGGTACCAGGGCATTGTCGACATCGAGGGGGGAACGTTATCCGATTGCATTCATCATTATTTCCGGCAATCGGATCAGTTCTCCGCGGCATTGAAGCTTTGTGCCGGGCGCGACCAGGACGGCCGCTGGCGCGCGGCCGCATTGATGTTGCAGCGATCGCCGGAAACGGAAGATCCGAATCTCCAGGATGAGACGGAAGAGGCGTGGCGGCACGCCCTCGTGATGCTGGGAAGTTGCAGCGATCGGGAATTGTTGCACACGCAATACACGCCGTTTGGATTGCTATACCGGTTGTTTCATGAGGATGGCGTTCGGGTTTTCGATGCGCGGCCGGTGCAATTCGGCTGCCGTTGTTCGATAGATAAGGTGAAAGGCGTCCTGGCATCCTTGTCGGATTCGGAAATCGCCGATCTCATGGTGGATGGCGAGATCGTCGTCACCTGTGAATTTTGCCGGGAGGCGCATGCCTTTGACAGCGGCCAGATTTCGCGGATGCGGACGCCTAGCGGCGCATCGGGGCATTAGGCGCCGTGGCGGCACCGGCACCTTCAAAGCGGGTGGGTTCCGGCAACACCCTCGGCGATGTTTTCTTTTGGCAGGCACCATCGCGCTTTCCTATTACCGCACTTCGTTTTATCAAACTTCTCACACTTCGGATTGGTGGTTCCGGGAGCTCCAAAGCATGAATTCCAAGCGGTCCAAATGGTTACTTCCTTGTCTACTTTTGCTCGTTGCGGCGTGCGAAACGCAGGTCGAAAGCCGAAATTTTGCGCAAATCAGTTTTGCGCATTTGCACCCCATAAAGCTCAACGTCGCCAAAATCGATGTCAAGGAACCGAGAGTCGAGCCGCCGGGCAATGGCAACATCGAACACGAACTACCGGTCTCGTTGCGTGGGACCGCGCTGCGCTGGGCCCGCGAACGGCTGCAAGCGGTTGGCCAGACGGGCAGCGCGGTTGTCGCCATTGAACGGGCAGATTTTAGGGAAGAGCGCCTCAAGAAGACGACGGGGGTCAAGGGAATATTCACCACGGATCAGGTGGAACGCTACGAGGCGGCGTTGACCATATCGGTGTCGATCACGGAACCGAACGGCAGCGCGAGGGCGCGTGCCAAAGGATCCCGCAGTAAAACGGTTCCCGAGGATGCCTCGCTGGCCGACAGGGAGAAAGTTTGGTTCTCGATGACCGAAAAATTGGTCAAGGCCGTCGATGCGGAGATGGAGAAAAGAATTCGCCAGAACCTGCAATACTATATCCGAGAGTAGATTGGGCTACCGGATCGTGCCTTACGACCGCCAGAAAGACGGCGCGAGCATCACGAGTACGGTGAAAAGCTCAAGGCGGCCCAGCAACATGCCGGCGCTGAGAAGCCATTTGGCGCTGTCCGGCAGCGTGGCGAAGTTGCCGGACGGGCCGATCGTGGTGCCCAGGCCGGGTCCTACATTGGAAATTGCCGTTGCGGCGCCGGAAGTCGCGGTCAAGAAATCGAGGCCGATGAAACTCAGCCCGATCGCAAGGGCGGCGAAGCACAACACGTACAGAAAAAAGAAGCTCATTACCGAACCGCCAACCGATTCCGGTATCGGTTTGCCGTTGTAGTAAGCAATGAAGACGCCATGCGGTTCCAGCAGCCGTCGGATCTGCGTCAAGGCGGTCGCATAGAGCACTTGCAGCCGAAAAACCTTAACACCGCATGTCGTCGAGCCCGCGCAGCCGCCGACAAACATCAAAAAGAACAGCAAACCGACCGCGAAGGTGCCCCAAAGATTGAAATCGGCGGTCGCGTAGCCGGTGCCGGTAATCACCGAGATGACATTGAAGGCCGCCCGTTGAACCGATTCACCGACGCCGATAAAACGGGCGAAGTGAAGGTAAGCGGACATCACCAATATGCTGAGCAGGACGATCGCAAGAAACCAGCGCACCTGACTGTCGCGCCAGAGCGCGCCTGGATTGCCGCGCAATCCGCGCAAGTACAAGACGAAGGGTAAACTGCCGAGCAGCATGAAGGCGATGGCGATGGCGTCGATGGCGCCGCTCTTGAAATAGCCGAGCGATTCGTCATGGGTTGAAAACCCGCCCGTCGCAATCGTCGTCATCGCATGGGTTACCGCATCGAATCCGGTCATGCCGAACGACCAATACAGCAGGGCGCAGAGCATCGTCATGCCGAGATAAATAAAGCCGATAAAGGCTATGAGCTGGGTCGCGCGAGGCAATACTTTGTCGGAACTGTCGGACGATTCCATGCGGAACAATTGCATGCCACCCACCTGCAGCATCGGCAGGATGGCGACCGCCATGGCGACGATGCCGATGCCGCCGAGCCATTGCAGCAACGCGCGCCACAGCAGAATGCCGGGCGGGGCATAGTCCAGCCCGGTAAGGATGGTCGATCCGGTGGTCGTGATCCCCGACATCGCCTCAAAAAATGCGTCGGTATAACTGAGTTGGAGATCGGCGAAGACCAACGGCAGGGCGCCGAACGCCGGAATGATCATCCAACTCAGCGTGGTCAACACGAAAGCCTGACGCAAATTCAGCGCGCGGCTCTGCGAGCGCGCGGTAAGCAAAAGCATCACGCCAATCAGCAGGGTGAACGCCGACCCGAGCGTGAATACCTGCCAATCCTTGTTACCGACGGCCGCGTCTGCGACCGCCGGAACGCACATGGCAAGAGCCAAGGTCGACATTAGAATGCCAACGATAAAGAGGATGGGACGGAAATCGATCAAGGGATCGCCGCGTCCGTTTTGCTGTTGAGGGGCTTAAACATTAGGGAAGAGGCTGGCGATGTCCAGCGTCTTGCTTGATCTCCATGCCGTGCGGCGGCTTTCGATCAGTTGTGATGGATACTCGATGACGCGCCGATTATGGAAAGAAATTCCCGCCGTGTCATCGCGTCGTCTCGAAAATCGCCGAGCATACGGCTGGTCACCATCGATACGCCCGGCTTTTCCACGCCCCGTGTGGTCATGCATTGATGCGTCGCCTCGATAACCACGGCAACGCCTTTTGGCTGCAGAACATCGTCCAGAGTGTTGGCGATCTGGGCCGTAAGTTTTTCCTGGATCTGCAAGCGGCGTGCGAAGGTTTCGACGACTCGTGCGAGCTTGCTGATTCCGATTACCCGGGCGGACGGAAGATAGCCGATATGCGCCTTGCCGACGATCGGCACGATGTGATGTTCGCAATGCGAAAAAAACGGAATATCCTGCAGCACCACCATTTCGTCGTAACCTTCGGTCTCTTCGAAGGTCCGTTGCAGCAAATCGACCGGGTCTTCGTTGTACCCCCTGAAAAATTCTTCATAGGAGCGCACCACCCGGCCTGGCGTGCCCAATAGTCCTTCGCGATCCGGGTCGTCGCCGGCCCAGCGGATCAGGGTGCGAACCGCCTCCTCGACTTCCTCGCGCGCGGGGCGCGCTGGCGCTACCTTCTTATTTGCGGTCACGGCGGGTTCCCTCCTTTGCGCGAATGCGACGGATACTCTGTGTCTGCCGTCAGCGATTGCGGCGCTTGCGGGTCAATTCAATTGGATCGGCTGGTGTGGGCTATCTAGCGAGAAGGCCGGAATATCGACATCGAAAAATTCGCCGTCAGCACCTTCCATTTGGTAGATACCGACCATGATACCGGAAGGTGTTTGAAGCGGGGTCCCGCTGGTGTACTCGAAATCGGTTCCTGGCTCCAGCACCGGTTGCTCCCCCACCACACCGGGTCCGCGAACCTCTTGCACGCGACCGATGGCATCGGTAATCCGCCAATAGCGATTCCGCAATTGGACGGTGTCGCCGCCGAAATTCTCGATTCTTACGTGATAGGCCCAGACGAAGTGATTTTCCTCCGGCGAGGATTGATCTTCCAGATAAAAGGGCTTCACGGTGACCTTGATATCGCGGGTTTCTTGTTCGTACATATGACAGCTCTTAACCACGCCTATTCAGGCGCCTAAGATCAACATATTGGCCAGTCATGCCGGGTTGTCAAAGGCCAATTGGCTGTGCCGGGGGGCCGATTTGACTTACCTCGTCGGGTGTTGCCGGCGGATCAAATACCTCTGTTCCCCCTCCATGACGAGCTCGCCGCGCTGATTGTGAACCGTGCTTTTCACGGTCACTACGCCGGTCGTCCGCTGCGGCTTCAAGTCGGTGATTTCGAGTAATGGGTAAACCGTATCGCCCGCATAGACCGGCAGAAGAAAGCGCGATGACTGGTCGATAAAAGCGACCAGGGAGTCGCCGATCAGGCGTGGAAACTCTCCGGCCCCGGCAGCGGTTTGTATGGCGACCTGGAAGCCATGCGCAAGCATGCCGGGATGGCCGCGTTCGCGGCAATACTCTACGTCATAGTGGATTGGATGATTGTCGCCGGAAGCGAGTTGAAACGCGGCGAACAAGGCGTCCGTCATCGTACGGGACGGGATGGCGAAGCGTTGGCCGAGTTGGAGGTCGTCGAAATAGTGCGAGTCTTTATGAAATTCCTGACCCGGCTTAAATGTCGATTCAGGCATTGTGCGCGCCCTTTAAGTTGTGGAATGCGAATATTGTCGTGGCAAGCCGGCACGGCAATGGCGCTTATGTCGTATCCCGCCGGTGCCGGAATGTCCCGCCCGTTTTAGCTGATTGTGGGGCAATCACGGCGGGCTGAAGGCCTATTCCGCCGCTTGCAGGGGCGGATGCGTTGGCCGCCAGGCGACGGACCACGGCATAATCGGGCGTCCCCGGCGCTGTCGGTCGGCGTCCGGCATGATGTCGTCGGATGGCCAGATCCCCGTCTCGATGGCGGTCGCGTATTCTGACGGAAGGCCCGAACGTCGGATGCGCGCGGCGGCGGCGGTGTGGTCGTAGGACAGGGCGCGGTGTTCCAGGACCAGCCCCTTCGATGTCGGCCAAATCAATCCGTACCAGACGCGTGGCGTGCCGTCATTCGCCGGCAGGCCGATGACCCCCGGGTTGTGCCAAATCCCACCCGCGACTTCCCGCGTGAAGGGCAGGCCGGAATGGCCGCCGATTATCATGTCGGCGCCGGCATCGGCGCATTGGCGATCAAATTCGCGCCCGTCCGAGGCGGGAAAGAGAAATTGATTGATCCGATCGACGCCGCCATGAATGGCGACGCAGCGATTGCCGCCGGCGATGAATTCAATGCGGCGCGGCAGGGTCCGCATCCACGTCTTCGACTCATCGTTCACGGCGGCGGCGGCGAAACGGAACCATTCCGCCGATAAGGTATCGCAGTCGCTACCCTTGGTGAATCCGCAGCCGCAATCCGCCGCGAAAGTGCCGAGCGATTCCTCGACGTTTCCCATCACTACCGGGATGGCGGCATCACGGATCCGGTCGATGACATATTGTGGGTCGGCGGCATAGGCGGCGAGGTCGCCGGTGCACAACATATTGCCGGCGCGAATGCCCAGCGCTTCGGCTTCCGCAAAGAGTGCGTCGAGTGCCGGGCGGTTACCGTACGGACCGCCGAACACCAGCATGGGCCCTTCAACAACGCCCGGTTCGGGACGATCTGGCATCAAATCGATGGCGCGGTTCAAGCGGCGCTGCGGCTGCAGGCACCACCGCCGAGGGCGCAGAAGCGCGCACAATGGGGATGGTTCAGCTTAACCGCACCGGCGGCCTCGGCCAGCGTGCCGCCCATATCGAAATTTTCGTCGTATGGCAGCAGGGTGCAGGGTGCGACGACCGGCTTGGCCGTGCCCTTGCGCTTGATGACCATGCGCGAAGAAGCGCACATCATGGCGTCCGGGGAAACGCCGAGTATGTCCCAGCATCGCTCGGTGATTTCCGGAACGTCCAGCGATTCATCCATTTCCGGCATTAGCATCATCGATACCGGGTCGGTGGCGTCGATCGCGATGCATTCTGCGGCGAACAGTGCCGCGAAGCCATCCCGCATCGTTTCTTCCGCTTCGTTCCAACAGGTCCTGCCGGCCGCATGCATATGGAATTCGTTTTGCGTCAGCCATCGCAACCCGTCAATCGTCGGTTGCCAGGAATGCGCGCCGCGGACCATCTCGTGCAATGCCGGGTCGTAATGGTCGAGCGATACACGCAGCAGCAGCTGCGCGCCGTACTGTTCCTTCAGCGCCAGCAATGCGTCGGCACATTTCATCATCGGACGCATCGCGTTGGTCAGAACCAAAACCCTGAAGCCCCGTTCCAGGGACGCGCCGATCATGGCGCAGATATCCGGATTCATGAACGGTTCGCCGCCGGTAAAGCCAATCTCGGTCGTCGGCAAATCTCGCGTGGCGATTTCATCCAGGAATTCCGTGACCTCGTCGAGTGAAAGATAGACGAGCCGGTCGTTTGTCGGGCTGGAGTCGATATAACAATTGGCGCATGACAGATTGCAGAGCGTGCCGGTATTGAACCAGAGTGTCGTGAGATCCTTCAGCGCCACCGAGGCCCTGCGGTCGCCGTCTGCCGTGAAATCCGGATGCTGGAATTTTGCCGGCTGTATCGGTTGGCCCGGGCCGGTCTTGAGGACGGTCATACATGTTTCCTTGGCGGCGTATCCACGCGTTGGCGTCAATTTAAGGTGCCGTCCGGCGAAGACAACTGAAAATCGTCGTTCGGATCGATGCTACCGATAGAATGTTCGTGAGATTTGTAACGGGAATGTAAAGAAATTTGGCCGGGATCGGCGGCAACCGGCGCTTCGCGCCGGGTAATTGGCGGTCGACCAGCATTTATTGTGGTTCTATGATATTGCATAAATCCGACATAATAATCAGACCAATTAGTGAGCAAACGGATGGTAAAACGCTACCGCGCCGCGCCGCTCGACATCCTTCCGATTGACCGGAGCGCCGATGAACCGCTGAATCGGCAGCTCTATTTCGCCATTCGCGAAGCCATTCTGGACGGCCGGCTCAAGCCGAACATGCGGTTGCCGGCGAGTCGTTCGCTCGCGCGCGATTTGGATTTGTCGCGCAATACGGTGGTGGTTGCCTTCGATCAATTGCTGGCCGAGGGGTATGTGGAAGGGCGGATCGGCGCCGGGACTTTCGTGTCCACGACCCTGCCGGAAGCGCTGCTGACCATCCGCGCGGAACGAATGGGCCGTCGCGGCGGAGCGCGCACCGGCGGGCCCCGGCTGTCGAAGCGAGGCGAATCGCTGTCGCAAATGCGCCCGACCTTGCCGTCCCGCGGCGAGGCCTTTTCCTCCGGATTGCCCGAACTCGATCTGTTCCCCTTCGACGAATGGGCGCGCCTGATGTCGCGGCATTGGCGCCGGCCGCGCCGCGAATTCCTGGTCGGTGGCGACCCGGCCGGGTTTCGTCCCTTGCGGGAAGCGCTCGCGGCCTATCTGGCGGCCGCGCGCGCGGTCGACTGCGATCCCGATCAGGTCCTCGTCGTTTCCGGCGCGCAGCAGGCGCTCGATCTGGCGGCGCGCGTGCTGATCGACCCCGGCGACCAGGTCTGGGTGGAGGATCCGGGCTATCCCGGCGTGCGCGGATCGCTGATGGCGGCTGGGGCGCGGCTCGTGCCGGTCCCGCTGGACGAACAGGGGCTGGACGTCGCCGAAGGCATTCGGATCGCGCCGGCCGCGCGGCTCGCCTTCGTGACCCCGTCCCATCAATATCCGCTCGGCGTGACGATGAGCCTGACCCGGCGTCTCGAACTGTTGCAATGGGCGCGCGGCGCCGATGCGGTGGTTCTCGAGGACGACTACGACAGCGAGTATCGCTACGCCGGCCGGCCATTGGCCGCCTTGCAAGGCCTCGATGACGACGGCCGGGTGATCTATGTCGGCACCATGAGCAAGGTCATGTTCCCCGGCTTGCGGCTCGGTTACATGGTCATTCCGTCCGATCTTGTTGATGCCTTCCTCGGTGTGCGGCGATTGATCGACAGCCATCCGTCGAGCGCCGCCCAGGCCGCGCTGGCGGAATTCATCGATCAGGGATATCTGGCGGCCCATGTCCGGCGCATGCGTGCGCTGTACGCCGAGCGGCAGTCGATCCTGCTGAGCACGGCGCGCGCCCGGCTTGACGGTGCAATGGCGATCGCGCCGGACGAGTCCGGCATGCACCTGACCGGTTTCTTGAAAGGGGGGCGCCGCGACGGTCCCTTGTCGCGCGCGGCGGCCGCCGAAGGCATCGATCTTTCGCCCTTGTCGCAATTCTATCTGTCGGCGCCGCCGCGCCAGGGCGTGCTGCTGGGATATGCGGGGGTGGGCGAACGAAAAATTCGCTCCGGTATCGATGTGCTGGCCCGGCTGCTGGACGTGCCATAACCGGGCAGCCCGGTGCCTGGAATGGTCTGGCCATTTCGTGCGAATTGGCCCTTTGGTTCGAACCAATAATGGATAGTATTGTGCTGTAAGAATGCGATTGATCCGAACCGCTAGAGGAAGAAACCCATGACCCTGCAACGCGCCAGCGTTTGTCCGATGGATTGCCCGGATACATGCAGCCTCACCGTCGATGTGGCGAATGACGAAGTGTTGAAGGTGCGCGGATCGCACGCCAATCCGATTACCGAAGGCGTGCTGTGCAACAAGGTTGCGCGCTACTATCCGGAATTCGTGCATGGGCCGGCCCGGCTGCGGACGCCGATGCGGCGCACGGGCGCGCGTGGCGGCGACGGGTTCGAACCGATCGGCTGGGATACGGCGCTCGACCTGATACACGAGAATTTTGCCCGCATCATCGCGGAGCATGGGCCGCAGGCGGTAATGCCGCTGAACTATGCCGGGCCGCATGGCATGCTGTCGGGCGATTCCATGTCGCTGCGCTTCTTCCACCGGCTCGGTGCGACGCTGCTGAGCCGGCGGCCGCTTTGCGGCGGTATCAAGTCGACCGCTTATGAGGCGACATTCGGCCCAACGCCCGGCATGCCGTTGCAGCAGGTGGTCCAGGCGCAGCTCGTCATCGCCTGGGGCAACAACGTCACCGTCTCCAACCTGCATCTGATGCCATTGCTGAATCGGGCGCGGCGCAACGGCGCGAAGATCGTCGTCGTAGACCCGAAACGGATCAAGGCGGCGGAACAGGCCGATCTGCACCTGGCGCTGCGGCCCGGTACCGACGTGGTGCTGGCCTGGGCCGTGGCCTGCGAGCTGGAGCGGCTCGGCGCGTTCGACCAGGAATTTATCGCCAAGCACGTGCACGGATTTGATGGCTTCATGGAGCGGGCGCGGCAATACCCGCCCGAAGTCGCCGCCGATATTTGCGGCGTGCCGGAAGCGGATATCCGTACGCTGGCGTCCTGGTACGCGGCGGCCAATCCGGCGGCGATCAGCGTCGGCAACGGGCTGGAGCGCAACCGCAACGGCGGTTCGGGCGTGCGCGCCGTTTTGGCGCTGCCCGCGCTCGCCGGCAAGTTCGGCGTGCCGGGTGGCGGATTGATCGCCGGCGCCGGCTATGCCTTTCCCAAGACGATGGACAAGCTGCAGCGGCCGGACCTGATCCCGGACGGCACGCGCACGCTGAATATCCTCGACATCGGCCGCCATATCCTGGACGACACGCTCGACCCGCCGCTCAAGGGGTTGTTCATCTACAACCACAACCCGGTGATCGTGCATCCCGAGCAGAACCGCATGAAGCAGGCACTGGCGCGCGAAGACGTGTTCATTGCCGGCTGCGACGTGGCCTTCACCGACAGCATGCGCTATTGCGACGTGGTGCTGCCCGCGGCGAGCCATTTCGAGCATGCCGACCTCTACCCCGCCTATGGACAGCAATTCCTGCAGCGGGCCGAGCCGGTGATCCCGCCGGTCGGCGAGGCATTGCCGAACACCGAAATCTTCCGGCGGCTCGCCGCGCGGTTCGGTTTCGACGAACCGATCTTCACCGCCGGCGACGAGGATTTGATGGCCGATGCGCTGGACAGCGGCGATCCGCGGCTGCGCGGGCTTGTGCCCACTGGCCTGCCGCTCGACGATGCGATCAAGATGACCGTCGAGGGTGCGGACGACGCCGAGCCGGTGTTGTTCAAGAACGTCTTCCCGAAGACGCCGAGCGGTAAGATCGAGCTCGACTCGCAGGACATGGAGGACCGGTTCGGCGCGCGCCTGCCGACGTACCGGGCGCTCGACTCCGATTATCCGCTGACCCTGATCACACCGTCCTCGGACAAGCGCATCACCTCGACCTTCGGTGGCGTCAAGGATTGCGATGCCACGCCGTCACTGGAGATGCACCCGGACGACGCGGCCGCGCGCGGTCTGGAGAATGGCACACCCGTGAAGGTGTGGAACGAGCGCGGCGAAGTGCATTTGCCGCTCCGCATTACCGATGCGGTGCGCCCCGGCGTCGTCTGTTCCGCCAAGGGCGCGTGGTTCAAGACCACGGATAACGGCCAGACCGTCTCCGCGCTCGCGCCGGCGACCAAGGCCGATATTGCCGACGGCGCGTGCTACAACGACACCCGCGTCGAGGTGGCGGTCTACGCTAACTAACCGGGGTTCTCCCGCGGGCCTATCCCCGCGCCTTGTCGAGGAACCCGGCTGCGCCGGCGCCGAGCAGTTTCGGCAGGTGGTTGTAGATATATTTGACGCCTGCGCCGAGCACGGTGTCGATGTTGTTGAGCGCCGCCGGCATGCCGGGCGTCTTGCCGGCGGTGGTGATCTTGCGCAGCGTGTCCTCGATCGCGCTTTTCACCGGCTCGGTGCCGGGCTTGCCGGGATGGCCCATCGATTGCGACAGATCCGACGGGCCGATGAAGAATACGTCGACGCCGTCGACCTCGAGGATTTCGTCGACATTCTCGATCGCCGCCGCGTGTTCGAGCTGCACGCAGACCAGCGTCTCCCGGTTGCTCGCCGCGACGAACTCTTCCATCGATTGTCCCAGCCCGTAGCTGTCGGGCCGCGTCCCGGCGGCGAGGCCGCGGTTGTCGCCCGGGCCGAACTTGACCGCCGAGACGGCGCGGCGCGCATCCTCGGCGTTGTTGACATGCGGCACCTGCACGCCCATCGCGCCCCGATCCATGATCGACGAGATGTCCGCCCTGGCGTTGCTGCGCGGCCGGGCGATCGGCGTGATGCCGCTCGCCTCCGAGGCCATGATCATCAGCTCGGCGGTCTCCAGGTCGATCGTGCCGTGCTCCAGATCGATCAGCACCCAGTCGAACCCCGCATGGGCGACCATCTCGACCATCTGCGGCGAGGGGATCATGATCGAACACCCGAACGCCGGCTCGCCGGTCAGCAATTTCGATTTCATACGGTTTTGTTTCATTGCGGTTGCTCCATGAATCCCCTTCTATTGGTGGCTCCGGCCCGGGTAACGTCGTGTATGGCGCGGCGAGTCTTCAAGGCATGAAAATTGCCGGTTCGCCGGGCGCGGGCGTGCCGTCATACTTGCCGCGCGCAACCAGCGCTTCGCGGCCGCCATTGGCCTCGACCAGCGCGGTCTGCGCCCGGTAGGCTGCGTCATCCGCTGTATCCGGATCGACGATGTTGCACAGGATTGCATGATAGTCGCGGACGATGTCCCGATGATCCGGGTCGCCGGCGAGGCTGGTGAGTTCTTCCGGGTCCGCCTCTAGGTCGAACAATTCCGGCTCGTAGCCGACATAGTGAATGTATTTGTATTTCCCCTTGCGGATCATGAATGCGGCCCGGTCCGCGGCGGCGGCATAATACTCGCAGAACGCGACCCGGTCGGGATCCGACGCCGCCTGGGCAACCTCGATCATGGATTGTCCGGGCAGCGCGCGCGTCTCGGGCAGGCCGGCAAGCCCGGCCGCGTCGAGAATCGTCGGCGCCACGTCGAGCAGGGTCACCGGTGTCGTCGAGACCGCGTTCTCCGGTATCCCGGGTCCAGCGATGATCATCGGAATGAAGGCTGATTCTTCGTACATATTCGACTTGCCGAACAATCGCCGCGTACCGAGATTGTCGCCATGGTCGGAGGTATAGACCAGCAGTGTATTGTCGCGCAGGCCGCATTCTTCAAGGCAATCCAGGACCCGGCCGATATTATGGTCGAGATAGCTGATACACCCATAATAGCTCGCCAGCAGGACGCGCCGCGTTTCTTCGGTGAGAAAGTCGTTGTAGTTCCGGTTGCGCTCCATTTTCCGGATCCAGGGATGCGTCTCCGCATCCGGTCCGGACAGTTTCGGCGTCGGCATGCGCTCGGTCGGGTAGAGGTCGTAAAATTCCGGCGGCGCGATATAGGGCGGATGCGGACAGACGAATGAGGTGAACAGAACGAAGGGATCCCCGTTCGAGGCTTCGGCCCTGGCCCGCAGCCAGTCGCAGGTCCGTCCGGCAATGTCGTTGTCGTACTTCGTGTAGGGGCTCTCGCCGCGGCCGATATCGGTCATTGTCCTGCTGGTTTGCATCGGCCCGGTCATCGGACGCTTGATGCAACTGCGCAGGTCGCCCTTGCCCTCGACCACATGCATCGGAATGATCTGTTCCGCGAAGCCGGTGGGATCGGTTTCGTTGCGAAAGTGCAGTTTGCCGATCGAAGTCGCCGAGGAACCGTTCTCCGCCAGCATGTGATGCCAGCTCCTGGTCCGGCCGTCATAGGGATGCGCGTTGCACCAATAGCCGGTTTTGAAGACGTACTGGCCGGTCGCGATCACTGCGCGGGCGGGCACGCAAATCGCCGAATTGGTATAGGCGGTGGTGAAGCGGGTGCCGCGCGCCGCCAGCCGGTCGATGTTCGGCGTCAGGACAAAGTCATGGCCGTAACAGCCCGATGCCTTGCCCTGATGCTGGTCGGACATGATGAAGAGGACGTTCGTAAGTTTCATTGCACATTGTTCCCTGCGGCGCGGATGTGACCGCAGTATAGACCTACTTGTCGATATCGGGAGAATGCGGGCTCATAAAGTCCCGCACATTGCGCATTGGACCCTGGAATGCACCCTGCGCGCTTGAAATTGAGCGGGCCAATTCGTAGGGTCAACCCGCCACAATCCGTCAGGGTTAGGGCGCGGGCGTAGCTCAATGGCAGAGCAGAAGCTTCCCAAGCTTACGACGAGGGTTCGATTCCCTTCGCCCGCTCCAATCCGCGCGCTCTAGACCATTTCTTGTTCGAATTGACTCACGTGAAATGGTCTCTCTCTTTGCCGTTCCGCAAATACGTCGTCGCGAACCGTTTCGGTTCGCTCGGGATTTGCTCTAGTCCCCCATCACCACGCCTTCGCGGCGCGGGTCGGCGCCGCCGACCAGCCCCTTCTTCGTCACCTCGATGCCGTGCAGCCCGCTGGTCAGGTGGCGGACCTTCACCCTGTGGCCCTTGGCTTCCAGCGCGTCTTGGAAGCGTTCGGCCTTGGTGTTCTTTTCCAGTTCGGCGCGTTTCGTGCGGCTGGCGAAATGGGGCAGCTCGGTGGCCGACTGGATGTCCATGTCCCAATCGAGCACCGCCACCACGGTCTTCGCCACGTAGCCGATGATCCGGATGCCGCCGGGCGAGCCGACGACGAGGCGGAGCGTGCCGTCGGGACGGAAAACCAGCGTCGGCGACATCGACGAGCGCGGCCGCTTGCCGCCTTCGGGCCGATTGGCGACCGGGTCGCCGTTTTTCGTGGGCCGGAAGGCGAAGGCGATCAGATCGTCGTTCAACAGGAATCCCCGCACCATGATGCCCGAGCCGAATCCGCGCCCGATCGAGGTGGTGAAGGAAACCGCGTTGCCGGCGGCGTCGACCACCGACAGGTGGCTGGTCGATGGCGGTTCCGATTCGTCGCCGGGCGCGGTGCGCATCGCCTTTTTCATCGGCGGCGTGCCGGGACCGGGGCGAAGCATCGCTTCTTTCGAATTGATGCGTTGTGCACGCCGGGCCAGGTATCCCCGGTCGAGCAATCCGGAGACCGGCACCGACACGAACGCGGGGTCGGCGATGTAGTGGGTGCGGTCGGCAAAGGCGAGGCGGGAGGCTTCGATGAATAGGTGCACCGCGTCGGGCGAATTCGCGCCGAGCGCGCGCAGGTCGAACGGCTCCAGCAGGGCCAGCGTCATGCCGAGCGTGATGCCGCCGGTGGTTGACGGGCCGCCGCCGCAGACGCGGTGCCGTCGGTAGGTCACGCAGGCCGGCGCATTCCAGACGGCGCGATAGCTTCGCACATCCTCGATCGTCATCGGCGCGGGATGTACGACGGCTTGGGTGACCGCCTTGGCGATGTCCTGGGCGATCGGCCCGGTATAGAAGGCATCCGCACCGTGTGCCGCGAGGGTACGCAGTGTCGCCGCAAAGGCCCGATTGACCAGCCGGTGGCCGGCCGGCCAGGCCTCGCCGTTGGAGTCGAGCAGATAGGCGCGTGCGGCGGGCTCGCGAAGCCGCTTGCGGTTCCGGTTGATCTGTTTGTGCATGCGCGGCGAGACCGCGAAGCCTTTCTCGGCCAGCTGGATCGCCGGTTGGAAAAGATCCTTCCACGGCAGTTTGCCATGGCGGCGATGCGCCAGCTCGAGCAGGCGCGGCACCCCGGGCACGCCGACCGTACGGCCGCCGAAATGCGCAGCGCGCCTTCGCACCGGCGTGCCGTCGGCTTCCAGGAAATGATCCGGCCGTACCGCGGCGGGCGCCCGGGACCGGCCGTCATAGCTGTCGACCCGTCGGTCGCGCGCCGACCAGTGCAGCAGGTAGCCGCCGCCGCCGATGCCCGAGCTTTGCGCTTCCACCAACCCTAAGACCAGCGACGCCGCGATCGCCGCGTCGATTGCCGAGCCGCCGCGCTTCAATATGTCGTAACCGGCGCGTACCGCATGGGAGTTGGCGGCCGAGATCATGAAGGATTTGGCGTGCACCGCCTTTTTTGGCGTGAAGCCGGTGTGCATTTCCGGTTGCGCCTGCGCGCGCGCGGCCATCGGCGCCGCGAGTCCCGCGGCAAGCAATGGCAGCAGGGCTGTGAAGATTTTCAGCACGTGAACGCGGGGTCGGTAGATCGTCACGGGGCACTTTCCGGCGGGGGCCGCCTATGCGGTTTGCACGTCAGAGGTATAATCTTTGGCGTTAAGGAACCGTAAAAGCGGTTGGCGCCGTCCAGGGAGAAATTTCATGCGCATCGAGAAGATCGAAACCATTCCGGTCGTCATTCCGCTTACCCGGGTGTTCGGCGGCAGCAAGTATTCGGTGCCGACCCGGGCGACCGTGGTCACGCGCATTCATACCGAAGGCGGGCTGGTCAGCGAGGTCTATAACGGCGACGACCGTAGTGGCGGCCCGGCAATTTGCAGGATCATTCAGGAGGAGTTGGCGCCGCTGATCCTGGGCGAGGACGCCATGGCGGTCGAGCGGATCTGGGCGAAGATGTTCACCATCGCCCATCTGATCCGCGACCGCGCATTGGTGATGGAGGCGATCGCCTGCGTCGACACGGCGCTGTGGGATCTGGTCGGCAAGGCGCTCGGCACCAGCGTTTCCAAGCTATTCGGCGGGTATCGCGACCGCATGCCGATCATCTCGATTGGCGGGTACTACGAGGACGGCGTCACGCTGGACGATTACCGCAAGGAGATGCAGACCCTGAAAGGACTCGGTCTCGCCGGTGTCAAATTCAAGGTCGGCGGGCTCACGCTGGACGAGGACTTCGCGCGGGTCGAGGCGGCGCGCGACGGCGCCGGGCCGGAATTCCTGATCGCGATTGACGCCAATCGCGGCTGGGCGACGGCGGACGCGGTGCGCTTCGCCCGTAGGGTCGAGCATCTGGACATCCTGTGGTTCGAGGAGCCGTGCCACTGGTATGACGACTATCCGGGCAACGCCGAAGTGCGGCGGGCGACGCGCATTCCCATCGCGTCCGGGCAGAGCGAGATTTCCGGCCATGGCGTCAAGCGGCTGATCGCGGCAGGCGGGATCGATTTCTGCAACATCGATGCGTCGCATTGCGGCGGGCCGACCGAATGGCGGCGCATCGCCGGGCTGTGCGCCCTGCACGGCGTGCGCATGGCAATGCACGAGGAAGGCCACCTGTCGATGCACCTGCTGTCCGGCATCCCGCACGGCAGTTTCGTCGAATGCTTCGCCGACCCGGACCGTGACCCGGTCTGGCAGGCGATGTACGCCAACCGGCCGAAGATCGAAAACGGCGAGATCGCCGTGCCGCAGGCACCGGGATTCGGCATCGAGCTGGATTGGGACATGGTAAAGAAGTATCGGGTGGATTAGGGGCTGCCAAAAATCACGGCTCGCGAACTTCACCTCATCCTTCGTCAGGCTCAGGATGAGGCACTCAATGACCGCTCATCCTCTCACTGAGCCTTCTCATCCCGAGCCTGTCGAGGGACGAAGTGGGAGGGTGAACTCACCCTACCGCGGCAGCAGATCCGCGAAGACGAAACCGTCGCGCTCGACGATCTCGCCGGGGGTGATGGGGATCGGGCGCACGAACATCGGGCCTTGGTGGGCGAAGCTGTGGAATTCGCCGTTTTCGCCGCAGGGGTCCACGGTGTCGGGCAGGTCGGCGAGGAAGGCTGCGTCGAAGGGCCGGCCGGCGAAGGCCGGGTCGAGCTGTTTCGGGTCGACGCAGGTGACGCGCGCCGCCAGGTCGGATGCCACCATTTCGTGCGCCAGCTCGCCGGTATCCAGCCCCCAGAGCGGGAATACGGGATCGATCCCGGTACCGGCCAGATTCCGTTCCCGGTAGCGCCGCACGTCCTCCAGGAACAGGTCGCCGAACGCGAACGCCTCGACGCCGATTTTCCGCACCTCGGCCACCGCTTCCGCCATGCGCTCTTCGTAGATTTCGTTGGGGCAGGGCTGCGGGATCGGTATTTTGAGTAGCGGCAGTCCCGCGGCCTCGGCCTGTTGGTCGAGCAGGCTTTCGCGCACCGCATGCATGGCGACGCGCGACGCCGCCTCGTTGATCGTGGTCAGCAGGCCGATGATGTCGAAGTCATCCTGCTGCCGCAGCCGATACAGCGCCCACGCGCTGTCCTTGCCGCTGCTCCAGCACAGGATGAGTTTCGGTTTATCCATACCCGTCATTCCGGCGAAGGCGGGAATCCAGTTATTTCAGTGGCACATGGATTCCGGAATAACGAGAAAAAAATTGGATACCGCGGCCCCTAGACGTGGAAGGATTCGCCGCAACCGCAGCGGCCCTTTTCGTTCGGGTTGCTGAAGACGAAGCCCGATTGCAGCTTGTCTTCCTGGTAGTCCATTTCCGAGCCGATCAGGAACATCGTGGCCGCCGGGTCGATCAGGATAGTGACGCCCTTGTCCTCGACCAGCTCCTCGAATTTCTTCTGTTCCTCGGCGTATTCGACGAAATAGC
>CAJHYV010000535.1_pt1 | contig 21422 bp, 15 predicted proteins | sample 9198851 | NCBI WGS metagenome assembly CAJHYV01 (sample SAMEA7708375, study PRJEB35096) | sediment metagenome | biome: marine neritic benthic zone biome [ENVO:01000025]; feature: sediment [ENVO:00002007]; material: shallow marine sediment [ENVO:03000034] sea grass bed [ENVO_01000059] ...
ACCGGGCGACTGGACCATGCGGCGATTCGACCAAACCGAGCCGCTGGCGCCGGACGCACCGGTCAGCCATGTCTGCTGGCACGAGGCCGGAGCCTATTGTCGCTGGGCGGGCCGCCGTCTGCCGACCGAGGCGGAATGGGAGCTCGCCGCAACCACGATACCGGAAACAGAGGACGGGTTGCTGGTCAAGCGACGATTCCCCTGGGGCGATGAAGCGCCGGAAAACCGGCACGCGAATCTCGACGGGTACGCGCTTGGCTGCGCCGACGTGGCGGCCCATCCGGATGGCGACAGCGCCTATGGCTGCCGGCAGATGATCGGCAATGTGTGGGAATGGACGGCGGATACATTCGGGCCGTTCGAAGGTTTCGCGCCGGACGATTACAAGGAATATTCCCAACCGCTGTTCGGCTCGACCAAGGTCCTGCGCGGCGGCGCATGGCCGACCCGCGGCCGCATGATCTCGGCGACCTATCGCAATTATTTCGGTGCGGACCGGCGCGATGTCTTCGCCGGCTTTCGCACCTGCGCGCTCGATTGATAGGCGGAGTGCCGGCGTCAGGCCGTGTCGGGGACGATCAGCGCATCGACGATCGACACGCCCTCACCCTTTGGGTGCACGAGCACCGGGTTCAGGTCGATTTCGCGGATTCCATCGGACCAGTCGGCGGCGAAGCGCGAAAGCTTGACCATCACGTCGATCAGCGCGTCGATATCCGCCGCCGGTTCGCCGCGCACGCCTTCCAGAAGCTTGAAACCCTTGAGCCGTTGCAGCGCCCGCTGCGCCTCACCGGCGGTTAGCGGCGCGGGCGCGAAGGTCACGTCCTTCATCACCTCCACATAGACGCCGCCGAGACCGACCATCATGATCGGACCGAACGCATCGTCGCGGTTCACGCCGAGGATGATCTCCTGCCCCTTCGGCGCCATCGGCTGGATCAGAACGCCGCGGACATCCGCATCCGCTTTGTAGGCACGCGCCTTGTCGAGCAGCGCCGTATAGGCCGCGCCCGCCGCTTCGGATGTTTCGATACCCAACGCCACCGCACCGGCCTCGGTCTTGTGAAGGATGTCGGGGGATTGCACCTTGAGGACGACGGGGCCGCCGATCTTCCGCGTCGCGTCGGCCGCCTCGGCGGCGCTGTTGGCGAGGTGATCTTCGGTTACGGGGATGCCGTAGGCGGCGAGCAACGGCTTGGCTTCGTATTCGCAGAGCGGACCGGCGGCCGCGGTTATTCCGTTGCCGACTTCCGTCGGCGATTCCAAGGGATCGGTGGTGATCGACGGCGCCTTCAGAAAGTCCTCGCGAAAGGCGCGGTACTGCGCCATCTCGGCCATCGTCCGCGCGCAATTGCGCTTGTTGGTGAACAGCGGGAAGCCCGCCTTGTTGACGAATTCGACCGAGGCGCCGCGCGGCAGGGTGTAGGAACAGAATACGATCGGTTTATCGGAGTCCTTGGCGACCCGATAGAAGGTTTCTTTCTCATGCACGAAGCCCGCCGGGTTGCGCGCCGAGGTGACGACGATCACCGAATCCACCGCGCTGGACCCGGCGACCATTTCGGCGAAAGTGCTGTAGCCGACCTGGCGAATCGCCCCGGCGGTGCCGTCGACCGGATTCTGCGAGGTGCCGTAGGCGGGCAGGTGCTTATCGATGGTGGCGCGTGTCGCGGCGTCTAGCTCCGGGACCTCGAGCCCCGCGGCCGCGCAGCAATCGGCCATCCATCCGCCGCCGCCGCCCGACCCGGTGACGATGCCGACCCGTTTGCCCTTCGGCAACCGGTGGCCCCAATGGGAGAAGCCCAATGTGATGTCGACCAATTCCTCGATGTCGTTCGCCTGGATGATGCCGTATTTCTCGAACATCGCCTCATAGGCGGTGTGCGAGCCCGCCAGTGCGCCCGTATGCGAGGCGGCGGCCCGGACCCCGGCGGCCGAGCGGCCCACTTTCGTCAGGACGATCGGTTTGCCTGCCCGCAGCGCCTTTTCCGCCACGACCGGCAGCATCGCGGGGTCCTTGATATCCTCCATGAACAACGCGAAGACGTCGGTGCGGCCCTCGTCCAGCATGTAGTCGACGAAGTCGAGGCCCGACAGGCACGCTTCGTTGCCGGTGGTAATGACGTAGCTGAAGGGGATTTCCTTTGGCCGGCCGCGGTCGAAGAAGGAAAAGCCGATGCCGCCGCTCTGTCCCGTTACGCCGACGAAGCCCGTCTTGCGGTAGTCGGGGATCAGCGGCGTGTCGGGGTCGTCCATCGCCGGGCTGAACGTCGCCGCGAATGGCAGCAGGGCGTTGGTGAAGCCTTCGGAATTCGGGCCGATGACCGCCATGTCATAGCGTTTGGCGATATCCTGCAGCAATTTCTGCTGCGCGGGGCCGGTCTCGCTCGCTTCCTCCGCAAATCCCGAGCTTATGATCAACGCCGCCTTGACGCCGGCGGCACCGCATTCTTCCAGCGCGTCGGGCACATTGGCGGCCGGGATGACGAATACGGCCAGATCGATTTTTTCCGGGGTGTCGCCGACCGCCTTGTAGGCCTTGAGCCCCAGGACTTCGTCATGGCTGCGGCTGATCGGATAGAGGGTTCCCGGAAAGGGGCGCGACGAGAGGATCTTGATGATCCGTCCGCGGATGATGGTGGCGTCCGGTGAGGCGCCGAGAACGGCGATTGTTTTGGGCCAAAGAAGCGCGTTCAGGTCGGGCATGGCTGGTCCTTTGTCGGTGCCAATATTTTCTTGTTTTCGAGAGCCCGCCTTAGCGGAGTCCGAGGCCGCGGGCGATAATGCCGCGCAGCACCTCGCGCGAGCCGCCCTGGATCGTCAGTTTCGGCGCGATCATCGTGGCGAACCGCAATACCTCGTCGAAGGCGGTGCGGTTGCCCGCATCCGGGTCCGCGAAAGCCGACAGGTCACGGGCATGCGCGGGCAGATCCTGTTCCCAATTGGTGCCGAGTTCCTTGACGACGGAGCCTTCCAGCACCGGCTCCTTGCCGGCTTCGAGCATGCCGTTCACCGAGATCGACATGCGGCGCAGCGTGTGGAGCTGCGCGACCAGCCGGCCGATTCCTTCGGCGCCCCGCGCATCGGGTTTGTCACCCAGCACCCGGACCAGTTCGGGCAGGACGTAAAACGTCTCGAGGAATCTTTCCGGCCCGCTGCGCTCATAGGCCAGCTCGCTGGTCGCCTGTTTCCAGGCATTGTCGACCTCGCCCAGGACGTTGCCTTCCGAAACGAAGGCGTCTTCGAAGATAACTTCGTTGAACTCGTGGTTGCCGTTCAGGTGCAGGATCGGCCGCGTGGTAATTCCCGGCGTCTGCATGTCGACCAGAAATTGCGTCAGGCCATGCCGCCGATTTTGCTCGGTCGATGGGGAGGTACGGAACAACCCGATCATGTAGTGCGATCGGTGGGCGTTGCTGGTCCAGACCTTGCGTCCATTGACGCGGTAGCCGCCATCGACCTTTTCCGCCTTGGTCTTCGCGGCGAACAAATCGGATCCGGAATCGGGTTCGCTCATGCCGATACAGAAATAGCATTCGCCCTTGACGATGCGCGGCAGCACGTCGTTCTGGATTTCCTCCGACGCATATTTCATCAACATTGGCCCGCTTTGCCGGTCGGCGGTAAAATGCGCCCGCACCGGTGCGCTGGCGACCCGGAATTCCTCGGTCAGCACATAGCGATCGAGGAAGCTGCGTTCCTGTCCGCCGAACTTCTTCGGCCAGGTGATGCCGATCCAGCCGCGCTCGCCGACGCGCTTGCTGAACTCGGGATTGAAGGACGGGCTCATGTCGCCGCGCGTCGGGTCGAAGGTGCCGGCGGCGATTTCTTCCTGCAGGAATTCGCGCACCTCGGCGCGCAGCTGCTGGGCTTCCGGCGGCAAGCGGATGGGATCGAATTGAATAGTGCTCGACATGGCACCGGTCCTTCTGCTGTGTAGCCGCGCCGGTCGTTTGCAGCGCTGCATCGGGCGGCTATAAATATTTGTGCTTAAATTTGCCGTTTGGCGAGAACAGAGACACACTAGTTTATCCGGCTTCCTGGGAGTTTGTCACATTCGGGGAAGGACCTTGGCCAATCATCACGGGACGCGCGCGACATGAGCGAGACCGACAACATCATCGTCGACACCACCACCCGGATATTTCAGGATTTATGCGACCCGCAGACGATCAATAACGCGCAGGATGCAAGCTGGAAGGAGCCGTTGTGGTCGGCGCTCGAGGAGTCCGGGCTGACATTGACATGGGTGCCCGACACGCTGGGCGGTGCGGGCGCGGGCCTGGTAGACGGTTTCGAGGTGCTGCGGGTTTCCGGCGGCTTTGCCGTGCCGTTGCCGCTGGGCGAGACCCTTCTGGCGGGATGGTTGTTGGGGCAGGCCGAACTTTCGCCGCCGCCGGGCGCGATGACCGTGGCGCCGGTGCGCGCCGAGGACCGGATCACGCTCGGCGCCGATGGCAGCCTGAGCGGCGCAGCGCGAAATGTCCCGTTCGCCCGCGAGGCGGAGCATATCGCCGTCCTGGCCCGACGTGGCGACACGCCGGTCATCGCAATGGTCGAACGCGGCGGTTGCCAGATCGTCGAAGGCCGCAATATCGCCGACGATTCCAAGGATACCGTAACCTTCGACGGCGTCGCGCCGGTATCGGTCGCCGCCGCGCCGGATGGTATCGATGAAGATGCGTTGCTCATGATGGGCGCGGCCGTGCGGGCGGCGCAGATGGCCGGCGCCTTGGAAGCCATTCTCGATATCTCGGTCCAATACTCCAAGGACCGGGTGGCGTTCGAACGGCCGATATCCAAATTTCAGGCGGTGCAGCACAATCTGGCGCGGCTGGCGGGCGAGACGGCGGCAGCGGTCGCCGCGTCCAGCTCGGCGGCCGATGCGATCGAACGCGCCGGCGGATTCGACGATCATGTTTTTTTGGAAGTGGCCGCCGCGAAGATCCGGGTCGGCGAGGCGGCCGGCGAGGGCGCGGCGATCGGCCATCAGGTGCACGGCGCGATCGGCTTTACGCTGGAACACATTCTACACCGCTTCAGCCGGCGGCTTTGGTCCTGGCGCGACGATTTCGGCAGCGAGTCCGTCTGGGCGGTCAAGTTGGGCAACGTAATTGCGGCAAAGGGCGCGGACGAGCTCTGGCCGACCCTGACGGTGGGGTGACCGCGCGATCAATCGCCTCGGCATCGGAACCATGGATGACCGGACTTTCGACGACGCATTAGGAACGATATGCGCCGACCGCGAGCTTGGCGCGGCGGAGCTGGCCCGGCGTGCCCTCGCGATCTTGCAGCAGTGCGCCGAGGGTATTCCGGCCGCCGACTCCGAAGAGTTTCGCGCAATGATGACGAGGCGTGCGCGCGCGCTGTCGGCGGCCCGGCCGAGCATGGCCGCAATCGGCCACTTGCTTGGGCGGTGGATCGAATGCCTGGAGACGGCACCAGCGCAAGGTCTTGAGCCGCTTCGCGCGATGGCGGCTGAATGTGCCGTAAACCTGATCGCGGCGTCCTACGAAGCGTCGGTCCGGGCAGCGGATCAGGCGGCGACGCTCATCGGGGATGGAAAGACGGTGCTGACCCACAGCCGGAGTTCCACTGTCCTGCTCGTCTGCGACCGTCTAAGGGATGCGGATCTGCGGATGATCGTTACCGAATCGCGGCCGCTCAACGAGGGTCAGGCAGTGGCGGCGCAGTTGTCGGACTGGGGCGTGCCGGCAACCTTGATCACCGAAGCGCAAATCGGGCTTGCCATGGCGGATGCGGATCTGGCGCTGGTCGGCGCCGACACGGTCTGCGCCGACGGCAGCGTGGTCAACAAGGCAGGCACGTTCCTTGTGGCGTTGGCCGCCCGGCAGCAGGGCAGGCCGTTTTATGTTTGCTGCGAAGGCTTTAAGCGTGCGGCGCCGGACGCTCCGCCGCCCGTATTGGAAGAGATGGATCCGGCGGAACTCGGCGCGCCGGGTTGGCCGGGCGTGAATGTGCGTAACACCTATTTCGATATCACACCGCCGTCGCTGGTGACCGCCTGGATAACGGAAGAAGGCGTATTCACGGAAATTTCCAAGGAATCCCCTCAAGAATAGGCGATTGGCATACCTGGCCGCGCGTGCACGGGATCGTCTTGTCGCCGCGCGTATGGAATGCCATCTTTGTTTCTTGAGCTAAATCGACATTTGGGCGTGGAGCGATACTCATGGGCATAACCGAAACCTTGGGCCGCTGGGCGGCGGAAACCCCTGAAATTGAGGCGCCGCTTGCGCTGTCGCGGGCGGGCGATGCGATCACCGATGTTGTGGCCTGCATGGTCGCCGGCGCCGGGGACGAAGGGGCCGAACGGCTGCGCAGGACGGTGTCGCATTACGGCGGCGGCCCGGCTACGGTATTCGGCAGCACGGACAAGGCGCAGGGGCCCTATGCAGCGCTGGCCAATGGGATGGCGGCGCATGCCCTGGATTTCGACGACAACTACGCGCCGGGCCTGACCCACGCCACGGCCGTCCTTATTCCCGCCCTGCTGGCGCTGGCGGAGGAAATCGATGCCTCAGGCCGTTCCTTGATGGACGCCTATATCGTCGGCCTGGAAATTCACGGTGCGATCGGCCGCGGTATTGGGCGCACTCATTACGATCTCGGTTGGCACAACACCTCGACAGTCGGCTGTATCGGTACGGCGGCGGCCTGCGGCCGGCTGCTCGGGCTGAATGCGGAAAGATTGACGAGCGCAATCAGTCTCGGCGTTAGCATGGCGTCTGGCGCCAAGGTTCAGTTCGGATCGATGGGCAAGCCCTTCCATGCGGGCATGGCAGCGAAGAATGCGGTGCTGGCGGCCCAAATGGCGGCCGACGGGTTCGAGGCGCGGCCGGACGCCATTGAAGGCGAGCGCGGTTTCTGCGACCTGTACGCCGGCATTCCGGATCGCGAATGGACGGACATCCTCTCGACACTTGGCCAGCCGCTTGCCATCGAGGAATACGGCCTGGCGCCGAAACTTTATCCTTGCTGCGGTTCCGCCCACCGAGTGCTCGATGGCGTGTTGTCGTTGCGCGCAGCGCATGGTTTCACGGCGGACGATGTGGACAAGGTGGAAACGGTGGTCGGCTACGGCAACAAGCGCAATCTTTGCTATGCCGACCCGCAGCAGGAGATGGAAGCGCGATTCTCGATGAACTACTGCGTCAGTGTCGCCCTGAAATCGGGGCGCGTTTCGCTATCCGACTTTACCCCCGACGCGGTGCAGCGTCCCGAGCTGCGCGCCTTCCTGCCGAAAATATCGATGGAGGCCACCGAAGCGGGCGCCGAGGGCGACGATCCGACGCACCGCTTGCCGCATGAAGTGAAAATCAGCCTGAAGGATGGCCGGGTCTTCGAGGAAAGCGTCCAATGGGCGCGCGGTACGATCCACAATCCGTTCGACGAAGCGGATACGGATGCGAAATTCCAGGATTGTTGCGAAGGGTTTTTGTCTCCTGAAGATTTCGATGCGGCGCGGCAATGCTTGCGCGATCTGCGGGCGTTGAAATCCGTGCACGAGTTGACCCGGCATCTGGCTTTCGTTGCGGGCGGCGACAATGGCGAACGGTTCGCGAAACGCTACGGCGCCGCGGCGGCACAATAGGCGGCAGGAGTGCCTTAATTTTTGCACTGTGCGGCGATACATTTCTCCCAGGCATAGGTTTCCAAGGATCAAGGTGGCGGCGATATGAATTTTGACCGCAGACGCTTCATGGCGGCGATGGCCGCGAGCACGGCGCTCGTTGGCTTGCCCGCATGCTCCACGGTCAACCCGGCGACGGGCCGGTCGAGTTTCACCGGTTTCTATTCGGTCGACGACGATATCAAGCTCGGCCGCGAGGAACACCCGAATCTGGTCAAGGAATTCGGCGGACAGTACGAAGACGCACGCCTGCAGCGCTATGTGGATCGGGTGGGCAAGACGCTGGCGCGCGGCGCCGAATACAAGCAGTTTCCCTACACCTTCACGCTATTGAATACGCCGATCGTCAACGCCTTCGCGCTTCCCGGTGGATATGTCTACATTTCGCGGGGGCTTCTTGCGCTGGCCAGCAACGAAGCGGAAATGGCCGGTGTGCTGGCGCACGAGCTGGGCCACGTAAATGCACGGCATACGGCGGAACGGCTCAGCCGCGGGCAACTGGCGCAGCTTGGCGTGCTTGCGGGCGTCCTCGGCGCGGCGGCGCTCGGCCTGCCGCAGGAAGTGGCACAAATCGGCCAGTCGATCGCGATGGTGTCGATCCAGAGTTTTTCCCGGCAACAGGAGTTCGAGGCCGATACGCTCGGCGTGCGGTATATGAGCCGGGCGGGGTATGAGCCCGAGGCGCTGGTGACTTTTCTTCGGACCCTGCGCGAACAGAGCATCATCGAAGCGAAGATGCGCGGGCTGCCGCCGGGCAAGGTCGACGAGTTCAATATGATGTCGACCCATCCGCGCACGGTGGACCGAGTCAAGGCGGCGATGAAGGCGGCGGCGACCGCGCGGCCGAAGGCGCCGCGGGTCGGCCGCAAAACCTATCTCGGCCGGATCGACGGTATGCTGTTCGGCGATGATCCGAAACAGGGCATCTCGAAGGGGACACTGTTTCAGCACCCGGCGATGCGCTTTCAATTCCGTGTCCCCAAGGGATTCCGCATCAACAACGGCCAGGATGCAATTGTCGCGCAAGACAGGAACGGCGCCGCGATTCGGTTCGATGTGGCACCGGTCAAGGGAAGACGTGACCTGGCCACATATCTGCAGAACGAATGGACGCCGAAAACCCGCCTGCGCGATGTCGAGCGGATCAAGGTCAACGGTATGGATGCGGCGACGGGCTGGGTCCGGGGCAAGGACGGGAAAGGGCGCGTGATCGAATTGCGCGGCGTTGCGATCCGCCGTAATGCGAAGTCGGTATACCGCTTCCTGTTCGTCAATCCGGCGAAGGACAGTGCGCGCCTTGCGCTGGCCTTCCGGAAGACCACCCACAGTTTTCGCCGGATTAGCCGGGCCGAGGCGGCAAAGATCAAGCCCTTGCGGTTGCTGCTGGTCCGGGCGCGGCGTGGCGATACGGTGCGCGGCCTGGCCAGGACGCTTCCCTATGGACGGTACAACGAGTCCTGGTTCCGCGTGCTGAACGATATGAAGGCAGGCGAAGAGGTGCGGCCCAATCGCCGGCTAAAGGTGGTCGCAGTCTAGAGCAAATCCCGAGCGAACCGAAACGGTTCGCAACGACGTATTTGCGTAAAAGCAAAGAGTTAGACCATTTCACTTCAGTCAATTTAAGAAAGAAATGGTCTAGAACCGCCGCCGGTCAGTCGTAGGTCAGCCAATCCCGCAGCAGGGCGGTAACCGCCTCCGGCTGTTCCAGCGTCGATAAATGCCCGCAATTTTCGACGACGCAGAGCCGTGCGCCGGGGATGCCGGCGGCGATTTCCTCGCTGACCTCGAGCGGCGTGCCCTGGTCCTCGCGGCCGCAAATGACCATTGTCGGCACCGTGATCGCAGCCAGGCTGTCCACATTGTCGCGCCGGTTCATGATCGCCGTCATCTGCTGGACGAAGACCTGTGGGCCGATCTCGTCCGCCATGCCGAGCGTGGTCGCGACGAGTTCGGGCTCGTCCAGCTTGTCGGGGTGCAGCAGGATCGGCAGCGACCGCTGCTTGACCGTGTCGAAATCGCCGTTCTCCGCAAGCGCGATGAATTCCTTGCGGTTGGCCGCGCGTGCCGGCACGTCGCCCCGGGCGGATGTGTCCAGCAGCGCCAGCCGCCGCACGCGTTCCGGCGCAAGGCGCATCATCTCGAACGCCATGTATCCGCCCATCGATAGGCCCGCATAGGCGAATGTCGGCGGTGCGCCGTCGAGCATCCGTTTCGCCATGTCGATCAGCGAATCATCCTTGGTGGTGTCGACGATTTGGATATCGGCGATATCGCCAAGGTGCTCGACCTGATGTTGCCAAAGCCGCGGCGTGTTCAGCAATCCGGGACCCAGGATCAGGGGAATACGGTCGCTCATGGTCGCTTGCGCCTCCTTGCACATTATTGCTCTGCATGATTTCCGCAGAGCATTCATCTTTCGTCAATATTTAGCCCGGTATTTTTGGATGCAATCCAATCAGCCCGTGGCACCTTATGACCAATTCAACGCAAGCACAGCCTTCAGAAACCGCAAACCGCGCCGCCGGCGCGTCGGTTGTCGAGTTTCCGACGACCTTCGACATGCGGGGGCGCCTGCATGCACGGCAGGTCGCGGTCGACGCCGCACCTTTCTGGGAATTGCTTTGGGCCGGACACGTCGTGGAAATCCAGACCGGGTTTCTGCCGGCGGATTCACTCTGGGTACGGGACAACGCCACCTGGGTGCAGGCCTTCGCCAAATGGCACGACCTGCCGATCCGTATTGTGGGTGAATTGTTCATCGTGCCGGACGGCGACTAGCGCGCTCTCTCGCATCTGAACCATTGTCTTTGATTGCGTCCGGCCGGGACTAACGAAACCGCGCCCAGGGCGCATCTGCATGGTTCCCGTTCGCGGTTCGGGCAACCGCATGCCGCTGCTGGCGGCGCCGTTATCCTTAGCGTCCGTGTTTTGGTACATTGCTTCTTTGGCGCGTGGCCGTTGGACAATGATGGACGGGAAGGAAGCGATTGATGAAGACCCTCAAGGATCTCATGGGTGATCGGTATGGCGTCGAGGCGGATTGCGGCGGCGATATGCCCGCCGAAGGTGCGTTGGCCGGCATATTGGCGCGCGGCTCGCAACGCCATTATAAGCCGGACCCGGTGCCGGACGATCTGCTTCAGGTCCTGCTAGCCTGCGCGCAGTCGGCGCCGACGAAGTCAGATTTGCAGCAATATTCGATCATCGTCGTCAAGGATCCGGCGCTGCGCGAATCATTGTCGGCGCTGCGCAACGGCATGGACTGGCCGCCGCTCGCGCCGCTTTTCCTCGTATTCTGCGCCGACATGCGGCGAATCCAGCGGCTCGCCGAGATTCGCGGCCACGATCATGCCAATAACAATATGGATACCTTTATGAACGGTGTCGTCGATGCGGCGCTGGCGATGCAATGTTTCATCAATGCGGCGGAGGCGGCGGGTCTCGGCGTTTGCCCGATCAGCCAGATCCGCAACAAGATGGACACGGTTCGCGATCTGCTCAGCCTGCCGCCCGGCGTGTTTCCGATCGCGGGTCTTGCCGGCGGATGGCCGCAATTCGAGACGGCGCGCATATCGCTGCGCCTGCCGCAATCGGTCGTGGTCCATACCGACCGCTATAACGACGATTCGCTGGCGGAAGACGTCGAGGCCTATGACCAGCGCCGCCACGCACACACGCCGTTGCCCGAGGCGAAGCAGCGACATGTGGATCTCTACGGTGCGTTGGATTACTGCCCCTGGTCCGAGAATGTGACGCGCCAGTTGTCAAAACCCGAACGTGCCGGGTTCAGGGCGTTCCTGCAAAAACACGGGTACGATCTGGCGTGATCAGGGGTGTATGGTTTGAATTCGGACGGGCGGCACGCATGAAGCGGACGCTTGTGTCGGCATATGGTCGGGAGCCTGTCATCGTTCCGGCGCGGCCATCCCTCATTTGGGCACGTTCCGAAAATGCCAGCGCTCTCAATTAAACGGGACTATGATTTGCCTTGCCTTCCCAATGTGGAACGCTTGGCACGATCTTGTTTGGAGGAACATCATGACCGACAACATCCTGGGTGTTGCTCCCATACTCGCTGTTGCCGATCCGCGTCGATCCGCGGAATGGTATCGCGACAAGCTGGGTTTCCAGATCGTCTTCGTCGCCGACTACGAGGGGCTCCCGACTTACGGCGTGATCAGGCGCGGCGGCGCGGAAATCCATCTGATGTCGGGAGAGCGGGAGACGTCATTCGTGAGCATCCAAATGCGGGATGTGGACGCCTTTTTCGCCGAGATCGAGGGCCTCGGCGCGCTGCCGGAGGGTTGGCCTCGAGACTATGACGCCATCCGCGAGCACCCGCCGGAAGACAAGGAGTACGGACGGCGCGACATGTTTCTGGTCACGCCGGACGAAACCGTACTGAACGTCGGGCAAAACCGATGAGAGTGTCCGACGTGTATGGCACCGCCCGAGGCGAGGCCATGTGGATCTCTACGGTGCGCCGGAGAGGTTGACGGTGCGATGGCCATCAAACCTGCCACAATCACCATAGACGGTCGAATGGCGGTCATTGGCGGACTTAACGTTAAGATGGGATGCCGCTGCTGGTATATCTTTTTAGTAAATGCGGCAAAGGCTCCTATGAGAACGTCAAAATGACGATCAGGGTAGAAAAGGTTGGACCTAAAGCAGCCCAAACCCTGCAACAGCTTTGGACGGACACTTTCCATGCAGCCTATGAAAATGTTCACGCCGATGAAGACCTCCGTCGGTACTGCGAAGCGAACTACACTTCCGAAGTGGCAAAGTCAGTTCTCTTGGATCCAACGATAGACTGCGCGATTGCGTATACAGCCGAAAAACCCGCTGGATTTTACGTTCTAAAACATCATGACTGTCCAATCGGTGATCTCAGTGGCGGATCGTCCGAACTTAAACAAATTTATGTGTTACCTGATCATTACGGCGCAGGGGTCGGCAAGGCTCTCTATGACGATGCGCTTAGGAGAATCCCAATGCAAAACCGTCGGTGGATCTGGTTGATTGTTTCGGACAAAAACGAGCGTGCTCAGGCTTTCTACCGAAAGCAGGAGTTTAAACATCTTGGGGCAGGCCCCGTTCTCGAAGTCGGTTCCGACAAATTGCCATCTTCAATACTAGCGAAAGCGATATGACTCGAACGTCGATTTATGACTCCAATTGCGACACTTGAATTGATTGCGCGTTATGACCGATTTGGGTCGCAACCAGACGTGCCAACAACGGTTCGCCGGGGTCCGCTATTTGGCGGAAAGAAGATACGATCCACCGAAGTACACATGTTCCGGATGTTGATTTGGCACGAATTCAAACCGAGACACTACCCAAAACGGGCCAGGCTGGACGCGGCGGCGCTTGGCCGATATGAGTGATGCCCAAACTAGGATCATGGGCCCGTCGGTGGGCGGAAGAGCCGGATGAGCACCGACACGACGCTATCCGAACGCATCGATGCGGCCTCGGCGGTACTGAAAGAGGCCTTCGCGTAATAACGGCGGATAGAAGAAAGGCGATCATCAATCGATGACAGATCAGACAGAGAGCGAGGTGATCGAGGTCGGCGACCTCGACCCCATGCAATGGAATGACTATGCCACCGAACAAGGCTGGAGCGATGGCTTGCCACTCTTCATGCCGACCGAAAATGTGGTCGACCGATTTGTCGAGACCTGCCGTGGCGATAATGAACCATTCCCGCCCATGTCGCCGCGCCGGGTCATTCCGACAATTCGAAGTATCGCGGCGAATGCGGTTATGGCGGGGTGCCGGGCCGAGTATCTTCCCGTCATCGTGGCGGCTGTGCGTGCCGTGCTTCAGCCGGACTACAATCTGGAAGGAACGGTGTCGACCACGCATTCCTGCGCGCCGACGATGATTGTCAGCGGGCCGGTGCGTAAGACCCTAGATATCAATTGCGGCAGCAATTGCTTTGGTCAGGGGGCACGGGCCAATGCAACGATTGGACGCGCCCTCCAGCTGACGCTGATGAACATTGGCGGCGCGACGCCGGGCGAGATGGATCGGGCGTGTCAAGGATCGCCGGCAAAATTCACCTTCTGTTTCGGCGAGAACGAGGAAGACAGCCCGTGGGAACCCTATCATGTGCGCCGGGGATTTGATGCTACAGACAGTGTCGTCACGACGCTTGCTTGCGAACCGCCGCATAACATCAACGATCATGCCAGCACGTCCGGTGAAGCTCTCTTGACGACGATCGCAGGAACGATCTCGCAGACGGGCGTGAACGTTATCCGCGGATTATGTCCGTATGTGATCGCTCTTGGGCCAGAGCATGCGCAGACTATGGATCGAGACGGCTGGTCGATACCGGATATCCAACAGAAGCTGTATGAAGAGTCCAAGATCCACTATTCCCGCGTGGCGCCCGAGCAGGCGGATTATGCGGAGAGTCGGGGAAACAAACTCGTGAAGGACCATTTCTACCTGACCCAATCACCCGAAAGGATCCAGGTTCTCGTCGCGGGCGGTCCGGGCAAGCATTCCGCCTTTATTCCGACTTTCAGCTCGACCGAGGAATGCTCCGTCCGGGTATCGAACCTTTGATCCCGCGCCACGTCGGACGTAATTGAAAATCCGCTTTGCGATGGAACCCTTTACCTAAGACAAGGCGCAATCGGGGCTTGGCCCGCCGGGCTGGACGCGGCGGCGCTTGGCCGATATGAGTGGGCGCCAAAAACAGGATCAAGGACCCGATGACGGGAAGGGGAGCTGAATGAGCACCGACAAGATGCTGGCCGAACGGGACGGCCCGATCGGCACGATGATTTTCAACAACCCGGCGCGGCACAACGCCGTTTCCAGCGAAATGTGGGGTCGTGCCGCGGAAATCATGATCGACTTCACCAGGGACGATGCGATCCGGGCGGTGGTGGTCACCGGCGCGGGCGGAAAGGCCTTCGTCTCCGGCGCCGACATTTCCAAATTCGAGGATGAACGTGCCAATGCGGAAGCGGAGGAGACCTATCACCGCCGGACGTCGGAGGCGCGGGACAACCTGCTCAACGCGCCGAAACCGACCATCGCCAAAATTCGCGGCTATTGCATCGGTGGCGGCGTCGGTACCGCGCTGACCTGCGATATCCGCATCTGTTCGGACAATTCCCGTTTTGCCGTTCCGGCGGCCAAGCTCGGGCTGGGCTACGATTATGACGGTATCCGGCGGCTGGTCTCGGTGGTTGGTCCGTCCTTCGCGAAGGAAATATTCTATACGGCGCGCCAGTTTTCCGCCGAGGAGGCCCGCGATATGGGGCTGGTCGACCGGGTCGTGCCCGCGGATCAGCTGGATGCATATGTGCAGGACTATGCGCGCATGATCGCCGGGAATGCGCCGATGACCATGCGCGCCGCAAAGACCAGCGTCAACGAGGCGCTCAAGAACCCGGCGGACCGCGATCTCGATCTGTGCGAGCAGCTGGTCGACATGTGCAATGCGAGCGAGGATCACGTCGAGGGCCGCACCGCTTTCATGGAGAAGCGGAAGCCGAACTTTCAAGGCCGGTGACGGGGGCTTCACTCATGCGGGGTATCGCCTTGGACAGGCGCGCTCTGTATGATCGCCGTCGTTTCCACCCCACCATACCGACACGGTGCCGCAATCTGCGCGGGGGAGAATCTGTATGACCGACGATCTGACAAATCTGGACAGCCTTCTGGAGAACCTCGAGGAACGCCGGGCCAAGGCGCGGGGCATGGGCGGGCCCGAAAAACTCGAGAAACGGCGCAAGCAGGGCGTGCTGAATGCGCGCGAGCGGGTCGAATGCCTGGTCGATAAGGGATCCTTCATCGAGACCGGCCTGCTCGGCACATCGGGTGTCTATCTGCAGGATCGCGACAAGACGCCGGCAGACGGCAAGGTCACCGGCTTCGGCAAGATCGACGATCGCGACGTCGCCGTATCGGTCAACGATTTTACGGTCAAGGGGTCCTCCACCAGCGCTACCAACAGCAAGAAGGTGGGGCATGTCCGCCGTACCGGCTCGGAACGCGGCATGCCGGTAGTGTTCATCGGCGAATCGACCGGGGCGCGGTTGCCGGACGCCATGGGGTCGAAAGGCATGGGCGCCCTGTTGGGGACCGACGTGACCCAATTCCAGCGGATGCGCGACACGCCCTGGTGTTCGGCCGCGCTCGGATTTTCCTTCGGCTCGTCCGCCTGGCTCTCCTGCTGCGCCGACTTCACGGTGATGCGCAAGGGCTCCGCCATGGCGGTGTCGAGCCCGCGGCTGATTGCCATGGCGATCGGCGAGGAGATCGATCTCGAGGAACTCGGCGGTTGGAAGCTGCACGCCGAAACCACGGGGCTGGTCGATCTGTTCGTCGATACGGACGAGGAAGCGTTGGCGGCGGTCCGCAAATTCCTGAGTTACCTGCCGAGCCACAACATGGAAGCGCCGCCGGTGCATCCGGTCCCCAAGGGGTCCGGCGGCGATATGAAGAATATCGGCGGCTACCTCCCCGAGAAACGCAACCAGGTTTACGACATCCGCAAGGTCATCAATGCGATTGTCGACAAGGACAGTATGTTCGAGATGAAGGCGCGGTTCGGCCGTCCCGTGGTCACCGCGCTTTGCCGCCTCGACGGGCAAAGCGTCGGTATCATCGCCAACAATCCGCTGCACAAGGGCGGCGCGATGGACACCGACGCCTGCGAAAAGGCGGTGAGCTTCACCGTGATGTGCGACTCCTTCAACATACCGATCATCACCTTGGTCGATACGCCGGGTTTCGTCATCGGCACCGAGGCCGAACGCCGGCGCGCGCCCGGCAAGATCATGAACTTCATGAACGCGACCTGTCTCGTGACCGTGCCGAAACTCTCGGTGATCCTGCGCAAGAGCTATGGCCGGGCCTATGTGGCGATGGGCGGCGGGCGGCATTCCGACGATGTGGCCGCATGGCCGACCGCGGAGGTGAGCTTCATGGACCCGCGTTTCGCGACCAAGATCGTTCACGGCGTCGGTCCCGGCGAGGACGGCTTCGACGAGGCCCTGACCCAGATCCAGCAGGATTCGCAGGTCTGGGACATGGCGTCGATCTACGCCGTGCAGGACGTCATCCGCCCGGATGAGACGCGCGACTACCTGATCCGCATGCTCGACGTCTACCGGCTGCGCAAAACAAACGGCGTCGGCCAGCATCTGATGCGAGCCTGGCCGACCAGCTACTGACCGGGTGGAGGGAGCCGCGGATGGACATTGGGGTGGAAATCGCACGCGCCCGGCAGGACGGCCGGGCCGCGCTGGACGAACGCGCGGGCAAGGGAATTCTGGCAAGCTGTGGCGTGGCGGTTCCCAGGACGGCGGTCGCCACCGGGCCGGACGATGCGGTGGCTGCGCTCGACGGCCTCGCGCTGCCGGTGGTCGTCAAGGTGATGTCGCCGGAAATCCTGCACAAGAGTGACGCCGGCGGGGTCGCAATCAATCTGGGTTCCGCCGATGCGGTGCGCGATGCAATTGCGCAAATGCTGAAAGCGCCCGGGATCAAGGGCCGCAAGCTCGACGGCTTCCTGATCGAGGAGATGGCGCCGACGGGTCAGGAAATCGTCATAGGCGGCGTGCGCGACCCGCAATTCGGGCCGATGATCATGGTCGGGCTCGGCGGTATCTTTGTCGAAGTGCTGGCCGATGTGGCCTTCCGCCTGTGCCCGATCACCGAAGCGGATGCACGCGCGATGCTGGACGAACTGCGCGGGGCGCCCTTGCTGGATGGGGTGCGCGGACAGGCGGCGGTGTCGCGGGATGCCATCGTCGATGTGCTGCTCAAGGTGGGCGGCGACGGTGGCCTGCTTCTGTCGCTTGGCGACGAGGTGGCCGAACTCGATATCAACCCGCTGATCGTTTCGGAGTCTGCGGCGGTCGCCGTCGATGCGCGCTTCGTGCTGACCGACGGCACTGGGGAAGCGGCATCGGGGAATGTCGACGCGCAGGGCGGTGAGAGCCTTGTCGAATCCTTCAAGCACCTTTTCGCGCCCAAAACGGTCGCCGTGATCGGCGCGTCCAGCACCGGTGTGACGATCGCGAATACCTTCATCACGCGTATGCGCGACTTTGGATTTGCCGGTACGATCTATCCCATTCATCCGAAGGCGCCGGAGATCGAGGGCCTGACCGCCTATCCGTCGCTCGCCGAGATGCCGGAACCGGCGGATTATTGCTATATCGCCATCGGTGCCGAACGCGTGCCCGAAATCCTTTCCGGGGCGGCGGGTCGGGTCCGGTTCGCGCAAGTCATCTCGAGCGGCTTCGCCGAGGTCTCGCACGGCGTCGAGTTGGAGCGATCGCTGGTGGAGTCCGCCCGCGCGGGCGGCTGTCGGCTGCTCGGTCCGAACTGTCTCGGCATGTATTCGCCGCGCGGCCGCGTCACTTTTCCGAAAGATCCGCCGGAAGCGCTGGGGTCCGTCGGCGTGATTACGCAAAGCGGCGGACTGGGGACCGACATCATCATGCGGGGCGCGCGCCGCGGCATTCAGTTCAGCGGCCTGGTTACGATCGGCAATAGCGCCGATCTCGGCCCGAACGACTTGCTGGAATTTTATTTGGCCGACGATCAGACCAAGGTGGTCGGCATGTACATCGAAGGCGTGAAGGACGGACGGCGGCTGTTCGAGGTGCTTGAGCGGAACCGCATGGATAAGCCCGTGGTGATCCTGAAGGGCGGGCGCACGCAAAAGGGTCTTGTCGCCGCGGCCTCGCATACCGGCTCCCTGGCCGGCGACGATCGGGTTTGGGTGGCGCTGTCGAAACAGACCGGCTGTATCCTGTGCGATACGCTGGACGAATTCCTCGACGTGCTGCTCGCCTTTCAGACCTTGCAGCCGAAGCAGGGTACTTCGACCCGGCAGGTGGCGCTGTTCGGCAATGGCGGCGGCACCAGCGTGCTGGCGACCGATTTCTTTTTCCGGCACGGGCTCGATATCGATCCCTTCGGCGACGACACGCGCCAAGCGCTGGAAGCCCTCGAATTGCCGCCGGGTACCAGTATCGTCAATCCGGTGGATGCGCCGGTCGGCACCATGCAGCGGGAAGAGGGCCGCATCGCGGGCAAGATCCTCGATGCGATCTATGCCAGGGACAAGCCGGACGCGGTGGTGATGCATCTGAACCTCGCCGCCTTTGTCGGCCGCGGGCCGATCGACCCGCTGGACAACCTCATTCAGGCCGCGGTGCAGGTGCAGCAGGATTTTCCCGGACAAGCGCATTTTATGCTGGTGCTGCGGTCGAGCGGCGAACCGGCGCTGGAAGAGAGCAAGCAAAAATACCGCGCCCGCGCGCTGGAGGTCGGCATGCCCGTCTATGATGAGCTGAGCAACGCGGCGGTCGCGCTGTCGGCGGTCAGCCGCTTCGAGGCGTTGCGGGCGACGGTGACGGGTTTGAATATTTAGAATCGACCGGATTCGAAAATCATAGTCTCCGTCATTCCGGGCGGCGCGAAGCGACAACCCGAAATCCAGAAGCTATTGACATAAATGGATTCCCGCTTTCGCGGGAATGACAACATATTTGTTTTTCCTCTGCTTTGCGGGGATCTCCAAGAGAAGAGGAGTCACTCCGCCGCCGGCCGCACCGCCGACTTCTTCGCGGCGAGCGAGCTGGAGCTCGTGAAGTCGACGTCCTTCGGAAAGCCCTGCTCGGCGCGTTTGATCGCCGCGTCGTAGCGCCCGACGATTTCGTCGATTTCCGCCTCGGTGACGATCAGCGGCGGCGCGATGCGCATGTAGTTCTTGACGCTGATGGTGAGCAGCCCTTCGAGCGCGCAGTTGTAGCGGATCCGTTCGGCCATCACGTAGTCGGGGGTTTTGCTCTTCTTGTCGGTGACGATGTCGAGCATCTGGTAGAGCCCTTCGCCCCGCACGTCGCCGACGCAGTCGTATTTCGCCTTCAGGTCGTCCAGCCGCCGGCGCAGCAGTTTACCTTTCTCCGCAGCGCCCTCGGTGAGCTTGTCGCGGAGCACGATCTGGAGCTGTTTCAGCGCGACCGCCGCGGGCAGCGGATCGCCGGAATAGGTGCCGGCCCAGGGCAGCCCGACCTTGCCGTCGCAGGCCTCGGCGATTTCTGGTGTCGTCACCGTGCCGCAGATCGCCAAGCCGGCAGACATCCCCTTGGCGAAAGTCACGATGTCGGGCATCACGTCGTAATGCTCGAAGGCCCAGAGCTTGCCGGTGCGGCCCGGCGCCAGTTGTGCTTCGTCGAGCACCAGCAGCGAGCCCCAGTCGTCGGCGACCTCGCGGAGCCGCGGCAGCCATTCCTTCGGCGGGACGATCATGCCGCCCGGCACGATGATCGATTCGGCCATGATCGCTGCGACCGACTTGCTGGTCATGTGCTCCATCATGTCTTCGCTGAGCTTGAGGCAGTCGACGTCGCAGGACGGGTATTCCAGATTGACCGGACAGCGGTAGCAGAACGGCGCGAGAATGGCGTTCGCCCGGGCCGGCAGCATGAGCGGGCCGAGCCCGCCCTTGCGCTCGCCGCCGACGCTGGTGACCGATTCCGCGGCGAGCGATCCGCCATGCAGCCCGCGCAGCACCGAGACGATGTCGTGCTTGCCGGTGACGCCGATCGCCATCCGCATGGCGATCTCGTTGGCTTCCGAGCCGGTCACCGCGAAATTGACCATCTTCAGATTGCCGGGCAGCGTGCTGGCGATCAGCTCGGCGAATTCGACGGACCAGCGATTGGAGTACCAGGACGATTCATGAGCCAGGGTTTCCGCCTGCTCCTTGATCGTTTCGGTCAGCTCGGGATGCGAATGGCCGAGCACCATGCACATCATGCCGGACGTCAGATCGTAGTAATCATTGCCGTCCACGTCGGTGATGATGGTGCCTTTGCCACGCTCGAAAATGATGCTCGGCTGATAGCGCCAACCCAGGATGGATTCGGCGTCCCGCTGCATCAGATCGACGTGCTGGTTCGAGAACGAGAAATTCTTTTCCATGAAGTCCCCCGAAGCTGCCGGCGGCCGGGCAGGACGCCGCATATGGGTATTCAACTCCGAACGGGGACACGCGTCCAGTGCGGCCATGCGGCCGCCGGAGCTGTCTGTGGGAAAAGCTGGTGCCGCTAAAGGGCGAGGGCGCGGGCCAGATCCTCCTTGATATCCTCCGCATCCTCGAGCCCGACCGACAGCCGCAGCAACCCTTCGCCGATGCCGAGCCGCTGCCGCTCCTCCTCGGGCAGCCGCTGATGGGTGGTGGTCGACGGATGGGTGACGATGCTCTTGGTGTCCCCGAGGTTGTTGGAGATATCCACCACCTCCAGCGCGTTCTGGATTCGGAAGGCGCGGTCTTTCCCGCCCTCGATCTCAAACGCCAGGACCGTGCCGGGTTTGGCCATCTGGCGTGCCGCGAGGTCGTATTGCGGGTGGCTCTTCAGACCGGGATAGAGGACCCGCGTCACGCCCGGCTGGGATTGCAGGAATTCGGCGACGTCCTCTGCATTGCGGCAATGGCGCTCGACGCGCAGATCCAGCGTCTCCAGACCTTTCAGCATGAGCCAGGCATTGAACGGGCTGCAGGCCGGCCCGGTATGTCGCATCAACGGCTGAATGCAGTCCTCGTAGTAGCTCTGCGGACCAAGGATGGCGCCGGCCAGCGCGCGGCCTTGCCCGTCGATATGCTTGGTCGCGGAATAGACCACAATGTCGGCGCCCAGGATCAACGGCTTCTGCAGGATCGGTGTCGCCAGCACATTGTCGACCACGAGCTTGCCGCCCGCCGCATGGGTCA
>CAJHYV010000066.1_pt1 | contig 21320 bp, 22 predicted proteins | sample 9198851 | NCBI WGS metagenome assembly CAJHYV01 (sample SAMEA7708375, study PRJEB35096) | sediment metagenome | biome: marine neritic benthic zone biome [ENVO:01000025]; feature: sediment [ENVO:00002007]; material: shallow marine sediment [ENVO:03000034] sea grass bed [ENVO_01000059] ...
ATCCTTTAAGCCGTCGAGGATTTGCCTTCCGCCTGGAAGCCCCGCAAAATCGTATGAAGAATAACCGGCAGGGCAGGGCGCGCCCACCGACGACGACGGGAGGAAGACATGCGGCTCGGTGTCTCGTTTCCGACCAGTGAAGTTGGCACCGACCCGGCGGCGATCCGGGATTTCGCCCAGGCGGCCGAAGACCTCGGCTACGACCATGTGACCGTGATCGACCATGTCATTCAGGCGCCGGCCGGCAGCTACGACGATTGGCGCAAGGTCTATACCCGCGACAACATGTTCCACGAACCGTTCGTGCTGCTGGGATTTTTCGCGGCGGCGACGACGCGGATCGGCCTCGTCACCGGCATTCTCATTCTGCCGCAGCGGCAGACCGTGCTGGCCGCCAAACAGGCGGCGGAGATCGACGTGCTCAGCGCCGGCCGGCTGCGGCTCGGCGTCGGGCTCGGCTGGAGCGCGATGGAGTACGCGGCGCTGGGCCAGGATTTCCATACACGGGGCCGACGTGTCGGAGAGCAGGTCAGCCTCCTGCGTCGGCTGTGGACCGAGGAGACCGTCTCCTTTGCCGGCGACTATGACCGTATCGAAAATGCCGGGCTCAACCCTCTCCCGGTGCAGCGCCCGATCCCGATCTGGTTCGGCGCCTTCCAGGAAACCGCGCTACGCCGCGCCGCACGTCTCGGCGACGGTTGGTTCGCGAACCCCTATGCACCGCCCGGCGACGAGGTGGCGCAACACATCGCCCTGCTGCGCGAAACGGCGGCCGAGGCGGGACGCGATCCAGCCGCATTCGGCATCGAATGCACAATTCGCGCCGGCAGGCGCGGGCCCGACGAATGGGCGGCGGAAGCGGAGGCCTGGGGGGCGCTCGGCGCGACCCACGTCACTTTCCGCGCCGCGCGGGCGGGCTTGCGCAGCGCGGACGCTCATATCGACGCGCTGCGCCGGTTCCGGGAAGGCGTGGGGTAGACGCCAACAGTAAAGACAGGAATGCGAGATGAGAGATTCGACCGCCGATTCGTCGTATGCCGGCTGGATTATTTCGACCGCTGTGGGAAACGGTGATACCGGTTACGCCGGTGACGGGGGCGCCGCGACGGATGCCACGCTGAACAACCCATTCGACGTCGTCTTCGACGCCGCGGGCAATCTCCTCTTTACGGATACATTCAATCACTGCATCAGGCGCGTCGACGGGCAATCCGGCACGATCGAAACCGTCGCCGGCACGGGCGAAGCGGGATATTCGGGCGATGGCGGACCCGCCGGGAACGCCTGCATGAACCAGCCCTATGGGCTTGCGGTCGACCGGGACGGCGCCATCTATGTCGCCGACCGGCACAATGCCGCGGTACGACGGATCGATCGCGCAACCGGAATCGTAACGACTTTCGCGGGGAATGGAGAGGCGGGATATTCCGGCGATGGCGGGCCGGCGAAGCGCGCCGGAATGGTCGAACCGAACGGGCTTGCGATTTCCCGCGACGGGACGCGTCTGTTCATCGCCGACGTCGCGGATAACCGGGTGCGCGTGGTGGACCTCGCAAATGGCATCATTGCCACCTTCGCCGGCACCGGCGAGGCCGCGCATGACGGCGATGGCGGGCCGGCCATTGCAGCGGGCGTCTTCGGCGCGCGCGCCGTCGCGCCCAGGATATCGGATGACGGGGTCTACATTCTCGAACGCCAGGGCAGTTCGCTGCGTTTGGTGGTGCCGGAAGGCGCCGTCATTTCCACAGTCGCGAGTTCCGGCGAAACAGGCTATGGCGGAGATGGAGGACCGGCGGCGGCGGCGATCTTCGACCGGCCCAAGGAGATGACCCTGGATGGCAACGGCAACGCCTTGGTCGTGGATACCGAAAATCATGTCATCCGGCTCATCGACTGGCAGTCGGATCGGGTGAGCACAATTGCCGGAAACGGCATCCACGGCTTTTCGGGCGATAGCGTTCCGGCGACGCAATCGTCGCTCGCCCGGCCGCATGGCGTGGCAGTCGGACCCGACGGGTCTTTTTATATCTGCGATACGGAGAACAACCGGATTCGCAAGGTTTCCCAGCCGGCCTGAGTGGGGCGATGGGCGGAAGGGCTAGAGAATCTGGCTCAAGAATTCCCGAGTGCGCGGATCTTTTGCATCCTGGAAGAAGGTCGATGGTGGGCCGTGCTCCACGATCACCCCGCGGTCGGTGAAATAGATATGGTTCGCCAATTCGCGGGCAAAGCCCATTTCATGCGTTACCAGGATACAGGTCATTCCCTCTTCCGCGAGATCCTGAATGGTGACCAGCACCTCTTTAACGGTTTCCGGGTCGAGTGCCGCGGTCACCTCGTCGAACAACATCACGTCCGGATTCATGGCGAGCGACCGGGCGATGGCAACGCGCTGTTGCTGTCCGCCTGAGAGTTCGCCGGGATAGCTGTCTTCCTTGCCTTCCAGGCGTACTTTCTTGATCAGCATCTTCGCCCGTTCGGCCACGTCCTCCTTGTCCTCCTTGAGGACGGTGATCGGCGCCATCATGACGTTCTCGATCGCGGTCTTATGAGGGAAAAGGTTGTATTGCTGAAAGACCATGCCGACTTTTTTGCGCAATTCCAGCTTGTCGAGGTTCGGATCGTTGACTTCCTGCCCCTCGACCTTGATCGAGCCTTTTTGGATATCGTTGAGCGCATTGACGCAGCGGATCAGGGTCGATTTTCCCGAACCGGACGGACCGATGATGCAGATTACCTCGCCTTTCATCACGTCGAGCGAGACGCCCTTGAGGACTTCCAGGTCGCCGAACGATTTGTGCACGTTGTCGATGCTCACCATCGGCTGATCGGGTGTCCATGTCACGGCGGGCTCCGTGTCGGATTGCGGGGACGAAACCATTGGTGTCTCCTGTTTAGATCTTCACCGCGTATTTCTTCTCGAGCTGGATCGACCAGCGCGCGATCGGATAGGTGTAGGCGAAGTGAATCAGCAGCAGAAACATGTAGAAGGGCCAGATCAATTCGGGACGGTCGCCTTCCGCATTGAGCGCCTGATTGGTGTAGGTGACGGATTCTTCGACGCCCATTATCGAACACAGCGGCGTCGCCATCGCCAGGATGCAGTACCAATTGATCCACGGCGGGATCATCCGCTTTACGCATTGCGGCAGGATGATCATCCACATTGTCTGACGCCGGTTGAAGGCCAGGCTCTCCGCTGACTCCCACTGACCAGTCGGCAAGGACTGAACCGCACCGCGAACGACCTCCGAAATATTTGCCATGACCGGCAAGGAAAATCCGATGACGGCCTTCGTCCAGTCCGGGATAGGGATCACCGTGAAGCCCAGATCGATCTCGAAGGGGAACAAAAGCATGATGCAGAACAACAGCACCAGCCAGGGCGAATTGCGGAAGATTTGCGTGACGATCCACGAGCCCGTGCGGACGGGCAGCAGCAACGATACCTGCATCAGGCCCAGCGCCGCGCCGGCAATCGTGCCCACGATCATGGCTAAGAAGCTGATAATCAGATTGAGCGCAAAGCCGTTGAATTCAGGGAACTTGCCCCAGAGGATGAACGGGGTCCATTTGAACAGCGCTTCGAACGGGCCGATCAATTCCGTCTTCGTCGCCGCTTGCGACGCGCCGCACACCATGACGAACGCCACCGCCAGCCAGATCGCATGCCGCGGCGTCAGATTGAGTCGGTAGGTGCCCTGCACCCGCTCGAACAGCGCTTCCTGCCGAACACGCGCGGCGATCGGCAATAGAACGGGCAAATCGGTCGTCGGCTCGCGATCGAAACCGGGCACTCCCAGGGGCGGTGTTTTCAAGCGCTCAAACATCAGCCGTATCCCGGGATTTTCATCTTCTGCTCCCACCGATACATCATCCAGACGAGAACGCCGACCAGCCCGATGTAATAAACAAAGAGCACGAACATCATCTCGGGCACGTTCACATTGTCGGACCAGATCTGGTTGGCCGTGTACATCATCTCCGGCACCGCGATGGCATAGGCCAGGGTGGTGGTCTTAAGCAGGTTGACCAGATTATTGTTGAGCGCCGGAAGGCAGACGCGGAAGGCCAGCGGTAGAATCACATAGATGTAGGACTGGAGCCGGGTATAGCCCAACGCCTCCGCCGCCTCGCGCGTCGCCGTGGGCACCGCTTCGATCCCGGAGCGGAAAATCTCCACATTGAACGAGCCGGCGAAGAACGCCAGCGAGACGACCGCCCAGCCGAAATTGCCGATCAGCGGCTCCTTGTAACCGCCGGCATCGACCATCGGCATGAGCCCCAGGGTTTCGAGCGTTTTGCCGAGAACGAAATAGAAAAACAGGATCTGCACATAGGGCGGTGTGTTACGAAAAAACTGGATATAGCCGGCAATGACGGATCGAAGGATGCGGGATTTGGCGCCCTGCGCCCAAGCGCCGATGATGCCGACGATCAGGCTGCCTATCAGGCAAACGACGATCAGTTTGAGCGACACCCAGAGCGCCGAGACGAACCGATCCCACTCATACTGTTCGTAGAACATAATGAAATTGATGCCGGTATCGTCATAGAGCTTCTTGAAGAATCCAGCGAACAGGTCCACGGGGCCCTCCCTTCCTCCGTGAATGGCACGTTTCGAACACTGCACAAACAATCCATCAGGCGGGATCGTCGCGTCCGAATGCAACGTAGTCCGGGACCTTTCTAGCCCTCCCGGACAAAATTCGGGACCGGCGCGGCCTCACTCCGCAAACCGCACCGGTCCCAAATCGTCTACTTCGGCTTATAGGCCTCGAACTTTTTTTTCATCTTCCGAAGATATTCAGTCGGCTGAATGCCCCATTTCTTTTCGAGCGCGATGAGGCGGCCGGTCCGGTGCCAATTGTAGATCATGCCGGACATGAAATGACCCCAGATACCGTTCTTTTCGTCCCTTGGAACGGCGAGCCCCCAGGGTGTGTCGTCCTCGGTGTTCATGGGCATTTCGTAGGCATCGTATTGGCCCGACGCCAGATCGGCCATGATCGAGGAATCGTCGTAAACCCAGGCAATGCATTTGCCGTCGCGCAGCGCCTGTTTCGCTTCCGCGTTGCCGACAAACGCGACGATCTTCGCACCGTACCGTTTGGAAACGATCTTATTATAGAACGCCCCCTGCTTGCCGCAGACCGGCTTACCCTTCAGGTCAGTCCACTTCGAGACAACGCCCTTCTTGGCCAGAACGTTGGTGCCCGAGGTGTAGTAGTTCGGATCGGGAATGCCGACCACCTTACGCCGATTGGCCTTGTCCGACATCGTCGCGATCATCAGGTCGATCTTGCCCTGTTGCAGAAACTGCATGCGGTTCGACGATTGCACCGGAACCATCTTCAACTTGACCCCAAGCGCCTTGGCGACGTCCTTGGCCATGTCGATTTCCATACCGACGAGATTGCCGCTCGAATCGCGGAAGCCCCACGGCTTGTAATCGGCTTTTACACCAACCACCAATTCGCCGCGCGCTAGAACCTTTTTGAACCGGTCATTTCCGGCATAGGCCTGATCCGCCAGTGTTGCTGCGACGCCAAAGGTGAACGCCGCTGCGACACCCGCGATGACGGCTGATTTTTTAGAATTCATATCGCCTGTCTCCCTGCTTATTTTTGGACCCAATCGCAGCCATAACGGCATCCTGGCTCATAACCGGGTAGTTGCGAAAATAATCCTCTCAAACCGTCCTATTGTCGACTCGCGATTTTTGGATGCCGCGCGCAGAAACCGCCGTATTTGACCGCCTGCAACGGGATAGCGCGATAGGGAATTGGTTAATCTAGAGTTCGCTCAATTTTTGATGAAATGGCGTGGGATCACCGCCGGACAGGCGCGTCAATTCGGCAACCGCGGGCAGAAGGATCGGCACGAACCGGTCCGCCCTGCCGTCAATGAATTTCGCGGACGCCCCGGTTATAGAGACCGCGCCAACCAACGCGCCGCCAGCACGCAATACCGGTGCTGAAACCGACGCTATTTCCGGCTCGCGCTCGCCGATGTTGAGCACGAAATGGTCTTTTCGGATCCGGTCCAGCGTCTGGCCCCTTTCATTCGAAAAGGCAAGGAGCGTCTTACCTGTCCCGCCGGGCAACAGCGGATGCCGTTCGCCCTCTTTCAAATGCAATCGCAGCGCCGAGTTGGATTCGATCCGGTGCAGGCAGATGCGCATATCGCCGTCCCGCACGAAGAAGGCTGCGGTTTCGCCGCTTTGTTGCACAAGGTCGCGCAGAATCGGCAGCAGGTAATCCGCCAGATGAAACGACGATTGGTAGAGACCGCCGTAGCGCAACAAGGACGGGCCAAGCGCATAGGCGCCGTGCGCGAGCCGGCTCATGCAGCCCGCCTTTTCCAGCGAAGCGATGAGACGAATGATCGTCGCCTTGTTGAGCCCGGTCCGCGCCGCCAGCGTCTGTAAGCTGAGCGACGCTTCGCCTGCGTCGAATGCCTCTATGATCGAGAAGGCCCTGTCGACCGCAGTTACTCCCTTACTTTCCATTCAGTCGCCTCACATTCAGTTTTTATTAAGGGGCTACCGCGCCCGTCGCAGGCCACGCTTGACGGGATTTTTTCAGTATCTTATAATTTCGCGTATTAAAATTTATTTCACGATATGAAATTTATTAAATTATGTCAAGAATCACGACGCAACGAATTAGCGCCTTCCACGCCCCGGCGCATCCACTGCCAAACTCACGGAAAGGACGTTTTGGATGACCCAAGCACAGCAAGCCGAGACGAAATCAGCCTCACCGAACTCCAATGCTGCGGTTAATACGATTGCCGCACTGGAAATCCTTCCATCCGGCGCGGCGGTCGGCGCCGAGATACGCGGAATAGATCTTTCCAAGCCAATCCCCGGCGCGGTTGCGAAGGCACTGCAAGAGGCCTGGTCGGAACACCTCGTGCTGCTGTTCCGTGACCAGGAGATGACGCCGGAACAATACCTCCGGGCAGCCAGTGTATTCGGCAAGCCGCAGGTGGGTGCGGCGCGCGCCTATTTCGAGAAATCCGGCAAGATGGATACGCTGCATACGCTGCCGGTGCCTGAAATTTCGGTCCTCTCGAACCTCGACCAAGACGGCAATCCGGTGAAGGAAAACGCCGGACTCGGTAGTCTGGAAGTCGTCTGGCATTCCGACAACTCCTACATCGAGCAGCCGCCGGCGGGCAGTACACTCTATTCCCAGGAAATTCCGGACGACGGCACGGGCAAGACATCCTTCAACAACCAGTACCTCGCCTATGAGGAACTGCCGGACGCGTTGCGCCGCGCAATCGAAGGCAGGAGTTCGAAACAGGATGCGAGCCGCAACTCGGCAGGCGTGTTGCGGCCGGGCGTCAAGAAGCCCGAAGGTCCCGAGGACGTTCCCGGTCCGATGCATCCGCTTGTCCGCGTCCATCCGACGACCGGCCGTAAGGCGCTCTACCTTGGACGGCGGCGGGTCTGGCCCTCGCAGTTCATCGAAGGGCTGTCGCATGAGAAAAGCGAGGAAGTGCTCGACCAACTCTGGGCGCACGCAACTCAGGAAAAGTATGCGTGGACCCACGTCTGGCGCGTTGGCGACATGCTGGTATGGGACAATCGCTGCGCGATGCATTATCGCGAGCCGATCAACTCGGAGCAACGCCGTGTCATGTGGCGCAGCCAGTTTCAGGGCGATCGCGTGATGCCCGGCTGAGCACTAAATTCCCTGCCCCAATCTCAGCGCGCTCGATCGGCGATGTCGAAGACCAACAAGGGGATGATATGAAAATTATCGCCATCACCTGCAAGATGGTTCACGTGGCCTACAAGGGGCATTACTAAACGGCTGCCGGTCAAACCAAGCATATCCGCCGCGTTCTTGATGTTGAAACGGATGACGGAGCCCACGGCGAAAGCGAGCGCGCACACGCCGATCAATGCATAGACCGAGTAGGGCCCGACCGCGCCGGGGAGAATTGGCACAATGACCAGAAACCCGCTGCCGAAGATCGATGCAAGTGGCGTTATCGTCGCGTTGATGAGATTTTTCATGCTGCCCCCGTTCTCAACGATTTAAGCGGCCAACATAGGCGGCGAAACTTTCCATTTCATGGGGCACCCCCTCTTCGAATGGAGTCCGAATCAGACCAGGACGCCGCAGCAGCGGGTCGGGGTTTCCCGCCATTGCCGGACTCGCCGGGCTGCGGCGCGGTGGCGGCAAATGCCGAAGACGATCTTTGGAGGCATCGAAAACCCGGACAACGCTTGATCCGGAATCAATCGTGTCGTGCGCTTCAGTTCAGGCGCAACCGCAAAAAAAAACCGCCCCACTGCAAAGCGGAGCGGCTAACTTAGCCATATGTAGAGCAACGCCACCGTGCGCGCTTTCCTAGGATCATCGCACGGCTCCTGACACACGACGACGAGTTCCGTCAGGCAGAATTTTGTGCAGCGTCATAAACGATAGTTATCGAACAATCTTGTTCCTTAGCCGAACTCTTACCGGACAGATGGTAACGCGGCCGTGAACTTCAAGAGATAAATTTTTTGCTCTTTTCTATTTGAATACGCCGAACGGTCAGCCGGTGGAATTCCAAACCGCAATTCTGCAAAAAAGGCTCTCCCTTGACGGCGCGATCCCGTCGTCGCCACTATGCCGCCGGTGCGAAGCAATGGGAGATATAAAGTAATGGCGTTTCAGACGATTGATGTGAAGCCGATAGCCGGCGCCCTTGGCGCGGAAGTGTCGGGCGCCGATTTGTCGCAGGATCTCGGCAACAAGGCGTTCGATGAAATCCATCAGGCCTTCCTCGATCATCATGTCCTGTTCTTTCGCGACCAGACGCTGACGCCGCAGCAGCAGGTCGGGTTCTCGCGCCGTTTCGGGCCGCTCGGGATCTATCCCTTCGTCGAGCCGCTGGCGGAGGCGCCGGAAGTCATCGAAATCGTCAAGACCGAGAAAGACACGAAGAATTTCGGCGGCGCCTGGCATTCCGACACCTCCTATCTGGAGACGCCGGCGCTCGCCACCGTGCTGTATGCCCATGAGGTTCCCGACGCGGGCGGGGACACGATGTATGCCAACATGCACCTGGCCTATGAAAGCCTGTCCGACGGCATGAAGGATCTGCTCGACGGGCTGATCGGCGTCAACAGTGCGGCGCTGACGGCGGGCGGCGGCCGGGCCTCGAATATGAAAGAGCGCAAGGGCATGAACGAGCGGAACATGGAGATGGCGGACACTCTGGTCGCCGAGCATCCGATGGTGCGCACCCATCCGGACACCGGCCGCAAGTCGCTCTATATCAACGGCGTTCACACGGCGCGGATCAAGGGGATGACGGAGGAGGAGAGCAAACCGCTGCTGCGCTACCTGTGCGCGCATGCGACGCGGCCGGAATTCACCTGCCGCTTCCGCTGGACGCCGGGCGCGCTTGCCATCTGGGACAACCGCTGCACCCAGCATTATGCGATCAACGATTATTCCGGTGTGCGCCGCCGCATGCACCGCACCACCGTGGTCGGCGCGCGGCCGAACTAGCGGGACCTAGAGCAAATCCCGAGCGAACCGAAACGGTTCGCGACGACGTATTTGCGTGATAACAAAGAGATAGACCATTTCACTTGAGTCAATTTAAACAAGAAATGGTCTAGGACGCGGGTGGCTGCCAATCGGGGCGGCCCTCGCTCGCCGGCTTGCGGGGCTGGGACGTCCGATCCAGATAATCATGAAAATGCACAGTCGTCTGGTCCGGCGCCAGAAAAACCACCGCATAGGCCGGCGGCTCATGGGTCTTCACGATCACTTCGGGCTCCTGGAGATCGAAGAGCACCTGATGATTGGTGCCGTACATCGTCGAATAGGGGATACCGCGCCAGCTTCCCGTTATCGGCCGGTGAACATGGCCGAAGAACAGATGGCGGATGGTGTCGTAGGGCGCGAGCACTCCGGCCATGCGCTCGCCGTCGGCGCCGAGTCCGAGCCGGTCCAGGCTCGGTAGTCCCACGTGGAACGGCGGGTGGTGCATGAACAGGTAGACCGGCCGACCATCGGCGGCCTTCAACTGCCTTTCCAGCCACGCGGCCCGCTTCTCGCAGAACGATCCCCATCCCTTGCCGCGTTCCACCGTGTCCAGCAAAACGAAGGCGCCGGCTTCGGTGTCCAGCACCGTTTGCACAAAGCCGTTGTCATCGATCGGAACGTCGGGGAAAACCGCTAGCAGATCGGTGCGGTCGTCATGATTGCCGACCAGGAGGTGGACCGGCACGCGCAACCGGTCGAGGCAACCTTTCAGGTCGCGGTAGGCTTGCGGCTGCGCCTTGTCGGCGAGGTCGCCCGTGATCACACAGAATTCGGCGTCGGCATGATGGGCGTTGATGTCATCGACACAGGCATCGAGCCGTTCGCACGGATTGAGGCCGTGCAGCTGCTCGCCGCGCGGCACCAGATGGGTGTCGGTGATGTGAATGAACTTCATGCGGGTCTCCGTTGGCTGGGTCAACGTCTGCAGCATATACTAAGGTCATCGCCTTGGTCGCGGATGGAACATTAGGGAGGGCTCGGTATGGCATCGCCGACACTCGATCCATATTGGTGGGAGGCCGCGCCGTTGCGCGACTTGCCCGAGACGCCGCTGCCGGCGACGGTTGACGTGGCCGTGGTTGGCGCCGGATTCGCCGGGCTGAGCGCCGCGCTGACGTTGGCGCGGGCGGGCCGGTCGGTGGCCGTGCTGGAACAGGATCGGCCGGGCGAGGGGGCGTCGAGCCGCAACGGCGGGATCGCCAGCGGTAATTTGCGCATGGGTTTCGGCGCGATGATCGATGCCTTCGGCCTGGACCGGGCCAAGCAAATATACGGCGAAGGCATGGAGGCGCGCCGCGATCTGGCGCGCTTCATCGAAGAAGAGGGCATCGAATGCCAGTATGCGCCGGTCGGCCGATTTACCGGCGCAATGCGGCCGGCGGACTATGAAGATTTGGCGCGAAATGCGGAGCTGTTGAACCGGCACCTGGATTTCGGCGCGGCCATGGTGTCGCGCTCCGAACAGCATAGCGAGGTCGGAACCGACCTTTATCATGGCGGGATGCTGCGGCCCGACATCGGCGGCCTGCAGCCTGCGCAGTTTCATCGCGGCATCCTCGACAAGGCGCTCGAGGCCGGCGCGCAGGTTCACGCGCACGCCGAGGTCGAGCGAATCCGGCGCGAGGATACGGGGTTCGTTCTCGGCACGTCGCGCGGGCCGGTCGCCGCAAAGGAGGTCGTGGTGGCGACCAATGGCTATACCGGTGGCGCCACGCCGTGGCTGCGGCGGCGGGTGATGCCGATCCCAAGCCAGATCATCGCCACGGGGCCGATCGATCCGGCGGTGATGGACCGTTTGATGCCGAAGCGGCGGATGCTGGGAGAGACCCGGAACCTCTATCATTACTACCGGCCGTCGCCGGACGGCACGCGCATCGTCTTCGGCGGCCGGGCCGGTGCCGATACGGACGATCCGATCGAGAAAATGCGCCATCTCCGGCGCAATCTTGTGGAATTGTTTCCCGGACTTTCGGATGTCGAAATTACCCATTCCTGGTGGGGATATACCGGGTATACCTTCGATTTCATGCCCAAGCTGGCGCGCCACGAAGGCGTTCATTATGCCGCCGGATTTTGCGGCTCCGGGGTGGTTTGGGCGCGCTGGATCGGCACCAAGGTCGCGCAGCGAATTCTCGGCGATCCGTCGGCGAACACCGTATTCGGCGAGTTCGACTTCCAGACCCGGCCGCTCTATTGGGGCAAACCCTGGTTCCTGCCGATGGTGGTTGCATGGTATGGCATGCGGGACCGAATGAGACGGTGACCGGTGTTACCGATTGCCGGGGAAAAGGGCGTCCGCGGCGGGTAGTATTGTTTTCCCCGATCGGGGCATGGTAGGGAAACCAATGACGAAAATGCGATTTCGAGGCGGGTCGGTGCTTGTTGCCATCTTGTCCTTCGCCGTGGCCGGTTGCGGAGAGATTCGTGGCGACAGGGAGGTCGACACCTCGCCGCCCGGGGACGAGGTCGGCAAGTCTCCGGGGTTGTTCACCGGCAAGAAGGGCGCACTCATATTCGAGACCGACCCCTGGGAGGGTGCCAGCCCGTACGGGGATTCCACGGAATAACGGCAGTTTGGCGCGTCGCGCGGAGTTTGATCAAAAGCGATCCCTCGAAAATTTTCTCGACAATTGACAGCAAGGGCTGGGACTGCGGGTGGGCCCATCTTGAATTAGGTGTACGAATACCGTTCAATTAGAGAAGGCTTTTAGGTTCGCTGTAGGCGTTGGGCGCGAAAACGGATCGTGCACCAAGGTAACGCCACGTCAGCAGGATCGGTTTGAGCGGCAAAACAGCGGAGTGAGTATATGGCAACGCGACTATCGGCGGTTGAACCCGCGCCTTCGACCACCGGCGACTATCTCGCCCGGGTCGATCGCGTTGCACCGGTTATTCTCGCAAATGCCGAACGGATCGAGCAGGAGCGGCGGTTGCCCCCCGAATTGCTGTCGGCGCTGCATGAAGAGAGCCTGTTTCGGCTTCTCCTGCCGCATCCCTACGGGGGAGAAGAGGTTACGCCACAGACATTTTTTCAGGTCATGACCGCAATTTCGGCGCTGGACGCCAGCACGGCGTGGTGCATCTGTCAGGGTAATGGCTGTGCGATGGCCGCCGCCTATGTGGATCCCGCGGTGGCGCGGGAGATCTGGGGTGACGACCCCCACGGTGTGCTCGCCTGGGGCCCCGGAAAGTCGGAGATTGTCACTGACGAAAAGGGATTTCACGTAAACGGGAAGTGGAGTTTCGCCAGCGGATCGCGGCACGCCACGTGGCTCGGCGGCCATTCCCTGTTGAAACAGGAGGATGGGTCGACCATCCCGCGGACCATGTTGTTTCCTGCGGCAACCGTGGAAATGATCGACATTTGGGATGTGATCGGCCTGCGCGGCACCGCCAGCGACGCCTATACCGTAACCGATACGTACGTCCCGTATGAATATTCTGTGTCGCGCGACGACCCGGAGGCGCGGCAATATCATGCGCCGCTCTATCACTTCTTCGCCACCAACATGTACGCGACGGGATTTTCCGGGGTGGCGCTCGGCATTGCGCGGGCGATGCTCGACGCGTTCAAGGAGCTCGCGAGCGATAAAACGCCCCGCCGCGCGCGCGAAAGTTTGCGTGAAAATCATGTGATTCAGATGGAAGTCGCGGTATCCGAAGCGCGGCTAGGGTCGGCCCGCGCCTTCATGTTGAGCGAACTCGAGGAGATTTGGGAAGACGTCGTCGCGAATGATCGGTTATCGATCGAATCGCGCATGCGCATCCGGCTCGCTTCGACCTACATCATCCATGAGGCGAAGGCAGTGGCCAATACGGTCTACGATTCGGCGGGCGCCTCCGCGATATTCCGGAGCAGCCCGTTCGAACGGCGTTATCGCGATCTCCATACCGTGGCCCAACAGATTCAGGGGCGCAAAGATCATTTTCAAACGGTCGGCGGCTTCATGCTTGGGCTTCCGCCGGATACTTCCGGACTGTGATGGAGCGATCTCGCAGATCGGGTATAGACTGGCGAAAATTCTACTATGGATTGTTGTTCGACTCGCGAAGTATTTCGGTTGGTTCTATGATTCCGTTGCCGGAAATAAAGCACAAATCCCACCTATAATTCTCTAATTATTTATAATATATAGATAATTTCCTGTGCTATCCGTCACTGACCGTCCGTCACGGGATGCGTATTCTTGCCACATTCGGGTTGGGAGAATACACATGATTCAGATCAGATACGCCACGTCAGATTTTCTTTGCGACGATACTGGTTGCACCGCGTGTCATGTTCCGGACGATACCTGGGGCGAAGTTCTTGGGCATTACCGTTGCCAGTGTTGCGGTGAGCTCGACCCGAAGCTTTTCATGATTCACCAGGATTTATGGCTCAAAGTGACCGGCGGCAAGATCGACCTGCTGTTATGCTGGCGTTGCACCGAGTCCCAAATGGGCCGGTCCATTGCGCCTGACGATTTGACCGATTGCATGCTCAATTGCGTGGAACATCCCGATATGATGGTGGTCAACGAGCATGGCTTCGAGGAATTCGCCGGCGGCCAGGGCGGTAACTGGTACGACACCGTTCCCGCTTGACCGGACACGCGCGCCGCTACGCCGGACCGACCGCCTTCGAGGCGGCACGCCACGATATCTCCAAGAAATCCTAACTCACTCCGCAGTAGCGACTGCCTTGGTCCCATGGGCCGATTGGGCCTACTGCGCGGTGCAGCCCAGGTCTCGAATATATTCGATCAAGCGGTCCTGATTTTCTTTCGTCCGGAAAGCGGCGATATGCGCGGCATCGGGGATCAGCCAGAGCGCCTTCGGCGTGTGCGCCGCGTCGTACAGGGCCTGTCCATGGCGCGGCGGGATAATGTCGTCCGCCAATCCATGTACCACCAGAACCGGCAATGGCGTGAGCCGACCGATTGCCTGTAGTGGTTTGTAGTCGTCGGTGACCGTATAGGAGAGGGGCCATTGCAACGGCCAGGTCAACCATGAAGCGGCGAGCTTCTCGCGCGCGATGGTCCGGTAGCCGGAAAACGCCCCTTCGACAATCAGTCCGCGCAGTCGATCCTTGTATTCGGAGCGAGCCACCGCAGTGATGGCCAGCGCCCCGCCGAGGCTCTGACCGAATACGATGATGCGACCGGCATCGGCATTTGCTTGCGCGAGTGCAGATGCGAGCGCCGCGTCAAAATCCCGATGCAGCCCGTCGAGATCGGGAGTCCCTTCCGAGCGGCCGTAACCGCGGTAATCGAACAGGAAAACGTTCACCCCCCGCGCCGGCAGCCACCACACACTGCCGAGATGCGTGCTGATATTCTCGGCATTGCCGTGCAAAAACAGTACTGTACAGACCGGTTCCCGCGCGGCCTTCGGATCGGCGGGCAGGTACCAGCCATGCAGCCTCACCCCATCGCTTGCGGTGAAGCGGACGTCCCGATAGGCGAGACCGGTGCGATCCGGCGTGAGCAACAATTCCTGCTGCGGAAAAAAGAACAAGCCGCCACAGGCGGCGAGCGCGATGCACGGCGCGATGAACAGCACCTTGAACAGGCGACGCACGATCAGAAATAAACACGCAACGAAGAGCTTGAGGAAAGGTTCGGCGGTGTCACCCTTCACGCCGGTTTCGGTCCTGACATCTCAGCAGGCATGCGCCTCGTCCACTGCATTTTGGAGGCCTACCGCCCGGTTACCGAACGTCCATTAGTGTACGTCGGCTCGTTGCCGTTCGGGATGCAGGTAATTCAGGTTGGCTGGGGTACCTGGATTCGAACCAAGACCGACGGAGTCAGAGTCCGCTGTACTACCATTATACTATACCCCAGCAATCTCCCGATTTTTAGCACGGTCCGCGGCGATTGTGTAGCGGCTTGAGGCAAAATACAGGATGGCTTGCATTTAGCCCGTGGGCGGGTCCGCCATCGCAAATTTCGAGGGCAGGCAGTCCACTAGGCCGGGCAGGAAGCCGAAACGGTACAAGTTCTCCTGGCTTGGAATTGCGTCGATCCGGTTGGGCCCATCCGGGGATGCGGCGTTTCGTGTAGGCGTTGCCGGCTAGGCAAGGATCGAGAACGGCCTGGATATCGGCCGGTTTTGGCAGGTCTTTGGCTGCCGCATTCCACCGTTCCAGACTGGTGGTTCTGGTTCTTTTGGCGAATCGCGCTGTGCATTCGTCACAGATAAAGACCGCGGGGCCTGCGATGAGCTTGCGGACCGCGTGCTGATCCTTGCTGCAAAAGCTGCAATACAAGAGCGCATCGTCGACGGTTCCTGTGTTGGGCGAGGGCGGTCGGGGTGCCTTGGCCGTTGTGCGCGGCTTGCGCGACAGAATGCTCTGCGCGCACCACATCACCGCCAGGATCAAGAAGGCGGTGAGAAACAGCAGCAAGAAGATGGCCGAATATGTCATTGATATTCGCATAGATATGGGCACGGAATGGCAAAATTGTGGGGTTTCTGCCGTTTATCCGGCGACGGTATGGTCCGCCATTTCTTAGCGAATTTGTCGGAATCTGGGCATTTTGGTGGACCGCCGCAAACCGCGTTGCCCGTCCTCTTTGCACCCCCTATGGTAACGGCACATGCGAGCAAGAGGCGATATTCGGCGGCGCGGGTTCGGCGCGAGAGTGGTGGCAATCCCAGTGCTGGCGCTGTCATTTGCCCTAATACTGGTGCTGCCGGGCACGGGCGCTTTGGCGGACGCGCAGGTAGAAGCCTTTGGCGCGGCGGACCGGAACGGCGACGGGGTGGTGGACCGCGGCGAATTTCACGAACGGATGATCGAGGTGTTTTTCTTCGCCGATCGCGACCGGAATGGTGCGCTCACGGTAGAAGAGCTGACCGGCGTCGATAGGGACGCCTATTCGGCCGCGGATAGCGACAATAACGGGACGCTTTCGCTGCATGAGTTCACCCGGGCTCGCGCGGCCGATTTCGATAGCGCCGACACCAATCGGGACGGCCTGTTAAAGCCCGATGAAGCCCTTCGCTAGCAGGATTTCGTTTTTTTGCGGAATTTGGCGCTTTTCGCGGCCGCGTCCTTTCGATTAGACTCTTCGATGCATTCCGGTGACGCCGCAATGCCGGCGGCGGTCCGGTGGTTGGCGATCGGGGACGGTCAGTGGCGGCCGGGTGCGTTCGGGAAGGTTGCGGCAATGGCGGAAAACCTTGATAGGCGTGGCAAATCGAGCAACCACCGTGGCGCGGCGCACGCCTATGCGGCGATCGATCTCGGCACCAACAATTGCCGGCTTCTGGTGGCCCGGCCCGATTCGGCCAACGGCTTTCGCGTAATCGACGCATTCTCCCGCATTGTCCGCCTCGGCGAAGGCCTGGTCCGTCACGAACGCCTGTCGGAGGCGGCGATGAGCCGAACCATCGGAGCGTTGCGGATCTGTGCCGATAAGGTGCGCCGCACCCGGGTCTTGCGAATGCGCGGCGTGGCGACCGAAGCCTGCCGCCGGGCGGACAATTGCGATGATTTTCTTGCCCGGGTACGGGAACACACTGGGCTCGATCTTGAGACGATCTCGAGTGGCGAAGAAGTCCGGCTGATCCTCCAGGGATGCCTGCCGCTGTTCGATGTGGCCTTGCCGAAGGCGATTCTGTTCGACATCGGCGGCGGCAGTACGGAAGTTGTGTGGATCGACCTCGCCGGCGCGGACCCGGACCCGATCGACTGGATTTCCATGCCGTTCGGCGTCGTCACCCTGGCCGACCGGTTCGGCGGCAACCCGATGTCGGCGGATGCGTATCGCGCACTGATTGCCGAGGTGGATGGATATTTGGCCCCGTTTTGCCGCAAGAACGGCATTGCGGAAGCGGTTGCTACCGGCGGGGTGCAGATGCTCGGCACGTCGGGCACGGTTACAACCTTGGCCGGCGTTCAGATGGCGCTGCCGCGCTATGACCGGTCGGCGGTGGACGGCGCGTATTTGCAATTCGAGGCAATTTCCGAAATCAGCGGCCGCTTGCTTCATATGGACTGCGACGACCGTGCGGCCGTCCCGTGTATCGGCGCCGAGCGGGCCGACCTCGTGGTCGCCGGTTGCGCGGTGTTGGAGGCGGTTTGCGCGCGCTGGCCGGTCGGGCAATTGCGGGTCGGCGATCGGGGCATCCGCGAAGGGATCCTGCGGGAATTGATTGCCGCTCCGGCGCAGTCGGACAAGGTCGGCAATGGTGCGGGATAAATCCGGCGGGGCGGGGGGCGGTTCCCGGCGGAAAACGGTGCGGGTGCGAACCGCGCGCGGCCGCAAACTGTCCTCGACGCGCTGGCTCCAGCGGCAACTCAACGATCCCTACGTGCAGGAGGCGCAGCGTCTCGGTTATCGCAGCCGATCGGCCTTCAAGCTGATCCAGTTGAACGAGAAATTCGGGTTCCTCAAGCCCGGCGCCCGGGTGATCGATCTCGGCGCAGCGCCCGGTGGCTGGGCGCAAGTGTCGGTCGCCGCGGGTGCGACGGTCGTCGGCATCGATGTGCAGGAGATCGAACCGCTGCCGGGCGCGACCCTGATGGTGGGCGATATTTATGACGAGGACATACCCGCGCGGCTGCGCGATGCGCTGGACGGGCCGGCCGATGTGGTCATGAGCGATATGGCGGCGCCCTCGACCGGGCATGCGGCGACCGATCATTTGCGCGTCATGGCGTTGATCGAAGCGGCGTATGACGTTGCGCGGGATCTGCTTAGGCCGGGCGGCGTCTTTGTCGGCAAGGTCCTGCAGGGCGGTACGGAGCGGGATTTGCTGCTGTTGCTGAAAAGGGATTTCACCAAGGTATCCCATGCGAAGCCGGCGGCCAGCCGAGCGGACTCCTCCGAACTGTACATCGTGGCGCAGGGGTTTCGCGGTGGGGATACGGAAAAGTGATGCAAACCGCTGCCGCGTCAGTTGATTCCGCTTGGCACGGGGGGCGCGTCGTGTATGATGCGCGCCAATTTCGCACAGGGTGAGACGGTATGGAGATTCGCGAAGCACTGACATTCGACGACGTTCTTTTAGTGCCCGCAGAATCGGAGTTCACGCCCGATCAGACCGATACAAAAAGCAAGCTGACCGCCGCGATCGATCTCGGAATTCCGTTGATTTCCGCGGCGATGGACACGGTGACCGAAAATGGGCTGGCCATCGCAATGGCCCAGGCCGGCGGCATCGGTGTCATCCACAAAAACATGGAGATCGAGGAGCAGGCGGAGGAAGTCCGCCGCGTCAAGCGATTCGAGGCCGGCATGGTGGTCAACCCGATTACCATTACGCCGGAGCGGCCGCTCGCCGATGCCTTGGCGCTGATGTCCCGGCACAAGATTTCCGGCATTCCCGTCGTGTCCAAGGGGGATGCCAAACTGGTCGGTATCCTGACCAACCGCGATGTCCGCTTCGCCAGCGACCCGGCCGAGCCGGTGCGCGAACTGATGACCCGTGAAGGCCTGATCACCGTCGAGGAAGGTGTCGACCGTGAGGGAGCCAAACGGCTGCTGCACAAGCACCGTATCGAGAAACTGCTCGTGGTCGATCACGCACTCCATTGCGTCGGTCTGATTACCGTCAAGGACATCGAAAAGGCACAGCAGTATCCCAACGCATGCAAGGATGAGCACGGCCGGCTGCGGGTCGCGGCCGCCACCGGCGTCGGCGAGGATGGCGTGCGCCGAGCCGAGGCTCTGTTCGAGGCCGGCTGCGACGTTGTCGTCATCGATACCGCCCATGGCCACAGCCGGGGCGTGCGGACGGCGATCGACGCCGTCAAGCGGCTCAGCAATTACGCGCAAGTGATCGCCGGTAACGTCGCGACGGCAGAGGGCGCGAAGGCCTTGATCGATTCGGGCGCGGACGCGATCAAGGTGGGCATCGGACCCGGATCGATCTGCACCACGCGCATTGTCGCCGGCGTCGGCGTGCCGCAATTAACGGCAATCCTCGACGCCACCGAAGAGGCGCGCAAACACGGCGTGCCCGTTATTGCCGATGGCGGCATCCGCGCCTCGGGCGATCTGGCCAAGGCCATCGCCGCGGGGGCCGACTGCGCGATGATCGGCTCGATGCTCGCGGGTACCGAAGAGGCGCCCGGCGAGGTGCAGCTCTATCAGGGACGCTCGTACAAGACCTATCGCGGCATGGGGTCGGTTGGCGCGATGGCGCGCGGCTCGGCCGACCGCTACTTCCAGCAGGAAGTATCCGATTCGCTGAAGCTCGTGCCGGAGGGCGTCGAGGGCAGGGTGCCTTACAAGGGGCCCGCGGGTAACGTGCTGCATCAATTGGTTGGCGGGCTTCGTTCATCCATGGGATACACCGGAAACGCGACCGTCGGCGACATGCAGCGCAATTGCACCTTTTATCGCAGTACCAATGCGGGCCTGCGCGAGAGCCATGTGCACGACATCATCGTGACGCAGGAAGCACCGAACTATCGGAGCAACAGCTAACAAAACGGGAGGCCCGGCATGACGCCCGGTGCGCGACTCCAGGCAGCGATCGAGCTTCTGGACGAAATTGCGCGCGCCCAATCGCCGGCGGATGTGGTGATCGGCCGCTGGGCCCGCGGCCACCGTTATGCGGGTGGCGGCGATCGCCGGGCTATTCGCGATCTGGTGTATGGCGCGATCCGTCACCGGCGTCAGGTCGAGTGGTGGGTCGAGCGGTCCGGTGCGCCCGTGGACAGCCGGTCGACGCTGATCGTCGTATTGTCCTTGATCGAGTGCCAGGATCGGGCGGCGGTCATGGGTGCGTTCGACGGCGGCCGCTATTCCCCGGCGCCCTTGAGTGACCCGGAAGGCCGCCTGCTGGAGTCCCTGGCGGATGCAACGCTGGACGATCCGGCACAGCCGGCCGATGTCCGCGCCAATGTGCCGGCGTGGCTGATGGCGCGTCTGGAGGAGGCGTTCGGTGTCGAGACCGGCGCTGCGCTCGACGCCCTGGCGCGCGAGGCGCCGGTCGATCTGCGGGTGAATACGCTCAAGGCGACGCGGTCGGAGGCGGCCGAGATCCTGGCCGCGGACGGGATCGAGGCTGGCGAAACACCGGTGTCGCCGATTGGCCTGCGGCTTGCCGGACGCGTGCCGCTTGCCGCCAGCCGCGCCTGGCGCGAGGGGCTGATCGACCTGCAGGACGAAGGATCGCAAATCGTGGCCTTGATCGTCGACGCCCGGCCGGGACAGCACGTTGTCGACTATTGCGCCGGCGCGGGTGGCAAGGCGTTGGCGCTCGCGGCGTCGATGAACAATGAAGGCCGGATCGTCGCCTGCGATACCGCGGCTTCGCGGTTGCGCCGCGGCCGCGAACGGTTGCGCCGGGCCGGTGTGGAGATTGTGGAAGAGCATGTGATCGGTGCGGACGACGCGGCCTGGCGCCTTGAGAACGAAGGACGGTTCGACCGGGTGCTGGTCGATGCGCCGTGCAGTGGCAGTGGTGCGTGGCGCCGCAGTCCGGACGCCAAGTGGCGGCTAAGCGAATTGGAGCTTGTCGCGTTGTGCAATCTCCAGGATCGGCTGCTTGACGAAGCGGCAGGGTTGGTCGCCGTGGAGGGGTCGCTGATTTTTGCGACCTGCTCGGTGTTGAAGTGCGAGAACGAGGCGCGTATCGCGGCGTTCCTGGAGCGCGATCCGCGTTTTACGCCGGTGCCGGTCGACGGGATTTGCGCGGAGAACCTGCCGGGCGCGGCGGTGTCAGCAGCAGGCGTACTAAAACTGGCGCCGCATCGGCAGGGTACCGATGGGTTTTTTGCCGCCATTCTGGAGCGCCGGCGGTGATCCGGGTGCG
>CAJHYV010000068.1_pt1 | contig 21182 bp, 20 predicted proteins | sample 9198851 | NCBI WGS metagenome assembly CAJHYV01 (sample SAMEA7708375, study PRJEB35096) | sediment metagenome | biome: marine neritic benthic zone biome [ENVO:01000025]; feature: sediment [ENVO:00002007]; material: shallow marine sediment [ENVO:03000034] sea grass bed [ENVO_01000059] ...
CAAATCCGCCGATGGCTTTTGTTCGCCCGGAAGGTATGACACACTGAATTCAACCTTGGCCACGACGTGCGACTTCGATGCGGACTTACATCATTCACAAGCTGTTGCACGCGGTCGGCGTTTGTTTCGTCATTTCCTTCGTCTCGTTTTTCCTGCTGTTCTACACCGCCGATCCCGCCTCGATGCTGTTGCCGGAAAACGCCGATGACGAAGACATCGCGGTCTTCATGTAAGCCTACGGGCTCAATCGCCCGCTGCTCGTCCAATACGCGGACTACATGGGCCGGGCGGTATTCGAGGGCGATTTCGGTATTTCCTGGATCGCGAAAGTACCGGCGAGCAGCCTGATCGCAGCCTCCCTCTGGGCGACCTTGAAACTTGCCATTGCGGCGCAAATCATCGCGACGCTGATGGCCATTCCCTTGGGGATCATTTCGGCGGTCAAACGCTATTCGCTGATCGACAATGTGACGATATTCATCGTCCTGGTCGGACAGGCGATGCCCCTGTTCTGGCTCGGCATCGTCCTGATCGTGATTTTCGGCGTGTGGCTGCAATGGCTACCCGCTTCGGGTAGCGAAACCTGGCTGCACCTGATCCTGCCGGCGATTACGCTGGCCTCGTTCATACTGCCGCTCAACATGCGGCTGGTGCGCTCCGGCATGCTTGAAGTGTTGAGCCAGGACTACATACGAACCGCGCGTGCCAAGGGCGTCGAGGAACGCGGCGTGCTGATGCGCCACGCCTTGCGCAACGCGGCAATCCCGCTGGTCACCGTCACCGGCATCCAGTTCGGCGCGCTGCTCGGCGGAGCGGTGGTGACCGAAACCGTGTTCTCATGGCCGGGCCTGGGACGGCTCGCGGTGGAATCCATTCAGGTCGGCGACTTCCCGGTGGTGCAGGCGATCGTGATCATTTTCGCCGGGTTCACGATCTTCGCCAATCTGGTCGCAGATGTAGGCGCGGCCTGGATCGATCCGCGCATCCGGTTTGAATAGGGACGTATAATGGCAATCAAATTCGAGGATACAGCCGCACTCGTTCCCGCAACCGCCGAAGTGGAGGCGCCGCCAAGTACACTTTCGATTGTCCTGCGGAAGATGTGGCATCTGCGGATGGGCGTGTTCGGCGGCGTACTGCTGCTCGGCCTCGTGATCATGGCGGTCTTCGCACCCTTCGTCGCCACCTACGATCCGTTCGACCAGGACATCCTCGAACGGTTGACGCCGCCGGTGATGCTCGAAGGCGGCTCCTGGGAACACTGGCTCGGCACCGACCAGCTTGGCCGCGATGTCTACAGCCGCATCGTGTACGGCGCGCGGATTTCCCTCACCATTGGACTCTCGGCGGTTGTCGTTTCGGCGATCATCGGCGTGATCCTGGGATTGCTTGCGGGCTATTTCGGCGGCTGGATCGACGCGGTGGTCGATTTCAGCGTCAATGCGATGCTGGCTTTTCCGTTTATTCTGCTGGCGATGACGCTGGTCATCATACTCGGCGCGTCGATGCAGAACATTATTCTGGCGCTCGGAATTTCGAATTGGCCGATCTTCGCCCGGGTCGCCCGGATCGAGACGCGCAAGCTGCGCGACCAGGAATTCGTGGTCGCCGCGCGCGCGCAGGGGCTGAACAGCTACCGTATTATTTTCAAACATATTCTCACCAATCTGGCCGGCGCCATTCTGGTGATCGCAACCGTCGAGGTGGCGCGATCGATCATCCGGGAAACCTTTTTGAGCTTCCTCGGTCTCGGCATTCAGCCGCCGACGCCGTCTTGGGGCGTGATGCTGGCGGAAGGACGTGCCTATATCCTGACCGTGTGGTGGCTTTCCACGCTGCCGGGCGTCGCGATCTTTCTCTCGGCGCTCAGCATCAATCTGGTCGGCGACGCGCTGCGCGACCTGCTCGACCCACGGATGCGGAAGGCCTGAGCGCGATGGATACGCAAGAGGGGAATACCAGCGGCGATCCAATGGCACCGGTCCTGCAGGTTCGGGACCTGAAGATGCACTTTCCGCTTCGCGCGGGCCTGCTCAAGCGTATCGCGGGCTTTGTCTACGCGGTCGACGGCGTCAATTTTCACATAAACCAGGGCGAAACACTCGGGCTGGTCGGCGAATCCGGGTGCGGCAAGTCGACGGTCGGGCGCGTTCTGCTGAAGCTGTACGAGCCGACGGCGGGCGAAGTGATGTTCGACGGGCGCAACATCTTCGCCGTCGATGAAAACGAACTGAACCGGATCCGCCAGAAGATTCAGATCATCTTTCAGGACCCGTTCGCCTCGCTCAATCCGCGCCTGCGGGTCAAGGAAATCGTCGGCGAAGCGTACCGTGTGCATACGGGCGACAAGGATTGGGAGAAACACGTCGAACAAGTTCTGTCGAAGGTGGGACTGCAACCGGAACACATGGACCGGTTCCCGCATGAATTTTCCGGTGGCCAGCGCCAGCGTATCGGCATTGCGCGGGCGCTCGCTATGTCGCCCCGGCTGATCATCGCCGACGAGGCGGTTTCCGCATTGGACGTCTCGATCCAGGCGCAGGTCATCAACCTGCTCGACTCGCTCAAGGCGGAGTTCGGCTTTTCGTTTCTGTTCATCTCGCACGATCTTTCGGTGGTCGAGCATATCGCCGACCGGGTGGCCGTGATGTATCTCGGCCAGATCGTCGAGATCGCGTCCGACCGGGATTTGTATCAAACGCCACTGCACCCCTACACCGATGCGCTGATTGCCGCGGTCCCGCGTGCCGAGGCCGGCGGAAAGGCGCGACGAAAAACCATCCTGCGCGGCGACGTGCCGAGCCCGGTCAAACCGCCGAGCGGCTGCCGCTTCCATACACGCTGTCCCAAGGCGATGGACCAATGTTCGGTCACGGTACCGCCCTTGATCGAGGCCCGACCGGATCATTGGGTCGCCTGCCACCTGCACGAGCCGATGCCCCATGCGTGACGACGTCATCCTCGAATTGAAGGACCTGAGAACCCATTTCTTCACGCCGTCCGGCGTGGTGAAAGCGGTCGACGGGGTCGAATTGGCGATACATCGGGGCCGGACCCTGGGCGTGCTGGGTGAATCGGGCAGCGGAAAATCCGTGACCGCGCTATCGGTCATGCGGCTGATCGCCAACCCGCCGGGCCGGATCGTGTCGGGAGAGATCAAATTCGAAGGCCGCGATCTGCTTTCGCTACCGGATGATCAGATGCGTGACATTCGGGGCGCCGACATCTCCATGATCTTCCAGGAGCCGATGACCTCGCTCAACCCGGTGTTCACCGTCGGCGACCAGATCGCCGAAGTGTTCATGATCCATCAAGGGAAAAGCCGGGAGGAAGCATCGGAGGCGGCGGCGGAGATGTTGGACCTGGTCGGTATTCCCAGCGCCAAGAGCCGGCTCGCCGACTTTCCACATCAGTTTTCCGGCGGCATGCGCCAACGGGTGATGATCGCCATGGCGATCGCCTGCCGGTCCAAGCTGCTTATCGCGGACGAGCCGACGACGGCGCTCGACGTCACCATTCAGGCGCAGATTCTCGACCTCATCCTGTCGCTGCAGGAAGAATTGGGCATGGCGATCATGTTGATCACCCACGATCTGGGCGTGATCGCCGAGACCTCGGACGAGGTCGTCGTAATGTATGCCGGCGAGGTCGTCGAATACCTTCCGATCGACGACCTATTCGAAAATGCGCAACATCCCTACACCCAGGGTCTGTTGCGCTCTATCCCGCACCTGGGCGACAAGTTCAGCCGCGGCAAGCAGCCGTTACAGGAAATCCCCGGCACCGTGCCAAATCTCATCCAGCTGCCGCCGGGCTGTCCCTTTGCGCCCCGATGTCCGCATGTGCAGCCGGCCTGCCAACAGGAGCGGCCGCCGATATTCAAGTTGAACGCGACGCATGGCAGCAAATGCTGGCTGTCGGAGAAAGACGCAAGCGCCTTACCGGCCGACCACGCCGCAGTGGACCCCGTCGACGCCGGGACAACTCAGGGCGAAGTCTCCCCAAGCACCTGAACGGCCGTGGCAAAGTGGGAATTCCGCGCTACCCATGCAAGTGCGCCTTGCGTCGCGCCCAACCACCGCCCTATGCTCTTTCTTAACAAGTTTATAAAGAAGAATTTTGCGCTCATCGCTTCGGTGCCGATGCCTCACGGGAGAGGAAAATCCGGCGGCGGCGCGGGACAAGAGCAGATCCTTACACAGAAGGAGAGCCAACAATGCCAGGGAACTTCCGACTAATTTCCATCGCCGCCGCTGCACTCGCCGCCGCTGTGATTGCGGCACCGGTCCAGGCCGCGCGCGACAGCTTGAATATCGCGTTCTATACCAAGTTCCACACCATGGAGCCCTATCAAACCTCGGCGCGCCAAATGTTGCAGATGGCGTATATGGTGTGGGATCCGCTCGTGCTCCGGGACCCGGACACCGGCAAAATCCTGCCGCATGTCGCGACGTCATGGTCGACACCGACGCCGCTGACCTGGGAATTCAAAATCAGGAAAGACGTCAAGTTTCATAACGGCAATCCGCTGACGTCGGAATCGGTACGCTACACGATCGAGGATCGGATTCTTGACCCGGAACGGAAATCGCCGCGCCTGCCGAACTTCAAATGGGTCAAACGAGTCGAAATCATCGACGATCATTCCTTTCGCATTCATACCCATGCACCCTATGCCCTGGCGCTCGAACGGCTGAACACGCTCTATGTCATGGACGCAAAATGGGGCAAAAAGCATGACTTTGGATACATCCAGGAACACGCGATGGGATCCGGCCCGTACAAATTTGTCAGTTGGACCAAGGGCAGCCGCGTCGTCCTCGTGCGGAACGAGAATTACTGGATGAAGGGCGTGCCGGCGATCAAGAACGTCACCATGAAGATCGTGCCCGAAGCGGCGACACGGCTCGCCGAACTCTTCTCGGGCGGCACCGACGTTTCGCTCAATCTTCTGCTCGACCAGGTCCCCGGCTTCAAGTCGCAGCCGAATTACAAGGTCCTCAATTTCCCGATCATCCGGGTGGATTTCTGGCAGTTCGATACCAAGGGACGCGCCTCGGATACGCCGGTCAAGGACGTGCGCGTGCGTCGCGCCATCGCGCACGCGATCGACCGCAACAAGATCGTCTCGAAGCTGGTCCGGTCGGAAGGCTATAAGGTCGACACGCCGATGAGCCCGTATCATTTCGGCTACGATAAAAGCGTCGAATGGTACAATTACGATCCGAAGAAGGCGAAGAAACTACTCGCCGACGCCGGATATCCGAAGGGCTTCACGATCGACCTCTGGCAATATGCCGATCATCAGAACCTGCCCAATCAGGCGGCCATGCAGATGCTGGAAAAAGTCGGCATCAAGGTGAACCTCAAGGATTTCCGCGGCAACTCGCAACAGATGGGCAAGCTGCGCAGAGGCGGGAAAGTAACCGGCATCGGCAATTTCAATTGGGGCAGCTATAACATCTTCGATGCCGACGCGATCCTGTACCCGTTCTTCGACAAGGCATCGTCGAACAACTATGCCGGCGACGAAGAACTGTCCGGCTGGTTGAACGAGGCACGCAACTCGGTCGACCCGAAGCTGCGCAAGGCGATTTACAAGAAAGCGCAGAAGCGAATCATCGAGCAGGCCTATTGGATGCCGTTCTTCGGCGTCAAGCGGTTCTACGGAGTCCACAAGGACCTGGATATCAAGGCGGGGCTCGACGAAGTGCCGCGGTTCCAGTTCGCGAAGTGGAAAAAGTAAACGGCGCTTCGTGAATGACCGAGAAGCGGGGCCATTTTGGCCCCGTCTCTTGGTGGGCCGGTATTGGCACCATCGCCGGTCGGTCCTCCACATTGCTATAGTCGACCATCACAGCCGCAGGGGGGCGTGGTATGGGTAGGCGCGCGGGCGCGATCGAACGCGCCGAAGAGTATTTCGACAACGGTGAGTTCATCGCGGACCTGGCGCGCTGGGTCGCCGTCCCGACGCAAAGCCAACTGCCCGATCATTTGCCCGAGCTTTACCGCTATCTCCGGGAAGAAATCGCGCCTTTCTTTGAGCGCATCGGGTTCGAGTACGAGATCTTCGATAATCCGGCCGAAGGCAAAGGCCCGATCCTGGTGGCCCAGCACATCGAAGACCCTGCGCGGCCGACCATCCTGACATACGGCCACGGCGATGTGGTCACCGCATTCAAGGAGGAGTGGAGCGGCGACCTCGACCCCTGGGTCCTGAAGGAAGACGGCGATCGGCTTTATGGCCGCGGTGTGGTCGACAACAAGGGACAGCATCTGATTGCGATGCGGGCGATCGAGAAGACAATGGAAGAGCGCGGCGGCACGCTCGGCTTTAACGCCAAGTTCATCATCGAGACCGGCGAGGAGCAGGGCTCGCACGGCCTGGAGGACTTCATCAAGGGGCACACCGAGTTGTTGGCCTGTGACGCCTTTTTCAACATCGACGGGCCGCGCCATTCGAAGGAACGACCGGAAATCAGCCTCGGCAATCGCGGCGCCACCTATTTGGATCTGGAAATCGATCTGGACCGGCAAGGCGGGCTGCATTCCGGCCATTGGGGCGGTGTCATGCCCGATGCCGGCATTATCCTCACCCAGGCGATGTCAACCATCACCACGCCCAAGGGCAAAATCCTGATCGAGGACTGGCTGCCCAAAACGATCTCGAATTCGGTCCGCGCCGCAGCGCGGGATTTGGTCGCCGATCCGCTTGAGAACATACCCGATCCCGACCCGGAATGGGGCGACACGACCATGGGGCCGCGAGAGAAATCGATGACGACGACGGGCTTCATCGTACTCGCATTCTCCTGCGGCAATCCGGACAGCCCCGTCAACGCGGTGCCGAGCCACGCCAAGGCGCGTTGCCAAATCCGACACACGGTGGACGTTCCACGCGAGACGTTTCGCCCGGCTCTGGAGGAACATCTGAAGGCAAAGGGATTCGAAAACGTCACCGTCGCCGAGGTAGGCGGCGATCTCTTTCCGGCGACCCGAACCGAACCCGACGAACCCTGGGTGCAGTGGTGCGTGCGGTCAATTAAAGAAACCACGGGCAAGCCGGTGAACGTCGCGCCAACGTCCGGCGGCAGCAGCCCGCGCGGCTGGTTTGCCGGCCATTTGGCGTGTCCGGCCATTGCCATCCCGCATTCCTATTTCGGCTGCGGCCAGCACGGTCCCGACGAGCACGGGTTGAAGTCGCTGTTCCGCGAGGGCATCGCCTACATGACCGGGCTCTATTGGGACGCGGGCGAGGCCGATACCCCGGCCGTCGTCCGGGTAGGATAGAGGAGGATAAAACCATGGCGCGGATCGCTGTCGGCGGTTTTCATCACGAAACCAACTGCTTCGTTCCCGGCACAACCGATTACGACTACTTCGCCCGGCACAGGGACCGCCCGCCGCTTTGCCGCGACGAAGAGATATTCGACTGGCTGCCGGGCGCCAATTTCGGCTTGTCGCGTTTTCTGGAGGTAATGGGAGACCGGCATGAAATCGTCCCCACCGTCTGGACTTCCGGCGGCGCCGGCGCGCTGGTGTCGCGGGATGCGTTCGAGCGTATCAGCGGCGAGCTGGTGGGTACGCTGTCGCGCAAGCTGCCGGTGGACGCGGTCTACCTCGATCTGCATGGCGCCAGCGTCACCGAGGATTTCGAGGACGGCGAGAGCGAACTGCTGCGCCGGGTACGCGCCGCCGTCGGGCCGGACGTCCCCATCGCGGTCAGCCACGATTACCATGCGAACGTGACGCCGGAGACGGCGCAGCTCTGCGATGCGCTGTTCGGCTATCTCACCTATCCCCATATCGACCGGCCGGGCACCGGCGAGCGGACGGCGCGCGCCCTCGATATCATCCTCGAACGCGGCATGCCGACCGGCAAGGCGCTGCGCAAGATCCCCTTCCTGATCCCGCTTACCTATCAATGCACGATGGTTGCGCCCTCCAAGACAATTGTCGACGCCTCGGTGGAGGCGGTCGGCGGCGATGTCCTGAGCCTGGCGTATCTTGCGGGATTTCCCCCCTCCGACCAGCACTGGTGCGGCCCCTCCGTCGTCTGCCATGCATACAGCCAGGAAGCGGCGGATCGCGCCGCGGACGAACTGGCCGCGCTGGTCGAACGGCTCGAGCCGGAATTCGCGGTGCCGGAACTCGACCCGGACGCCGCCGTGCAGGAAGCGATGAAAATTGCAGCGAACGCCAGCAAGCCGGTGATCATCGCCGACACCCAGGACAACCCGGGCGCGGGCGGCACCTGCGACACCACCGGCATGCTGGCGGCGCTGGTCCGCAACGGCGCGGAGGGCGCCACGCTCGGCATATTCCTGGACCCGGACGCCGCCAAGGCCGCCCATGCCGCCGGCGAAGGCGCGGAAATCACCGTCTCACTCGGCGGCCGGGGTGGCATTCCAGGCGACACACCCTACGAGGTGACCGTCGAGGTCGCCAAGCTCGGCGATGGCCAGTTCACCTGCACCGGCCCCAACCTGGGCGGCCGCAGGATGGATATCGGTCCGATGGCGCTGCTGCGCATCGGCGGCACCGGCATCGTCACCGCGAGCATGCGCGCCCAGGCGGCCGATCAGGAAATGTTCCGCCATCTGGGCGTCGAGCCGGCGGAGCAGAAAATCCTGGTGCTCAAGAGCACGGTGCATTTTCGGGCGCATTTTGAGCCGATCGCCGAGCGGGTGCTGGTGGCCCTCGCGCCCGGCGGCCATATCTCGGACACAAGGCAATACGCATACCAGAAACTCCGGCCCGGAATCCGCCTGACCCCGCTCGGGCCGGAATGGCAGCCCGGCACCGGGAGTGCGTGACGGTATCGTCGTAAGTGTCGGCCAACAAAGGGCGACGAGCGCTCCTTTTTCCCAGGCCCGTCAGGGAACGTGCTGACTACACCTACGCGTTTATTGCCACCGTGTTGTGCAACCTCAAAAGCTCTACCCACTATGGGTAGCTAATAAGAGATATGGATGCCTCATCGGGGTACCCATATTGTGGATAGGGATCCGCGACTTGGGGAAAGGCGATGCGGAATTTGTATCGAACCAACAAAAAATCAGGAGATTTAACTCCGAGCCCTCGATTGCGATCCGCTTCAAATGTGGGACGACGTAAATAATCCACTTCCGCAAAATCAATATGGAGCAGGTCATGATAAGAAATGTTTTACTTGCCGGCGTAATTGCCACCGGAGCCATTGCGCTTCTGAGTCCAGCCGATCTTTCTGCTGCCACTTCCGACAAATCCTCCAACGAATTCCGGGAAGCGCTGTTCTCCACATGTGACGGCAGGTCCAGGGACGCCGCGAATAATTGCATGCGGGGCCGTACGATCGTCTTCGACAAGCGCAATTCCGTCGCCCATGAATATCTACAGGGCTGCCTGAATGCCGGCCAATCGCAAACCGAATGTGACGTGAAACAGCAGAAATACTGGAAAGACCTGAAAATAATGTTCGGCCTTTAGGAACCGCGCTCCTAAAGCCGCCACAGGCCAATCGACGGCTCCCCGGCACGAATAATCTGCCGGGGCGCCCCCGGGGCGCCCCCCCGCGAACCCATTCGCCCGGGTAGGGGGCGTTCGCTTACAGAACGACCTGACAGATGACCATGATCACGGTCATCGCGACCACGAATCCGGCCTCAACGGCAATGGCGTAGGAACTCTTTTTCGCGAACAGGCCGCCGGCCGTCATCAGTAAAACGAGCGTCACGACGAAAAGGATCATCGTGAACAAGGCGTTGTTCACCGCGGTGACGCCGACGATCCACGCAAGAGAAAAAGTTCCAAGCGCCTGGAGCACCATGGCGGCCACAGGCATTTCGGCGGAACCCGCCAGCGAGACGCCCACGCCCTCGGCCCATTTCGTCCCAAAGAGCTTGGGAGAATACCAAAGCCATCCGAGCAAATATGAAACGACCGCCCCAACCCCAACGGCGAGCCAATTCACGCTAGTGGTAATTTCGGCCATCTCTTCCCTCCGTCACTGATTTGATCGATCGGCACCGGCACTCTAGGGCCCTTGACGGACAAAATCATTCCCGGACCGTTCAATGGGTTTGGCCCCTTTCACCGTGTGCGGCGGCGGCTATGTCGGTCGTCGGCGCTGTGGCATAATCCCGATTGCGTCCTGACGGACGACCAGTCGAAATGGCGTCACACACCCCCGCAAAGGCACGGACCATGACCTTCGAAATTCGTCCCCTTTCCGACGCGCTGGGCGCCGAGGTCATCGGCCTCGACCTGCGCGATCCCCTCGACGCCGAAACCTTCGCCAAGGTGCACCGGGCACATCTGGACCATCTCGTCCTGGTGTTTCGCGACCAGCAGCTTACGCCGCAGCAGCAGATCGATTTTTCCAAGCGGTTCGGCACGCTCGACCAGCACCCCGCCGACGACGCGGTGCTGCCCGAATATCCGGATATCCTGGTGGTCTCGACCAAGCGGAAGAACGGGAAATATATCGGCCTGCCGGATGGCGGCCCCATGTGGCACTCGGATCTCGCGTACAAGGCGCGGCCCGCCCTGGGCTCGATGCTGTACGCGCTCGAAGTGCCCGACGCGGGCGGCAACACCGGTTTCGCCAACATGTACAAGGCGTATGACGCGCTGCCGCAATCCCTCAAAGAGGCCGTCGAGGGGAAACGCGCCGTCTTCATCGCCGGGCGCAACAATACCCAGCGGGCTTTCAAAAAACCGCTCAACAAGGCACAGCGGGAAAAGACGCCGGCGTCCGCCCACCCGATCATCCGAACGCACCCGGAAACCGGGCGAAAACTGATCTTCGCCAATCCTCAGCATTCGGTCGCCATCGAAGGCATGGACGAAGCGAAATCGGCGGAGATCCTGTCGGCGCTGTTCGAACACAGCAGCCAGCCCGAATTCATCTACAGCCACGCCTGGCGGGTCGGCGATTTGACCTTCTGGGACAATCGCTGCGTCCAGCATATCGCCGACCACACGCGCCTCGAGGACCCGACCTACATCCGCCACATGCACCGAACCACGATTCAGGGCGAAGTGCTGTTGTGACCGGCGCGGCGCCGGATCAAAATATCTGAACTGAGGGAAAAAATGGTGCCCAGGGGCTGACTCGAACAGCCGACACGCGGATTTTCAGTACGCTGCCCTACCAACTGAGCTACAGGTCGCCTGCGCCAAACTCTATCCTGCGTGAGACGGCCAGATCGAAGGATCCTTAAACCGTCCCGACTCTCCCAATGCAACTGGACGACTGATTAGGGGCAGGCCACCTTACCACGTCAGTCTATGGCGTTACCCTACGTCAGTATAGTTGGTTAACCCCATTGGCCGTCTGGCAGCGTCGTCCCTTATCCCGCATACTTGGGTATGAATCATGCCATCGGAATGCATCCAGAGCCGGTCCACCAACGGTTCGGCACGATGTATGATGTCGTGCGCCATTGGGCGGACAAAACTCCGCATCGTCCTGCTTTGCTCCAGCATGAAACAGAACCGACCAGCTATGGCGCTCTGCTCCGATCGATCGACGATGTGGGAGCAACGCTAAATAGCTGGGGATTCGGCCGGAACGACCGCATTGCGATTGTCCATCCCGGCGGCCGGGATATGGCCGCGGCCGTCTTGGGCATTTGGAGCTATGCGACACCGGTTCCCATGAATCCGGACAACACGCTTGGTGAATTTGCCATTCAATTGCGCGACATGCGCGTCAAGGCGATTGCGATCGTCGCGGATATGGATACGCCGGCGCGGCGCGCGGCGCTTGATCTGGATCTGCCTATCCTCGATTTGCAGCCGGACAAAAATGGCACCGTGAAACTCACAGCAACGACGCGCGCCGAAGCGCACTCCGAGGCAAATGCCGGCCCGGCGCATCCGGATGACATCGTTACTATTATCGCGACATCCGGTACCACGTCGCACAGCAAAATTGTTCCGATCCGGCACCGGCAGCTCATCGCCCGGAACACGCTCGCGGCGCGCGATCTGGGACTGAATAACCAAGATCGCGGCCTCAACATGCTGCGCCTGTACCACAGCGGCGGGCTCGGCCAGGGTATTTCCATGCCGCTGATTGCCGGCAGCAGCGTTGCCGTGCTGACCGATTTCAGCGTCGACGGTATTTTTGCCGCGCTGGATAAGGAGCAGGTGACATGGTGCGCAGCCTCCTACGCGGTCTACCACGCTATACATCCACATCTCGAAACATACCGCCCAACTGTTGAGCGGATCGCATCACGTTTGCGGTTCATGCGGTCGGGAACCGGCCCGCTGAATACAGCGGTAGCCGAAGAAGTCGAAGCCGCATTCGACGTTCCGATCGTGGTGACCTACGGAACCTCCGAAGCCGGGGCCTCTTCGGGGGACTCAGCGGACCATCCGCGGCCCGATCGAAATAGCGTCGGGAAACCTTTGCATAGCGGCGTCGCCATCATCGATGGAACCGGGACACGGCTTCCGCAGGGCGCAACGGGCGAAATTGCGGTGCGTGGACCGACAGTTTTCGACGGTTACGAGAACGACGACGCGGCAAACCGCATCGCCTTTATCGAGGATTGGTTCCGGACCGGCGATTTTGGCTATATCGATGACGACGGCTACCTGTTCATCACCGGACGCATCAAGGAAATGATCAACCGCGGCGGCCAGAACATCACGCCGATCGAGATCGATGACGCCCTCCTCGACCATCCCGACATCATCGCCGCATCAGCATTTCCGATCCCACACCCGACACTTGGCGAAGACGTTGCCGCCGCTGTCGTGACCCGGGATGGCAGCCCTCTCGACCAAGGCGCATTATCCCAATTCCTGCGCAACCGTCTGGCCGACTACAAACTGCCGCGCCAAGTTTTCTTTACGGCGGAGATTCCAAAAGGCCCGACCGGAAAGGTCCAGCGGCACAAACTGGCCGACGTATTCTCAACGACGCCCGACGCGCCGGCGGCCACCGCGTCGAACCGAAAGCCAACTCCCTTGGAACGGCAGCTACAGGCGTTATGGGCTGCCGCGCTCGGACGCGACCATGTGGGGTTGCATGACGATTACTTTCTGCTCGGCGGCGATTCGCTGCAGGCGGTCGAGCTGTTCCTGCGGATCGAAAAATCGCTCAGCCGACAGTTGCCTCGCTCGGTGCTGTTGGAGGCGAGGACCGTCGCCGAGATGGCGAAACGCATTGAGTCGTCGGTGCCTATTCGTTGTCTGGTTCCGATCCAACCCAAGGGAACCCGGCCGATCTTCTTTTGCGTTCACGGTATCAGCGGCCAGGTGTTGAGTTTCCGCGACCTGGCGCGGCATCTCGGGACGGACCAGCCGTTTTATGGCATCCAGTCGGTCGGACTGGATGGGGTGGAGACACCGCTCACGCGGATCGAAGACATGGCGGCGCGCTATCTGGCAGAGATCCGCCAAATCCAGCCGACAGGGCCGTATTATTTCGGCGGCTATTCGATGGGCGGCAGAATTGCGTGTGAGATGGCCCGCCGACTGCGCGCGGCGGGAGAAGTGGTGGGCCTGTTCGCCCTGCTCGATTCGGGTTCGGGTCACGGGCGTCGTCACGTGCCGCTTTCGCAGTGGCTCCGACGCCATCGGGATCGTATTTTCCAGTTACGGCGATCGGAGGTGGCGCCGTATCTGGCGCTGCGGGTCAGCAACATGGTGGAGATGGCGTTGAAGGCGGTCCACCGCCGGCTTTTCGCCGCGGCGTGGCGGCTCGGCGAGAAATATTTGGAAGAGATGCCGAAATTCCTGCGCCGCCCGATCGACGCGAACGGGCTGGCGATTCGATCGTATGAGATACCTCCCTACGATGGGGACGCGGTTCAGATTAGGGCGTTGCCGTATGCCTGGACCCATGCGGATTCGCGTGACTCGTGGCGCGACTTGATCCGCGGCGACCTGGAAGTGCGGCCGATTTCCTGCCTGCATCATGAGATCCTCGAGGAGCCGCATGTCCAGGACCTTGCGCGGGCATTGGCGGATTGCCTCAACGAAAGACAGAACCGCCACACGCGAGAAATCGATACCCGGGCCGCGGACGGCTGAGCGAAAACAGCAACATGAGTCATGGCGTTGTCGCGTTAAGTCGATTGCATTGGGAGGCGGCTGATACCGATTGGCGTCACACAGTTGATGTGGCGTGAGACCGGGCTACTGCATGCAGGGTGGAACCGATATTCTTACCGTAAGCGAATGGCTCGGACACCGTTCCGTGTCCGTTACCGAACGCGCGTATGCCTTTCTCGACACAGCGCAACTTCACGAGGCCGCGCAGCAGTGGACACAAAAATGGGCACAGGGCACGCGGATCACAGGATCAACGGGCGAATAAATGGGAGAAAATGGTGCCCAGGGGCTGACTCGAACAGCCGACACGCGGATTTTCAGTCCACTGCTCTACCAACTGAGCTACCTGGGCACTGGGGCCACCAACGCGGCTGGAGTCTCATAATCAAATCCGGCCGGTCTGTCCACTCTCTATCACGGCGTCGGACACGAAAACACCCCGGCGAACCGTCAGCGATCCTCCGGCGGCTCCTCCGACCCGTCGCCAAAGACGCCATCTTCCGGGAAGGCCGGCTCGTCGGTGGGGATCCGGTAATCGCCGCCGAGCCAGCGCGCCAGGTCGAGATCCGCGCATCGTTTCGAACAGAACGGCCGGTAGTTCGGTTCCACCGGTTTACCGCACATCGGGCATTTCCTGCCGCTCATCCCCGCTCTCCGTCGCCGTTCACGTCAAAATAATCTCATACCCCGGACAGTCTTCGTCCGGCTGCAGCACCAATTCCTGGCCCAACCGCCGGCTGACCTCCTGCAGGGCCGGGTTCATCGCGCCTTCCAGGAGCTTCGCCACCGACGGCGCACATCGCAGCACCGGCCGCCCCCCGCCGAGCTGCCGCAACGCGGCGCGCAATGCGGCGCAGGCGGTGGTCTCCGCGGTTAGCCGCGGCTCCGAATCCGGGCGCACCGTCAAGAGTCCGGCAAGGCTCGGTCCCCGGCGCTGGCGCGTGATCTCGACCAGTCCCGCCGATGTCATGCCGAGCACATCCGTCGTCACGCGGTCGCCGCGAAAGGTCTGGCGCAGCCCTTCGACCAATTGCTTGCGGTGCGACTTGCTGCGCATCGAAACGAAATCGATAACGATCAGGCCCGCGATGTTGCGCAGCATGATCTGGCGGGCCGACGCCGACGCCGCCACCCGATTCAACTCGAATACCGCCGCGTCCGCCCCGCGTCCGCCGCCGGCGCCGCCCATATTGACGTCGATCGCGGACAACGCCTCCAATTCGTCGATCACCAGGCTGGCGCCGCGCGGCAGCGCGACCCGGCGCGAAAGTGCCTGTTCGATCTGTCCTTCCACGCCCTCCGCCTCGAACAACGGCTCCGATCCATCGTAAAAAGCGATGCAGCCGGCCAGGTCGGGCATTTTCCGCTGCACCATTTCGTCCGTACGCGCGACGGCACGGCGGTCGTCGATGACGATCCGGCCACTCACCGCACAATCGCGCAAGGCGCGTTCGATCAGGGCCGGTGCCGCTTGCAGCACGCCCGGCGTGGATTTCTGCCCGGCCAGGCGCTCAGCTTCGGCCCAGACCGCGCGCAGCCGTGCTGCCTCGGCCATGATCTGATCGCCCTCGACCCGGCTGGCATTGGTGCGAATAACGATGCCGTCGTCTTCCTGCGCGACGCCGGCCAGCGATTCCTCCAGCGCGGCGCGGCGCTTTCCCCCGCCCAGTTGCGGCGACCAGCGCACGCCACGGCCGCGGGGCCGCAGCACAATGTAGCGTCCTGCCAGATCCGGCGACACCGTGACCGCCGGTCCCTTGTCACCCCAGCCATCGCGCATCACCTGCGCAATGACCGATTCACCCTCGTGCACGCTGCCGGCGCGCGGCAGGAAAGCCGGCGCGTCCAGGCCGATATCCAGAAACGCCCCGCCCGACGCCTTGTCCACCCGCGTGACCCGGCCGCGGCAGATCGCGCCGACGTGGCTGGGGTTTCCCACGCGCTCGACCTGCAGGCACACCAATCGATCCTCGCGGTCGATTTCGGCGATCCGCACCTCGCCCGGCGAAACCTCGATTAGGATATCCCGGGCCACCACCATCAGCGAAGCCCCAACCCCTTGAACAACTGCGCGGTTTCAAACAACGGCAGTCCCACGACATTGCTGTACGACCCGTTGACCGACCGGATGAAGGCGGCAGCGCGCCCCTGGATGGCGTAGCCGCCGGCCTTGCCACGCCATTCGCCGGACGCGATGTATTCGTCGATTTCACCCGCGTCGAGCCGCTTGACCGCCACCGCAGTACGAACCAGCCGCCGTCGCGCCGAGCCGTCCGGCGCGATGATGACCAACCCGCCGAGGACCCGGTGCCGCCTGCCCGACAGCATTTCCAGGCACTGGCGCGCGGCGGTTTCTTCTTCCGCTTTCGGCAGGATCCGCCGTCCGCAGGCGACCACCGTATCCGCGGCAAGGACGAAGGCGTTTTCGTGCCGGCCGGCCACTGCCCGCGCCTTCTCCTCCGCCATCCGCGCGGCGTACTTGTCGGGCAGCTCCGCCCGCTTCGGCGTTTCGTCGATTTCCGCCGGATCGACGACATCCGGCGTGATGCCAATCTGGCGCAGTAGATCGAGCCGGCGCAGCGACGCGGACGCGAGAACCAGGGATGGCGGAGACGCGGGTTTCATGACCGGATAGGAAGCGGTTGGACGGCCGGCGTCAAGTATCGACAACGGGTATTACGGGAAACCGCTGCTGAATTTTCTCAAACAGATCATCGCGCACCTCGCGATAGGCATCCAAACGCATCTCCCGGCTGCCTTCGACCAAACTGGGATCGAAGACATGCCAGAATTCAAGCTCTATGGCGGCGCTGCGCGTCATCTCCACGGCACGGTGCTGCGCTTCCGGCGAGAGCGAGACGATCAAATCGAACGACGTATCGTCCAGATCGTCGAAAGTCTTCGGTTTGTGCGCCTGCATTTCCATGCCGAGTTCGGCCATTGCCTCGATGGCGAACCCGTCGGGCGCACCGGACCGCACGCCGACGGAATCAACGAACACCTGGCGACCATGCAGATGCTTCAGCATGACTTCCGCCATCGGCGACCGCAACGCATTCTCGGTGCAGGCAAAGAGGACGGCGCCAGGAAGGCGTTCGGTCATCGTTTTCCCCTTCACGCCCGGATATGGAGAACGCAAACCAGGGTGAAAAGCCGCCGCGCCGTCTCGTCGTCGAGATTGACCTTATCCTCCAGCCGTTCGAGGAGGACCTGCGAGCCCTCGTTGTGAATCGCGCGTCGCGCCATGTCGAGGGTTTCGATTTTCGACGGCGACAGCCGCTTGATCGCGTCGTAATAGCTTTCGCATATCTGAAAATAGTCGCGCACGATCCGCCGGAACGGCACCAGCGGAAGGACTACCCGTCCCTGCGGCGTATCGTTCTCGTCGGCGACGGCGAAAACCAGCCGCCGCCGGTCCTCGATGCTGAGATGCAGCCGGTAGGGGCCGGCATAGCGGCCAATCGGCTCGAAGCTGTTCTGTTCGAGGATGTCGTAGACCGCGACATTCAATTCGTGCTCGACCTCGGGGCTCCGGCGAATGACCGATTTATCGTCGAGCGATATATCGACAATGCGATGATCGCTCATCGAACGGGCTTCATTCCTGTTTTCCATCGAGGCGGATCGAGATCGACAGCGCGTGCGCGCCAAGGCCTTCGGCCTCCGCCAAGGTCGCGGCCGCCGGTCCGATCCGCGCCAGGCTGGCCGCATCGCACGCCACCAGCGAGGTACGTTTCATGAAATCGGTAACACCGAGCCCCGACGAAAATCGCGCACTGCCGGAGGTCGGCAGGACATGGTTTGGTCCGGCGACATAATCGCCTACGGCTTCCGGCGTATGACGGCCGAGGAAGATCGCGCCTGCGTTTCGCACGCGCGCAACCAACGCATCCGGATCGGCCACCGCAAGTTCGAGATGCTCCGGCGCGATGCGGTCGACCAAAGGAACCGCCTGGTCGAGCCCATCGACCACGATGATCGCGCCGTGGCGTTGCCAGCTTTCCCTGGCGATTTCCCGACGATCAAGACCGTCAAGCGCCGTCTCGGCCGCCGCCGCCACCGCATCGGCGAAGGCCGCGTCATCGGTAATCAGGATCGATTGCGCGGCAGCATCGTGCTCGGCCTGGGACAGCAGGTCGGCTGCAATCCAGGCCGGATCGTTATCGCCATCCGCAACCACCAGAATCTCCGACGGTCCGGCGATCAAATCAATCCCGACCCGGCCGAAAACCTGCCGTTTCGCCGCCGCGACATAAGCGTTGCCCGGCCCCACGATGACGTCCACCGGGTCGATGCTCGCCGTGCCATAGGCCAGGGCGCCGATCGCCTGCGCCCCGCCCACGCGATAGATTTCCGTAACCCCGGCGATTTCCGCCGCGGCGAGCACCAACGGATTGATCACGCCGTCGGGCGTTGGCACCACCATGGCGATACGCTCCACGCCGGCGACCTTTGCGGGAATGGCGTTCATCAGTAGCGAGCTGGGATAAGCTGCGCTGCCGCCCGGCACATAGAGGCCCGCCGCGGCGACCGGCGTCCAGCGCGCGCCGAGGACGACACCCTGCGGATCGGTGTACCGCTGGTCTTCCGGAATTTGGCGTTCGTGGAACGCGCGAATGCGATCGGCGGCGACCCGCAAGGCATCGATCGCTGCGGGGGCGCATTGCGCCGATGCGCCGGTGATCTCACCCGGCGCGAAGCGGATGTCCGCCTCGGTCAACGCGACGCGATCGAACCGTTCCGTATATTCCAAAAGCGCGGCATCTCCGCGCAGACGTACCGCATCGAGGATTTGCGCGACGGCGCCATCGACATCCGCCTCGGTCTCCCGTTTGGTTTCGAGAAATTCGGCGAAGGCATCCGCGAAACCGGGATCCGCACCGGTCAGCCTAAGCGGCATTCGCCACCTCCCGGAAACGGTCGACCCAATCGCCGATTTCCGCGGGCCGCGTCTTCAGGGCGGCGCGGTTGACCACCAAACGGCTGGTGATTTCAGCGATCGTCTCCACTTCGATCAGCCCGTTTTCCTTAAGCGTTTGGCCGGTCGACACGAGGTCGACAATCCGCCGGCAAAGGCCCAGGCTCGCGGCCAGTTCCATCGCGCCGCTCAGCTTTATGCATTCGGCTTGCACGCCCCGCGCGGCGAAATGGCGGCGGGTGATGTTGGGATATTTCGTGGCCACACGGATATGGCTCCAGCGGCTGGGATCCTCCGCTTCGACCAGTTCCGGACGGGCCGCCACCGCGAGCCGGCACCGCCCGATCCCCAGATCGACCGGCGTGTAATATTCCGAATAGTCGAACTCCATCAGCACGTCTTTCCCGGCGACGCCAAGCTGTGCCGCGCCATTGGCGATGAAGGTCGCGACGTCGAAACTGCGGACGCGAATAAGGCTCAAATTCGGCACATTGGTTGCGAATTGAAGCTGCCGGGAGCTGGCATCCTCGAAGGCCGCTTCGGGCTCGATTCCGGCACGCTGCACCAGAGGCATAACCTCACTCAATATGCGGCCCTTGGGCAGGGCCATGACCAGCGGTTCATTGGCGCGCACGATTTCGGCTCCCGGTTCGGAAAGGGCGATCCTTATCGCATAGGCCGCAACCCATTGTCACCGTCTTGGATCGGGTCTCGCCATTATCCGTTATAAAAGGGCAGACCCCGGTGGCGCAGCCAGAGCCGTACCAGGTGGCGCTTTCGTCCGGGTTCGGGATGGTCGCGGAAGGCCGTCCGCTTGTGTCCGCAGCGGCGGTTGTCGAGAATTTGCACCTGACCCGGCTCGAACACGAATTCCTTCCACAGGGCCGGGTCGGCCATGACCTCCTCGAGCGCTTCCAGCGCGGCCTTTCCTTCGTTATCAATTGGCTCACCCGCCAGATCATATCCGTTCTTGATCTGGAACCACGAATGTCGGGCGAGCAGACCACCATTTTCGGCCGCAAACACCGGATGCTTGATCACCCGCACGTCATCCGGCGCGTGTTCGCGCTGCCGGTCGAACCAATACGGGCGATACAACCGTGGCAGCAAATTCGGATGGCGCTCCAACATACGGTTATGGACGGCCGGGAAACTGATGATCCGGCTGATGCCGCCTTCCATTGACTTTTGCAGACACAGCAGGGAGACGAAATCCGGCGGACACAGATTATAGCTGTTGTCGGTATGAAAGTTCTGCTCGACATTGGTAATATCCGGACGCACGCCATTGCCGGGTTTCTTGCCGGTATCGCGGACGTCATAGATCATCCGGCCATCCCATTTTTGCGCCACCGGCCGCGCAACCATCGATGCGAGCAGCCAATAGAGCGCGGTTGCAATTTCCGGATGACGCGGCATCGCCGGCAGCTTGTCCAGCAAGACGAAACCGACCCCATCGCGCAATATGGCGCACGCCCGCTCCATCGCCGCGCAACACTGCGGCATTACAAAATCCGCCGGCCGCAATGCGATGATCGGCAAAGGATTGTCGTGTAATGCCGCCGCGACCGCGTCCAATTCCGCCAGACATGCCTCGTTCAATCGCAACAGCCCCGTCTCAGCGCCCAGCGCAGCCGCCGTCCAGGCCGAAGGATGCTCGATCTTGTGGGCGATAGGCACGGAGGATTGATCCTCCATCGGCGCGCTCTGCCCCATTTCCGCAATCATTCCGGACGTCTTTCCTCGTTGGCGGGCCGGCGGCCTCATCCTTTCGCGCCATAATACGCCGGTCGCCCACGTTTGTCAGATTGCGCGCCCTCACGGCACGGCGGCGGCTCGATGTTATCGCCGAGCGCCGGGATCAACCGGGCGTAATCAAGAGGGGCGATTTGACCCGGCCCACATTCAATTCTAGATTATTCCCAAATTTCCGGCACTTAAATCCAGCCGCCACCCGATCGGGCTGCCAGGACCGCTAGACCATGGCAGTAGTCCTTTCGTACAGGTGTCGGAACAATTGGACAGTCCGCGCATCGATCCGCCCGGACATAGCTTATAGCTGTGCGATCGAATGAGATCGAAAATCAACCTTGCGTAAAATCTTTCCCGCATACCCTCTAGAGATGTTTCAACTTCAAATTCGGTTCCTCTGGAAAATTGAGGTTAAGTCAGCCGTAATCAGACCTGCCAATCGGGCATGCGAATGCAAGTA
>CAJHYV010000054.1_pt1 | contig 21012 bp, 22 predicted proteins | sample 9198851 | NCBI WGS metagenome assembly CAJHYV01 (sample SAMEA7708375, study PRJEB35096) | sediment metagenome | biome: marine neritic benthic zone biome [ENVO:01000025]; feature: sediment [ENVO:00002007]; material: shallow marine sediment [ENVO:03000034] sea grass bed [ENVO_01000059] ...
CGGCCGGCGCCCCGTCCGGGCCCAATTCGACCAGCCGCCGAAAAATTGCCAGGCGGGTTTCCTGCGCCAAGGCCGAAAGAGCATCGATGGCGATATTCGATTCCATAATTCCAATATAATAGAAATATAAGAGGTTGCAAGCCCGGGCAAACGAAAGTGCCGAGCAGCGGGCGAAGAGAGGTCCGCTGGCCGATTTCCGCGGGACTGCGCCGAGCCGCATGTTTGCGATAGTATTTCCAAAACCACATCAGACAGGGTGAAGGACCATTCAATGCCGCAGCTCGTGTTTCTCCACGGACCAGGCGCGGGCGCGTGCGCCGATGCCTATCACTATCAGCGACAGCATTTCCCGGACAGCGTCGCGCCGACACTGCCGGGACATCTGGAAGGGACCCGGTGTCCGGACGTGGCACGGTACACCGAATGGGTGCGGGGCTGGCTTTGGGCGCAGGGTCTGAACCGGGATCTCGTTCTTGTCGGCTATACGCTGGGTGCCTCCATCGCGCTGCAATACGGCCTGGACTATCCGGACGAGGTTAAGGGGCTTGTGATTATGACCGTCGCCGCCGGGCCGAAGACCCGCGCGCCGGGCACCTACGACATGCGGCTGCGCGCGGCGGAAGACCCGAAGGTCTATGAAGAGGAATGGATCGCGTTCCAGCGGCGCGCGATGAAGTTCGTCGAGCCGGAACTCCGGGAAAAGCTGGTGGAGCGGCATCGTCAGGTGGGCCCGATGTCCCAATACCACGATCTGATGACGATCGACGCGTTCGACGTGCGCGACCGCATCGCGACGCTCCAGCCGAAGCTGCTCCTGCTGCGCGGTCTCGACGACCCCGGCAATCCGCCGGAATACGAAAAGGATATCCACGAAGCGGTGCCCGGCTCACGATACGTCAAGCTCGAGGGCGCCGGCCATTTCCCGCCCACGGAAGCGCCCGACGCGGTCAACGCGTTGATCGAGGAGTTCCTGGCCGCGCTATGAGGGCCGCATCGATGCAGTTACCGGTTCGAAATTATTGTCCCGCCGCGCGCTTCAGTTTCACGACGATGATCCGGTTGGTGCTGCTTTGATGGATCAGGAGGCTGCCGTCCCGCATCGGCCGCATGTGCCGGATGATGCCCGCATAGACGCCGCCTGACGGGATTGGCCAGCTCTGGAAGCTCTCCGTTTCAGGATCGAACCGGACCAGGGTGTCGGGCCGTCGGCGAGATTCGTTGTACCAGATGATGCCGTCGATAATCGCAAGCGCGTAAGGGTGCGATTTCGGTCCGCTGGGCGACGGCCACTCCTTGATCTCGCCGGTTCCTGGATTGTACCGGCCGAGGCGGCCCTGGGATGAATTCACATACCAGATCAAACCGTCCGGCGCGATGTCGAGGCGCCGCACCGTCGTCTCCGGTATCGGGAGTTTGATTTCCGTGAGCGCCATGGTCTTGGGGTCGACTTTGACCAGGCAGTTGCTGCCGTTGCACGCAACCCAGGGCGTCCCCTGGGCATCGATCTTGATGCCATAGGGCCGGGAGCCGGGTGTTTTCATTCGGACGAGTTTGATGTCGCCGGTGGAAGGGTTTAGCCGTCCCACCATGTTGCTGTGCTGCAGAGTGAACCAAAGGACACCCTTGCCGTCGAAGATCGCCGAGTGGGGGTCTTTCGCAGCGCTGTCCGGCATTTTGTATTCGGTGATCTTGCCCGTCGCCGGATCGAGCTTGCCGATCGTGGCGTTCTTGTTGCCCGTGTACCAGACCTTGCCCGCCGCATCGAGGGTCACGGTGTGGGGCTTGGCGCTGTCCGGCAGGGGATATTCCTTCATCGCGCCGGTCCTGGGATTGATGCTGCCGATCAGGTTGCCCCATTGGCCGGCCCACCAGATGGTCCCGTCCGGCGCTTCGATGGGATCGCGCGAACGCTGGCCGAGCGTCGGTACAACCCACTCCTTGAAGGCGATCCGCGCCTTGCCGGGTATAAGCCTGGGGGCCGTCTTTTTGTTCGGCGGAAAATGGGTCGCCAGGTAGCGTGTGATGCTGTCCCGGTCTTGCGGGTTTCCGGACAGATCGATCATGGTGCCGATCAGCTCATTCCAGCCGGTGCGGGTGTAGCCGGAACTGCGGGTAATCTGGTTCGTATTGTGGCAGCTCGTGCACGTACCCTCGACGAGCTGTGCCCCGGCGCCCTCCGGCAACATGGACAGCTGACTTTGAGACTGCGCCGTTGCAGGGGTGAGGATGCACAATAACGCGCCAGTTAGTGAAACAATCGACAGTCTGGGCATATGCCGTCTCCCACCGATTCAGCAGCGAATTCACAGCGAATATCGTCTGGGTTATGGCCTGCGGAAGTCAAGTGAATTGACCGAAGTTCGTTCGGACACGACCGTGCAACCGGCCTCCCTTCCGCCTACTCCGGCGTCGGCCGGCCTTGCACACGCGGAATGACCTGTTCGGTCAACAGCCGGGTTTGTTCGATGATGTCGTCATCGTCCGTGCCGATCGGCCGCAGGATGAATTTGGAAATTCCCGCGTCGATATAGTTCTCGATCTGCTGGACGATGTCGTCGGCGTCGCCGATGGCGAGATGGTTGCGTGGATCCTTGCCCGGCGCGCGCGCAGCGTAGGCTTCCGCCTGGCGAATCGAGATGGGATCATCCCAGGACCCGAAGCGGCAATGAAATCCGGCACCGTAGTGATCGTGATCGATCTTGCGGCCCTGGTCCAAGGCCGATTGGCGGATCGCCGCGACCACCGGTTTGACTTCCGCCGGCGTCTCGTTGCCGGCGAGCCAGCCGGTGCCGAGCTTGCCGGTGCGGCGGATCGCCGCCTTGCTGGACCCGCCGATCCAGAGCGGCAGCGGCTGCTGGATGGGACGCGGCGAAATGCGGGCGTCGGTGACGTGATAGTGCTTGCCGTGAAAGGTCACGCGCTCCTCGGCCCACAGGCGGGAGATGATCTCCATGCCTTCCTCGGCCTTGGCGCCCGCGCCCTTGAACTGCTGGCCCGTCACTTCCCAATAGGGATTGTTACGGCTGCCGACGCCGAACGCCGGCAACAGCCGCCCGTTGCTCAGCACGTCGATGGTCGCGCATTCCTTGGCGAGGACGACCGGATCCCGTTGTGCGACCGACGCGACGTTCATGCCGAATTTAAGCCGCCGCGTGCGGCCGGCGAGCGCCGCCATCACGCTCATGCAATCGAGAAAGGGTTGTGAGGATATGACCCGGTCGGTCTGCCACAGCGAATCGATGCCGCCGTCCTCGCACAGATCCACCCACCGCCAGAAAGCCTCCGGGCCGGAAAACGGAAAGTTCGCCAAGCCAAGTCCGACACCAACGCTCACGGCAACCTCCTTCTGACTGCACCGCTCCCTTTGTGCCCCGGTTGCCGGCCAGGGATCAATAGCGATTCATCATGCCGTGGCGGGCCGGATATGACACCGGCGACACAGCGATGCTAAACTTTTGGCCAAGGTATAGTCGCGACGCATGGCCATAAATTGTGCTTCTCGACGGAATAGAATTGCCAGGAGGATGCACCATCATGCCCAAGACACCGGATTATTTCAAAGGCAAGACGATCGTGATCACCGGCGCGGCAAGCGGGATCGGCCGTGCGGCGGCTAAGGTATTCGGCCGGGAAGGCGCAAACGTGCTGTGCGCCGACATCAATGAGCAGGGCGCCCATCAGGTTGCGCGCGAGGTCGATGAGGCCGGCGGCAAGGGCGAGGCGGTGTTCGTCGACGTGACCGAGCGCGACAGTGTCCGCGGCATGATCCAATCGGCCGTCGATGCGTTCGGCCGGGTAAACTTTCTCTTTAATTCGGCGGGATCGGCGATCAAACGGGCCAAGTTCCTCGATATCGACGACGATCTTTGGGACAAGGTCTACGACCTCAACGTCAAAGGAACTTTCTACGGCATGCAGGAGGTCATTCCGCACATGCTCGAAAAGGGCGACGGCGTGATCGTGAATGTCGCAAGTATTGCCGCCCGATCCGGGGGGCCGGGCAAGTCGCCGCATTACGCCTCGGCCAAGGGGGCGGTAAACACGCTGACCCTCGGCGCGGCGCGGGAATTCGCCGACCAGGGAATTCGCATTTTGTCGGTCTCGCCGTCGGTGGTGGATACGGCGTTTCAGGACATCAATGAACCGGGCATGCTGGAGGCGTCGGTCTCGGCGATCCCGATGGGTCGGGCGGGAGAAGCCGACGAAATCGCCGAACTGGTGCTGTTCATGTGTTCGGACGCCTGTGAATTCATGATTGCCGACACCGTTGTGGTGACCGGCGGCAGCGGCTGGCGTTGATCGGGGAGGGCGGGAAAATGACGAAGAGCCCGGACTACTTCAAGGACAAGTCCATTTTGATCACCGGCGCGGCGAGCGGCATCGGCGAGGCGACGGCGCTGATTTTCGCCCGCGAAGGCGCCAATGTGGTCTGTGCCGATATCAATGGCGACGGGGCGCAACGCGTCGCCGATAAGGTCGAGGCGACGGGGGCGGGCGCCGCGGCGGTCACCGTCGATGTCACCGACCGGGACAGCGTGCGCGCCATGATCGACAAGGCGATGACGCGGTTCGGCCGGATCGACTGCCAGTTCAACTCCGCCGGTTCCGCGTTGAAGCGGGCGCCGTTCCTCGAGATCGACGAGGATCTTTGGGACCGGACCTACGATCTCAACGTCAAGGGCGTGTTCTTCTGCATGCAGGAGGTCTTGCCCCACATGCTGGACAATGGCGGGGGCGTGATCGTCAACATGGCCAGCACCGCCCATTTCCGGGGCGGCGCGGGGCATTCCGTGCACTACGCCTCGTCGAAGGGATCGGTGGTCACCATGACGATGGGCGTCGCGCGGGAATTCGCGGACCGGGGCATTCGCTGCCTGTCGGTGTCGCCGACCGTGGTGGACACCCCGTTCCACGAAATCTCACCGCCCGAACTGACCAAGTCGCAGGCGGCGGGGGTTCCGATGAACCGGGTGGGCCGCCCGGACGAAGTCGGCGAGCTGGTGCTGTTCATGTGTTCGGACGCCTGCCGGTTCATGACCGCCGATACGGTCTATATGACCGGCGGTAGCGGCTATCGCTAGGCAACGACTCACGGTAGAATTTGAGTTCACGATCCAGGAGGAAACGATGGCAGATTCGACGACGGACCAAGCGGTTTTCGACGATAATACCCCGAAACAGGAAGAAACCCCCGACCAACCGCCGGCCAGACGGGAGCCCAAGTTTCAGTTCTTTCGCTACGAACGCCCGGAGGTTACAGCGCCCAAGGGCATCATGAAGCTGGCGCAGACCGACTTGGTAAAAGGGGCGGTTCAAGTCGTGCGCCAGGGCGGCGAGAACAATCTGCATTCCCATGCCGGTGCCGATACCTTCTGGATGGTGCTCAAGGGCCGCGCCCGCTACTACAGCGGCGCCGACGAGGTAATGGGTGAATTCGGCCCTTATGAAGGCATGGTGACGCCACGCGGCATGGCTTACTGGTTCGAGAGCGCGGACCCGAATGAGGACCTCGAACTGCTGCAGGTGGCCGCCTATGAGAAAGGCGTGAAGGATATTCGAACCAATCACCTGCCGCGTTCCGACACCAACCGGAGCAAGAGCCAGCGGTTCAGCGGCCGGATCAAGTAGCCGCATCCACCCGCCGCCGTCCGGCACGATTTGCAAGGGAAAGACAGGATGGAATTCGGGTTCACGATTCCGACGCGGGGACCGCTCTCCACGCGCCAGGGTATTTCCGAAATCGTGGCCAAGGGCGAAGCGCTTGGCTTCGTCCACGGCACGGTGAGCGACCACATCGTCGTACCGCGCGACGTCGCCTCGCGCTATCCCTATTCAGATTCGGGGGAATGGCCGGGCGGCCGTGTCGGCGAACATCTGGAACAGTTGTCGCTACTGTCATTTCTCGCGGGCGTGACGGAAACGTTGCGCCTCGTGACCGCCATCATGGTCGTGCCCTACCGCAATCCGATCCTGACCGCCAAGGCCCTGGCGACCGCGGATGTCCTGTCGGAGGGACGGATCACGGTCGGCTGCGGCGCCGGTTGGATGGAAGAGGAGTTCGAGGCGCTGGACACGCCGCCGTTTGCGGAACGCGGCCGGGTGATGGATGAGTATCTGCGTATCTTCAAAACCATCTGGACCGAAGAGGCCCCGGTTTTCGAGGGCGACTACACGCGCTTCTCAAACGTTTCCGTCCTGCCGCACCCGGTACAGGCCCCGCATCCGCCGCTATGGATCGGGGGCGAGAGCGCGCCCGCACTGCGCCGCACCGCGCGGCTGGGTGACGGCTGGTTTCCAATTGGAAACAATCCCCGGTTTCCGCTCAATACCGTGGCGCTGTACCGCGCCGCAGTCGAGCGCCTGCGCGATCTGGTCGAGGCGGAGGGGCGCGACCCGGCGACGGTCGCGCTGGCGTATTGCGCGAACTGGACCTATGGCCGCGACGCGCTGACGCTATCCGACGGGGGCCGGCACGCCTTTACCGGCGGCGCGGATCAGCTGCTGGAGGATATCGATGCCTTCGGTGCGTTGGGCCTCCGGCATCTGATCGTTAATTTCCAGAGCCGCGATTTGAACGCCACGATCGACGGCATGGAAGCCTTCGCCGAAGAGGTGATCGGGAAAACCTGACGGTATACGGACCGCTACGCGGTCGGTCCGAGCTCGCGGCGCAAATCTTCCATGACCTCGGTGCGGTTGCGCGTCTGCCAGGGCCGGCGATTGCCGATCGGCTCGTTCTGGACTTCCGGGAACACCTTGATGGCGGTAAAGACCGGACCGGGCTCGGCCAGGATGCCGGGCAGGTCCCGGGTCAATTCGTCAAGCTCGGTGTAGGCGGAGGCGCGCGGGTAGCCGCATCCGCGGGCAATCGCGTCGTAGGCCACATTCTTTGCGTTCGGCACCGGCTGTCCGCCGGTCGTGGCATAGCATTCGTTATCCAGCAGGAAATGATAGAAGTTCGCCGGTTTCTGCTCGGCTATCGTCACCAGCATCCCGAGGCTCATCAGGATGTCGCCTTCGGAATCGAACAGCACGACTTTCTTGTCGGGTTGTGCCAATGCGAGACCGAAGGCAAATCCGGCATGGCCGCCCATCGCGGGGTCGCCCATCGGCGCGTCGAGCATCTCGTTGTCGCTGATCGGCACCCAGTGGCGGCCACCGCGGCCCGGGACGACGATGGCATTGTCGCGGAGCGGTTTAAAGGCTTCCAAGACGTCGGCAATTTTCATCATGATGGTTCTCCCTGCCTTACCGGTTGAAGCCGTGATATTCGTCGGCGATCAGGACGACGACGGGGCGCTTCGTCCGCTGCGCCTCCTCGAACGCGATGGATATGCGTTCCGCATCGCCGTCGTTCTCGACCAGATAATAGTTGAGGCCGAAGGCGTACAGGAACCGTTCGGTGTAGTCGGCGGCGGTGTCCTTGTTGACGCCGTGTCGCGTATAGCCGCGGTACCCCACCATCAGCACGACGGGGACTTCGAGGCTGAGCAGCCATCCGCGAATGGAATCGCCCGATTCCATCATTCCCGTATTTTGGATCAGGATCACCGGCGTGCTGCCGCCCGCCGACAGACCGGCCGCGATGGAACACGCATGCCCTTCGCGGCTGACGCCGACGAGGCGGAGGGACGGTTCCGATTCCATCAGCAGGAAGAGCCAGTTCGTTTCGCTGTCGGGCAGCCAGACGACGTCGGTGACGCCGTTCTGCTTCATTTCCTTGAGTACCGTTTCCGGACTCAGCACGTTCGGCGTGTCGCTCATGGCAAGGATCCTCTTGGCGGGTGATCAGCTGGAATTGGGCGGTCTTGCGGCGTGCCAGTCCGGCCGCGATCAGGCGGGTGTTCCGAAATTCCAGTTTCCTTGCTACGTCGATTGAGTCAAGTCGCGGCTGGCCGATAATTCGACGACTTGCATCAGCCGGAAATTCGAGGTCCAATTCATGAGGGAGGAAACCATGAAGCTGCTTTATTTCGAGGATTTCAAACTCGGCGTGCTCTCGGGCGACACCGTGGTCGACGTATCGTCCCGTGTCGCGGACATCCCGCATACCGGACCGCATGACCTGATGTCCGGCCTGATCGAACGGTTCGACGATTATCGCGGCGCGTTGCAGGATGCGGCGGATGGCGGCGGGGGCGTTCCCGTCGCCGGTGTGAAGATCCGTCCGCCGTTGCCGAAACCCGGCAAGATCGACTGCATGGCGGTGAACTACATGGAGGACGGCACACGGGCCGAGCCCGCGCCGATCAACGCCTTCCACAAATCTCCCGGCGCCGTGATCGGCGATGGGGACACCATGGTGCTGCCCGACGCGCCGGCGACCATCTTCGAGGGCGAGGCCGAACTGGCCGTCGTCATCGGCAAGCGCGCAAGCGGGGTCAAGGCTGCGGACGCGATGGATCATATCTTTGGGTACGTCAATTTCATCGACGGGTCGGCACGCGGTCTCCCGCCCGCCGGGAATACTTTCTTCCAGATGAAATCGCGCGACACCTTTGCCCCGATCGGGCCCTATCTGGTGACCGCCGACGAAATCGACGATCCGCACCGGCTGCATGTCCGCTTGTGGAACAACGGCACGTTAATGCAGGACTTCAATACCAGCGACATGGCGCATCAGATCCCGCGCTGCATCGAGTGGGCGAGCTCGATCCACACGCTGGAGCCTGGCGACGTGCTGGCCACGGGCACCAATCACCGGGGCCTCAACGCCTTTCAGGATGGCGACCGGATCGAGTTGGAAATCGACGGGCTCGGCCGTTTGCATTTTGATGTGCGCGACGACCTCAAGCGAACATGGTCGCGGGACACGCGGTTGGAACATCACGAAAAGGGTCTGGACGGTCCCGCAACGCCGCAGCTGACCGGCAAGTACGCTCCCGGTCAGGGATGATGCGTTTCCGTTTAGTGGAACCACCGGCGGTTTCGGAGATGCGCGACCAGCCGTTGCTGCATACTTAGTGCGTTTGCGGGGGCAACGCCGCCGTTGCGACCGTTATAATCCGCCATATAGACCGGTCCGCCGCGCGGTTGCTTTGGTGCCGGCAACTGGTTCCTGGTGCGCCGGGTTGCGATCCAGCACGCGAAGGACAGCATGCCGAAGGCGGCAACCGGAATGATCACCAGAGCGGCGCCGGAAGTAATGCCGATGGCAAGGTTGAACATCGTCAACACCAGCAGGAACGGCACCACCTGCATCACAAACGCGATGATCAAAACCGTCAGCCAAAGGCAGATTTGAAGTGCCCTGGAAACGTTGATGCTGGCTGTCGCGGAAGAGTGCATTCGGAACTCCATCTGGCGGGAGCTGTGATTATAAGGAATAACCAATGTCACCGATAGCCTGAGCAGCCATGCGGCTGCCGGCTATGCATGCGGCGTAAGGCCGGTGGTGTCCTTATCGTCCCGTTGCTATAGGGTACGCCCGGCCAATCACGGAGGCACCTGCGTGCGTCACGCCAGCTATATTGAAAATTCAGCATCCCGCCAGCGGGAAAAGGGCGCGGATCTGCGGATCTTGCGCCAGTTGGCCCAGTATCTGCGGCCGTATCTGTTGCCGATCGCCGGCGCTTTCCTGGCGCTGATCGTGGCCGCCGCGACGGTGTTGTCGATCGGTCAGGGACTGCGGTTCCTGATCGACCGCGGTTTGACGAGCGATGACGGCGCATTGTTGAACGACGCGCTATTGGTGTTGCTGATGGCGACCGCGGTGCTGGCGCTGGCGACCTATTGCCGGTTTGCGCTGGTGTCTTTCGTCGGCGAACGGGTGGTCGCGGATATCCGCCGGGAGGTGTTCGAGCATGTCATTAAATTGAGCCCCGGATTTTTCGAGGTCACCCGAACCGGTGAGGTCCTGTCGCGCCTCACCACCGACACTACCTTGATCCAAGTCGTCATCGGTTCCGCTGTTTCCGTCGCCTTGCGCAACACGCTGCTGTTTCTGGGCGGTACCGCCATGCTGATCGTCACCAGCAGCCAGCTTACCGGGCTGGTCGTCTTGTTCGTGCCGTTGGTGGTGGCGCCGATCGTCATCGTCGGCCGCGCGGTACGACGGCTAAGCGGCTACGCGCAGGAGCGCATCGCGGAAATCAGCGCCTATGCCGGCGAATCGCTCGGCGCGATCCGGACGCTGCAGGCATTCACCCATGAGGCGGAAGACCAGCGCCAGTTCAATGCGCGGGTCGAGGATGCGTTCGCCGTTTCAATGCGGCGGGTGCGCCTGCGCGCAATCCTGACGGCTGTCGTGATCATGCTGGTTTTCGGCGCTGTCGGCGTCATCCTTTGGATGGGCGGACGCGATGTGGTCGCCGGGGAAATGTCCGGCGGTGCGCTGTCCGCCTTTATCTTTTATTCGGTCGTCGTTGCCGGGTCGGTTGGAGCCATTTCCGAAGTGGTGGGAGATTTGCAGCGGGCCGCCGGGGCGGCTGAACGGCTGTTCGACTTGTTGAACACACAGCCGGAAATTACCGCGCCCGATAATCCGGTGTCGCTGCCGGAAGTGCCGCGTGGTGAGGTCGCCTTGTGCGATGTCACTTTTCACTATCCGTCGCGGCCGGAGACGCCGGCCTTGGATGGCTTCGACCTCACCGTTGCAAGGGGCGAGACCGTGGCGTTGGTGGGACCGTCCGGCGCCGGCAAAACCACGGTCTTTCAACTTCTCCTCCGCTTTTACGATCCGGGGGCCGGCACGGTGAACTTCGACGGTGTCGATGTGCGCATGACGGACCCGGCGGCGCTGCGCCGGCGGATTAGCTTGGTGCCTCAGGAACCCGTCCTGTTCACGACGAATGCCATGGAGAATATCCGTTACGGCAGGCCCGATGCGCCGGACGGTGAGGTGCGCGAGGCGGCCACTGCCGCTGCCGCAAAGGGGTTCATCGATCAGCTTCCCGACGGCTTTGATACTTTTCTTGGAGAAGGCGGTGTCCGGCTGTCCGGCGGCCAACGTCAGCGGATAGCGATTGCCCGCGCGGTGCTGCGCGATCCTGCCGTCCTGCTGCTCGACGAGGCGACCAGTGCGCTGGACGCGGAATCCGAAAAGCTGGTCCAGTCCGCCTTACAGCGATTGATGTCGGAACGAACGACAATTGTGATTGCGCACCGGCTCGCCACCGTCCTTCGGGCGGACCGCATTATCGTGATGGATCAAGGGCGCATTGTCGCAACGGGAACGCATGATGAACTGATGGCGCAGCAGGGTCTTTATGCGCGGCTCGCCCGTTTGCAGTTCGAGATCGGCAATGACGATACGGATGCGCCGATGGAGCCTGAGGCCGCGCAACGGTAGGCCCAGCGGTGCCGGGGCCCACTCCCATCAGCGCTGGTCGAGCTTAATTTCGATCCGCCGGTTGCGCTGACGCGCGACGGCGCTGTCGCCTGGCGCCAAGGGGTGGAATTCGCCGAACCCGGCAGCCGCGAGCCGTCCCGGCGGGATCCCGCGGGATTTGAGATGCTTGACCACAGAAATTGCGCGCGCGGCCGACAACTCCCAGTTCGAAGGGAACCGGTCATTCGATATGGGCACGCTGTCCGTGTGACCGTCCACGCGCAGGACCCAGTTGATGCCGGTCGGAATGCGGGCCGCGATGGCTTTCAAAGTGCCCGCCAACCGGCTGAGTTGTTCCTTGCCGGCGCCGCCGAGTTCGGCGCTGCCGGAGTCGAACAGCACCTCCGACTGAAACACGAAGCGGTCGCCGACCACGCGGATGTCTTGCCGGTTGCCGAGCACGACGCGCAACCGGCCGAAGAATTCAGATCTGTATCGGGACAGTTCCTGCACCTTGCGGGCGAGCGCCGCATTCAGCCGTTTGCCGAGATCCGCGATCTTGGTCTGTTGTTCCTGGTCCTTCGCTTCGGATGCTTCCAGCGCGGCGTTGAGTTTCGCGATTTGACTGCGAAGCGTTGCAAGCTGCTTGTTCAGCAGGGCGACCTGCGCTTTCGACTTGAGACTGAGTTCGCGTTCGGCGGCGAAACGCTGTTTTCCGGATTGTGCCGCAAGCCGCGCCTTTTTCAGATCCTTTTCCATCTGCTCCTTCAAGGCCCGGAGCGCGATGATGTCCTGCTGCAGTAGGCGTAGTTTATTGAGCTGGGCGTCCAGCGCGTCCTTGCTTGCCTCGGCTGTCCGGTTCGCTTCTTCAAACGCCCGTTTGGCCTCGCCGAGCTGCTCGCCCATGGTGTTCCATTGCGCCTGCAGATCGTCCCGTTGCGACAGGCTGCTTTGCAGCTCCGACGAAATCTCCGCAAGGTCGCGGCGCAGATCCGTATTGCTTTTGCGTTCCAGATCGAGCAATTCGGCCAGCTCGGCGACCTGTTTATTCAGGCTGTCGAGCGCCTTGTCTCGACCGAGCAGGGCGTCGTTTAGGTAGAACTGCGCAACCACGAAGATCATCAAAAGAAAGATGATGACCATCAGCAGGGTCGCGAGGGCATCTACGAAACCGGGCCAGATGTCGAAGGCGGTGCGAGAGCGTCTATTGGCAAGCGACATGGCGGCGCCCTATGGCTCGGCCTCCTCGGCGAGCGCTGCGATCGTTCGCGCGAGCAACCGGATTTCCGCCCGGATATCCTGCACCGTCTCGGCCCGACCGCTCGTCATTTCGTCGGCGATCCGGCTGAGCAGGGTTTCGAGCGTGCGGAAATGTTCCGCCTGTGGCATCGCACCGTTGCCACCACCGATTTCGCTCAATTTGACCAGTACCGGCTTCAGCTCCATATGGCCTTCCGCCAATTTGAGCAGCAGATTCTGTTCGGTGCGGATGGTTTCGCCGAGCGTTGTGATAGCGCCGCTGAGTTCGATTAATTTCTGGTTTGCGTCGTTCTTGCCTTCCTCGCTCCGGGCCAACGCCCGCTGGAAGTTCTCGAGCCCGTCGGCGGTCTGTTCCAGTAATGCTTGAATATAGGCCGGTACCGATTGGTCGCCTTCTCCGCCGATGCCGGCGCGCCCGAGCCGGGTCTGGCTGGAAAGCCATTCTTCGAGATCGTTATAAAACCGGTTTTGCGCCTGCCCGGCCTGTAGCGCGAGGAAGCCGAGCACCAGCGACCCGGCGAGCCCGAATAAGGATGAACTGAACGCGGTGCCCATTCCTGCCAGCGGCGCTTTCAGTCCGGCTTTCAGCTCTTCCATGGCGTTGGTTGCGACGGTTCCTCCGGTCGAGAGTCCGCCAATGACCTCACTGATCGAGCTCACCGTGCCGAGAAGTCCCCAGAAGGTTCCGAGAAGCCCGAGAAACACCAATAAGCCGATCATGTAGCGGGAAATTTCCCGGCTCTCGTCGAGGCGGCTTGCGATCCCATCGAGCAAGGAGCGCATCGCGATCGTCGACAGGTTCAGCCTGCTGCCCGACCGTTCGCCGAGCATCGCGGCCATGGGAGCGAGTAGCCGGGGCAGGGCGTCGCTGTCTGCGATCATGTTGTCCCGCTGAAAGGATTCAATCCATTTGACCTCACGCTGCAGCATCGTGACATTGCGAAAGGTGTGGATGATACCAACGAGAAGAGCACCCAGGATGACGCCGTTCAACACGACATTTGCGGCGAAGGCCGAACGGAGCGCCGGGAACAGGAATGCGACCGCCACAGCGACCGTCATCAGGAAAAACGCCATTCGTGCAAAAAAACGATTGGGTCGTGTCATACCCATGTCCGTTCAGGCCAGATCAATTCCGGATCTTGGCGTCGACGCGATCAGGCGCGCCGCTTTCTGCCCGATTTCCCAGCGCGCGTACGTCCATGCGCGTGCTGCGGATACCTTTCTTCATGAGATAGGTCCGTACTGAAAGCGCGCGGAACAGAGAAAGCCGTCTGGATTTGCTCGGGGAATCATTCGCGCTTCCGGCATAGCCGAGCAACTGGATCCGGAGACCGCTTTCCTTGCCCATGCGTTCTGCAAGCTTGTCGAGGAAAACCCTGCCGTCCGCGGGAATTTCCGTGGAGTTCGGCGCAAAGGGAATTTGCATAAGGTCGCCGTTTTTGGACAGGCTTGGCGGCGCGGCTTTCGGTGCCGTGAGCGCCGCAATCTGTGGCGGCTTTAACGAGCCCTGCTGTTCGTTGCTGTCAGTCGTTTTTAGGTTTGGCGTCGGCGGCGGGATCACCGGCGGAACTTTCGGCGTATCGCTGCGTGGCGACGCGACGTCGGCGGCCTTTTCCGGGCTCTTGGGAGCGGGCGTCAAGTCCTTCGGCGGCGCGGTTGGCGCCTTGCGCACGGGCGGCTTGGCGACTGCTTGCTTCGGCGCTGCCGCGACCGGAGGGGTTGGTGCTGGCGCTGTCGGTCGGGTCGGTTTGGAAACCATGGCGTCGGCGGGTGGCGCCGGCGGCTTTGCGATGGCCGGCTTTGGCGGCGGCGTGCGCGTCGCGGTTTTGGGCGGTGTCGCGGTTGGCATGGAAATCTTCGGCGGAGGTGGCGCTTTTGGCAGCTTCACCTTTGGCACCGCCGAAACTTGCGGCGCCGCGGGGGATGGCACGGCAACCTTGGGCGGTTCGATTTTTGGAACTCTCAGCACCGGCCGTTCGGGGATTTTCCGTGTTTTGATATGTGGCTTCCGTGCCTTGGGTACGGCCGCGACCCGCGGCGCGTCTGACGGGATAGTACCTTCCCGTCTGGTGGTACGGCTTGACGCCGCTGGTGCGGCCCGGGACCTTTCCGGTCGGCGCGCCGGCGCGTTAACCGGCTTTGCCGGCGGCAATAACAGCCGCGATTTTGGCATACTCTGCGGCGGGGGCAACAGCCTACCGGACTGGATCGTCGACGGTGGCCTTACCGGCGCTAGCTGTACCTGGGAGCGACTCGGCGTTTCAACTGCTGGTCGTTTAGGGCGTTGGCTCGGAGCCGGCATTTGCAATTGCGGTCGCTGGACGGGTTCCTGCCGTTGCAGGATCGCGCGGGGCAGGTTTTGCGGCGGTGGGCCAAGCTGGTCGAGAACCGATTCGTCGACGGTAACGCTGGATGATTGCGCAATCGAAACACTCGTAAATCCGCCAACGGCCATCATGAGGGCCGAAACGAAGACGCCCGCAAGCATTGGTGGCCCGGCGGGTCGTGGGGAAACACTGTCGTACATGGAGCAAATAATCCTGGTGCCGTACGTTCGTATTGCCGTCTTGGGCGCCCCGATAGCAGGGACCTGTCGTTAGTATATTTCGGTCCTAGAATTTGGATCGAACATACAGTAGCCAACTTGTTTGGACAACCACGGCGAACCGCGACTTATGTCTTGCCGCCGAGCAGATCAATCAGCGTTTCCTGCAACCCGTCATTTGTCGCCAAAATATTTTTTGCGCCAAGTTCATAACGCGTACCGTTTATTTCAGTGACGAAGCCCCCTGCCTCTCGGACGAGGATTAGACCGGCGGCTACATCCCAAGGGTTCAAGCCGTTTTCCCAATATCCGTCGTATCGTCCTGCCGCGACATAGGCGAGGTCCAGCGCCGCCGACCCGAAGCGGCGTACGCCGGCGATTCGCTCCATGACGGCATCGAGTTGTTTGAGGAAGTCCGCGGCGGCAGCGGTGCCTTCATGAATGCCGAACGGAATGCCGGTGGCGAGCAGCGCGTCACGCAACTGTTTGCGGCCAGACACCCGAAGCCGGCGGCTGTTGAGATAGGCGCCAATATTCTTTTCCGCCCAAAAAACTTCGTCTTTGATCGGATCAAAAATTACGCCGGCAACGATATCATCATCCCGGCTCAACGCTATCGAAACACAGAAATGCGGTAATCCGTGCATGAAATTAGTCGTGCCGTCCAACGGATCGACAATCCAGGTGTGATGCGGATCGGTTCCCTTTTGGCGTCCGCTTTCTTCCATCACGAAGCCGTAGTCGGGGCGCGCGCGCAGCAACTCCTGACGCACAATCTGTTCGGCCTTCAAGTCCGCATTTGTAACGAAATCACCGGGCCCCTTGCGGCTGACCTGCAATTGTTCGATTTCGCCGAAGTCGCGAATCAGCGCACGTCCCGCGCGTTCCGCTGCACGTACCATGACGTTGATGAGGGCGGATTGTCGGGCCATTGATGCGGGTCAGTCCTTCGCCCGCTCGACGTAACTCCCGTCGGCAGTATTAATAACGACACGAGTCCCGGTGCCGATATGGGGCGGGACCATTGTTCGCACACCGTTCTCGAGTACCGCCGGCTTGTAAGAGGATGATGCCGTCTGCCCCTTCACCACCGCGTCCGCTTCGGTGATTTCGAGCGTGACGTGTTCGGGAAGGCTGATGCTGATCGGCGAGTCTTCGAAAGATTCGATCGTGACCAACATGCCATCCTGCAGGAAGGGCACCGAGTCCTCTCCAATCATGTCGGCGTTCAGAGTCACCTGATCGAATGTTTCTTGGTCCATGAAGGTGTGGGTATCGCCGTCCGAATAAAGAAATTGGTACTGCTTCTGATCGAGCCGCACCCGTTCAACCGATTCCGACGAACGAAAGCGTTCGTTCAGTTTTGTGCCATCGCGGAGTTCTTTGAGCTCGACCTGCAGAAAAGCACCGCCCTTGCCAGGTTTAACATGCTGCGTTTTTACCGCACGCCAAAGCCGCCCTTGATGCTCGATGACATTGCCGGGCCGGATCTCGTTCCCGTCGATCTTCATTGCGCTTACTCTTGTTTTGGTGGCGCCTGATAGAGGCGGCGCGGTTATACCGGTTTGACCGGCATCAAGCAATGTCGCCAATGGTTTTGTTGAAGGCCTTCACGGCTGCACCCGGCCCTTCCGGGTAGTCCCAGACCCCGGAAACAACCGACAGAAAATTTGCGCCGGCGCTTACGAGGGGAGCGCAATTTTCCACCGTGATGCCGCCGATAGCGACACAAGGCGTCACCATCAGATTGCTCCACCAATCCAACAGGTCCGGTGTCGCCTGGTTTTTGGGCGGCTTGGTCTGCGATTGGAAAAAGGCACCGAATGCGACGTAATCGGCGCCTTGCTCGGCCGCGATGATTGCGAGGTGCCGCGAATTCTTGCAGGTCACGCCAACGATCGCATTGTTGCCCAGTTGGTCGCGGGCTTCCTTGTAGGGGGCGTCTTCCTGCCCGATATGAACGCCGTCGCAACCGGTTTTCGCAGCGAGGTCGGGCCGGTCGTTCATGATGAAGGCGACGCCCCGGCTTTGTGCGACCGGGCGAAGCGCGTCGGCGGCGCGACAGATTTCGTCGTCCGAAACGTCCTTCAAGCGGAGCTGGACGCACCCGACATCACCGGCGTCGAGTGCTGCCGCCAGATGGCCCGCGAAGGCGACAGCTTCGATCCGCGGTGGCGTAATCAGGTATAGCCGGCAGCGGGTGTCCGTGTTCAAGCCTTGCCCTGATAAATCTTGATGATGGTGTCGAGCATCTCTAGTGCATCTTCGCGCTTACGCTGGAACGTATTCCGGCCGATGATCGAGCCGCCGCCGCCGCCATCGCGGACCTGCCGAATTTCATTGAATACGCCGTCGATATCCTTTGCCGCGCCGCCGGAAAACACCACGATCCTGCGCCCGTTGAACGCGGATTGCATAATGTGGCTGATCCGGGCGCTGAGAGTTGAAACATCGATATTCTCGGATTCGTAAACCTTGCGCGCTTCGTCCAATTCGATGAAATCGGTGGGCGGCTTGACTTTGATGATATGGGCACCCATTTCCGCGGCGAGATGGGCAGCATAGGCGGTGACGTCGATGGCGTTTTCGCCGTCTTTGGAAATGTCGCCACCGCGCGGATATGACCAAAGCACCGCGGCGAGCCCTGCGGATTTGGCTTCCTCCGCTAATTCCTGAAACTCTTCCATCATTTCGAATTGATCGTCCGAGCCGGGGTACATGGTGAAGCCGATCGCCGAGCAACCGAGCCGGAGTGCATCCGAGACGCTGCCATAGACCGCCTGGTCCTTGCTGGTCGCGTGGCTGTTGGAACTGTTCAGCTTCAGGATCGTCGGGATCGCGCCGGCAAAGCTGTCTGCGCCCGCTTCGATCATGCCGAGCGGTGCCGCATACGCGGAAAGGCCGGCATCGACCGCTAGCTGGAAATGGTAGTGCGGGTCATAAGCCGGCGCATTTTTCGCGAAACTACGAGCGGGACCGTGTTCGAACCCTTGATCCACCGGAAGTATCAACAACTTGCCGGACCCGCCAAGGCGCCCATGCATCAATATGCGGGCAAGGTTCGCCTTGGTCCCCGGATTGTCGCTTTCATAATTTGCCAGAATCTTTCGAACGCGTTGACTAACCCTCATTTCGGCCTATTCCCTCGTGCGGTATTTCTTCAATCTTATTGTCGAGGACATACCCGAGGGAGACGATTTTTGCAATGTCCCGTCCGTATGAGATGCACCGCTGCCGATGGGTCAGTGCTCTCCTTCGCGGGCGGCGACGAAACGCAAGCCTTGCAATGCGGTATTGAATCGCTCGTCATTCCGGTCCGAATCGTAAGTCATATGGATGCGATGATGGAACCGGGGCGTATCGGGCACCTGATGAAGCCGGCCTTCGGCGACGGCACGTTCCGTGAGCCGGCGCGGAAAATAGCCCGCTCCACCGTTTTCGAGAATGTAATTCAAGCCAAAATGGCTAGGTGTCACGGTCAGCGCAGGCGTATCGGCGTTTGGGAACGCGTTGTCGTGGTCCAGCCGGAACGCGGTGCCCCAATCGACGAATACATAGGAACGATGTCCCGGCTTCGCGGCGCCGGGGCTGGTGGATACCATCACCAGTTCTTCATCCAGCAAAATCTCGACTTCGAGGCCCGAACGTTGGGATGGCAAGTAAAGCACGCCGATATCGACGGACCCTTCCCCCAGTCGCTGCATGAGCGGAGCGGCCTGCATGACCTCGGCGCGGATTGCCACATCCGGCAATGACGAACGCATCCACGGGATCCATTTCATCAACAATTGATCCCACAAGGTCATCTCCCCGCCAATCTTGATCAGGGATTGATATTCTGACGGAATACCGACCTGTTGCCGGGCCTGCTCCCAAACCCGGATCATGGTCTCCGCCGAGCTCTTGAATTTGGCGCCTGCCGGGGTGAGTGTTGTTCCTGTCTTACTGCGCAGGAATAGCGGCTGGCCAAGCAGCTCTTCGAGCGTCTTGATTCGGGCGCTTACGGTCGACTGGGTCACGTTCAGCGCTTTTGCAGCTCTGCCAAAGTTTGCCGTCTCCGTTATTGTCAGAAACGTCCGCGCCAAATCCACATCCATCTCGACAAATCCCCTTGATATTAATCGCGTGGCGCGTATCCGGTTCTGTTAAAAGTCATGGCTCCGTTCCGCAGCCGACGCCGGCCGATCTTCAACAACCGCTCCGTGCCTAATTCCGTACTATCATCCGCGCTGCGAGACTCCGGGTAACATCTTGGTTACTGGTATCGCGTGATCGTAAATTTGGTTTTTTGACATCGAATTTATCGATCCAAAATAGGCAATGGATCAGAGAGGCGACGGTGTCGACAAATGGCTTGCGATTCAACGGATTTCGCTGGTTAACGGTATGATATTATGGAGATTTTGCGGTATTCGGCTATATCTCCAATGTTCACAGAGCCGGATCATGATCAATCCATCGGCAAAACCGGGTAACACAATCGTTACTGTCGGCGCGGTTTTGCCTGCCATCTATTGATCATATCGAACCTTTCGATACTGGCAGGCCGATTATGAACGATAACAAGCTGCTCGCGTGCGGGCGGCCCATCCTGTTTGCCGTGCCCTGCGATGGATACCGTCGCTTTGCGGTGCCTGGTCGGATAAGATCGGCGGCAACTGCACTGTCATCAGGAGCAACACGCCAGCCCATGTGGAATTTATTCGGTCAACGCCGTGCAATGGAAAAGGAAGTTTTCGAGACCTTGCGTCCCGGAGATTTGTACGGTGAGACGCATCAAACCGGCCGTCGGCCGGAAGAATTTCTGCGCTATATTTTGCTGGCGAACGCCACGGGATTGACGTTTTTCCTGATCGTTGTCTCAGGGCTGGCGCGCGAGGCGCGGGCATATGTCGAGTTCCATTCGTCGGTTTGGCTGCTTGGGATGAGCACGGCAATCGCTATCGGCGCCTGGGTTCTGTTCCGGATTTCGCGGGCGCGCGAGCGTGCAGCGCTCGGCCGGAGCCAAGGGGAGGGCGAAAGCGCCGATCATCCGTCCGACGCCGTCATGCAGATCATGAAGCGGGCCGCGGTGATGAAATTGCTGGCGTTTCGCGTTATGATCGTCTCGGCAATCGCATTTTGCGTCGGCGGCTATCTCGGGCTGAAGGGGTTATTCCTTCTCTAGAGAGCCGGATCATTCGGCCGACAACCATTCGCCGCATGCATCGATGATCGCATTGTCGTCGCCGGACAGCGTCATGAGATCGAGTGACCGCGGCCGCTTCTTCAACACGGTCGCACCCGATTTGGCCGCAATCTCCTGGATTTTCCGCCATTGGGGTCCGTCATACCGGATCGCCTTGAGGCCATGACGCAGCGCCGCCAGAGCGCCGCCCGGCAGGGCGCCGCAATCAAGCACGGCGGTGAATTGGGCGTCGGGGTGCGCGATGCTGGCCTGCTCGACCACAGCGGTGAACCAAGCGGGACCCGCGGCGGCCGAGGCCAGCGGAGCGCTGAGCACCGTCACCGGCCGTTGCGTCGCGGCGGCGGCGGCAAGCGCCGCGCGCGCTTGCCGCAGATTGTGAATGGTGATTGCGTTGGGGGGCGTCGTCAGCCTAGCGACCCGACGACAACCGCCGTGTCGGACATCCGGTTCGAGAAACCCCACTCATTGTCATACCAGGACAACACCCGGACGAGCCGGTCGTCGATTACCTGAGTCTGGGTCAGATCGAACACCGAACTTGCGGGATTGTGGTTGAAGTCGATCGATACCAGCGGTTCGTCGTTCGTATCCAGGACACCCTTCAGAGCGCCGGCGGATGCTTGACGGATCGCGCCGTTGACCTCTTCCGCGTCGGTTGTCCGGGAGGCGTCGAATTTGAGGTCGATCATCGAGACGTTCGGCGTCGGCACGCGGACGGAGGTGCCATCCAGCTTGCCGTTCAGTTCC
>CAJHYV010000396.1_pt1 | contig 20717 bp, 20 predicted proteins | sample 9198851 | NCBI WGS metagenome assembly CAJHYV01 (sample SAMEA7708375, study PRJEB35096) | sediment metagenome | biome: marine neritic benthic zone biome [ENVO:01000025]; feature: sediment [ENVO:00002007]; material: shallow marine sediment [ENVO:03000034] sea grass bed [ENVO_01000059] ...
GCGGCCCGGCGGTATTGCCGGCCGGCGGTCGGCGGCGGACGGGATTTCCAAATCGAAGGCGGCCGGCACCCGGTGGTCGAGGCGGCCCTGGACGAGTCGGGCGAGAGCGCTTTCGTCGCCAATGATTGCGACCTCGGCGCGGACCGGCGGCTGTGGCTGGTGACCGGCCCCAACATGGCCGGCAAGAGCACGTTCCTGCGCCAGAACGCCTTGATCGCGGTGCTGGCGCAGATCGGCGCCTACGTGCCGGCGGCGCGGGCGGAAATTGGCGTGGTCGACCGGTTGTTCAGCCGGGTTGGCGCCTCCGACGATCTGGCGCGCGGTCGCTCCACCTTCATGGTCGAAATGGTGGAAACCGCGGCGATCCTCAATCAGGCGACCGAGCGGTCGCTGGTCATTCTGGACGAGATCGGCCGCGGCACCGCGACTTTCGATGGATTATCGATCGCCTGGGCCTCGGTCGAGCATCTGCACGAGGTCAACCGCTGCCGGGCGCTGTTCGCCACCCATTTCCACGAGCTGGTGGCGCTTACCGGCCGGCTCGACGCGCTCAAGCCGTATAGCATGCGGGTCAAGGAATGGGAGGGCGACGTGGTCTTCCTGCACGAGGTGGCGGCCGGCGCGGCCGACCGGTCCTACGGCATCCACGTCGCCAAGCTGGCGGGCCTGCCGGCGCCGGTGATCGCGCGGGCGGAAGCGGTGCTGGGGACGCTGGAACAGGGCGAGCAGTCGGGCGCGGTGGCGCGGCTGGCTGAGGATCTGCCGCTGTTCGCGGGCCTGGCCGCGCCGACACCGCCCGCCGCGGCGGCGCCGTCGGCGGTCGAGGAGGCGCTGGCCGCGCTCGATCCGGACGACTTGACGGCGCGCGACGCGCTCGACCTGGTGTACCGCCTGAAGGCACTGCTCGACGGTTGAAATCCGGCGGCGAAGTGCGGGCGCGATCAGCACTTTTCCTTGCATTCCAATGCCCGCTGACGCATGACAGTGCGATGGAACGGCTGCGAAACAGGCGCGATATCGTCGACCGGGCGCTGGTCTATGACTCCGCATCGGCCTTGCTCGAGGACCGCGCGCCGGGCGGCGACCGGCCGCCGGAATTGCTGGTCTTTTACCGCAAGGTCGTCGACAGCGGCGTGATGGAAATCCGCCGCCGTTTCGATCTCGATCAGGACGGCGCACTCGCGGTGCAGGGCCACTGTTTCCTGATGGATCAGCTCATCCGGGTGATCCACGATATCGCCGCGGAGCATATTTATCCTGCGGCCAACCCGACCGTGGGCGAACAGCTCTCCATCGTGGCCTATGGCGGCTATGGTCGCGGCGAACTGGCGCCGCACTCGGATCTCGACCTGCTGTTTCTCACCCCCTACAAGCTGACGCCGCGCACCGAGCAGCTGGTCGAGCATGTGCTCTACACGCTCTGGGATCTGGGCCTCAAGGTCGGCCACGCAACGCGGTCGATCGACGATTGCATCCGCCAGGCGAAGGCGGACATGACGATCCGCACCGGTTTGCTGGAGTCCCGGTTCGTCTGGGGCGAACAGGCCCTGTTTCGCGAGCTGCGCCAGCGCTTCGGGAAGGAAGTGGCCAACGGCACCGGCCCCGAATTCGTCGACGCCAAGCTGCGCGAACGGGACGAGCGGCATATCCGGATGGGCGATTCGCGCTATGTGCTGGAACCCAACGTCAAGGACGGCAAGGGCGGGTTGCGCGACCTGCATACGCTGTTCTGGCTGTCCAAATACCTGTACCGGGTCGACGACATCGCGCTGCTGATCGACGAAGGCCTGTTCACGCGCAAGGAAGTCGACCGGTTCGCCAAGGCGCAGAAATTTCTGTGGACGGTGCGCTGTCACCTGCACTACATCACCGGCCGGCCCGAGGAACGGCTGACCTTCGACCTGCAGCCGGAGCTGGCCGCGCTGATGGACTATCGCGACCATGCCGGGGCCGCCGGCGTCGAACGTTTCATGAAACATTATTTTCTGGTCGCCAAGGACGTCGGCGACCTGACCCGGATTTTCTGCGCGTCCCTCGAGGCGCGCCATCAGCGCCGCAGCCTGCTGCGCCTGCCGTCGGGATTGTTCAGTCGCGACATGGAAGGCTTCCGCGTCGAGAGCGGCCGCATCTCGGTCCGCAACGACGATCATTTCAAGGACACGCCGGTCGACATGCTGCGGCTGTTCGAAGTGGCGCATCGCCGCAAGCTGGATATCCACCCGGAGGCGCTCCGGCTCATTACCCGCGGCTTGCGCCGGATCGACCGAGGGCTGCGCGAGGACGCCGCGGCGAACCGGCTGTTTCTCGATATTCTGACCGCCGAGGAAAATCCCGAGGTCGCCTTGCGCCGGATGAACGAGGCCGGGGTATTCGGCAAGTTCATCACCGAATTCGGCCGGGTCGTGGCGCAGATGCAGTACGACATGTACCATGTCTACACCACGGACGAGCACACCATCCGCGCGATCGGCATTCTCAATCGGATCGAGCGCGGCGAGCTGGCGCAGGACCATCCGCTGTCGACCGAGGTGATTCACAAGGTCCTGTCGCGCGAAGTTCTGTATGTCGCGGTCCTGCTGCACGACATCGCCAAGGGTCGTGGCGGCGACCATTCCGAATTGGGCGCGAAGATTGCCCTGAAACTGTGTCCGCGTCTGGGGTTCACGCCGGAACAGACCGAAACGGTGAGCTGGCTCGTCCGCCACCACCTGGCGATGAGTAACACTGCCTTCAAACGCGACCTCTCGGATCCGAAGACGATCGAGGATTTTGTCGCACTGGTGCAGTCGCCCGAACGGCTGCGCCTGCTGGTCTGTCTCACCGTCGCCGATATTCGTGCCGTCGGGCCGGGCCGCTGGAACAACTGGAAGGCGACGCTGCTGCGCGAGTTGTACCGCCGGGCGGAAGCGCTGATGGCGGGGGGCAGCGCCTCGGAAGGCCGCGACGATCTGGCCGCGGCGGTGACCGAGGAGTTGCGCGGCGCGCTCTCCGATTGGCCGGACGACGCCGTCGAGGCGCATTTGGCCAGCGGCCATCCTGCCTATTGGCTGTCCTACGACGTAAAGACGCTGGAGCGGCATGCCCGGTTTTTCCGCGAGACGGATCTCGCCGGTCTGCCGCTGGCGATCGACCGGCGCGTCGATACGGACCGTGCGGTGACCGAGATTACGATCTATACCGCCGATCATCCGGGCCTGTTCAGCCGCATCGCCGGCGCGCTCGCGGTTTCCGGGGCGAATATCGTCGACGCGAAGGTCCACACCTTGAACAACGGTATGGCGTTGGACAGCTTTCTGGTGCAGGACGCCGACGGCGCGGCCTTTGCGCGGCCGAACAAGCTGGCGAAACTCGCGGTCCTGGTCGAACAGACGCTATCCGGCCGCTTGCGGCCGCTTGCCGAGTTGCAAAAGAATGAAGGCTTGCCGAGCCGGACGCGGGTTTTCCGCGTCGCGCCGCGCGTGCTGATCGACAACAAGGCGTCCAACCGCCATACGGTGATCGAGGTGAACGGCCGCGACCGGCCCGGACTGCTCTACGCGGTCACCGGCGCGCTTTACGACCTCAGCCTGCAAGTCTATGCCGCCAAGATATCGACCTATGGCGAACAGGTGGTCGACGTCTTTTATGTGAAGGACGTTTTCGGCTTGAAGATCGAGCATCCGGCGAAGCTGGATCAAATCCGTGACCGCCTCCTCGAGGCTCTGGCCGATCCCGGCTGCAAGCCGGTGAAGCCGGCGCCGGTGCGGCGGCGGGCCGCGGCCAAATCAACGGAGAATGCGGCCGGCGGGAAATCGAAGGCGGCCACCGGTAAAGGCAAAGCGAAAATCGAGGCGGCGGAATGACCGGCCGCCGAAAACGAAAATGCGTCGATTCCAATCAGGAACAGATCATCTAGGAGAGTGTGTTGGAACAATCAGAGGCCGTGCGGCTACAGGCTTATCTCAGAGAAAAATTTGGTACCGAACGGTTGCGGCTTGGCCAGCCGAAGGTCGACGGATCCGTCGAAGTGAGCCTGGGGGAGGAATTTATCGGCGTCATTTATCGCGATGTCGACGACGAGGATGGCGAGATTTCCTACGCATTTCACATGGCGATCCTCGAATTCGACCTGCCGCCGGCGTAACGCCTTTGCGGCCCCCGCCTCGGCATGACACGCGAATGCCGCGGCACCGCCTTTCTTTCGTTATCTTGAACGGATAAAGAGCCGCCATGGCGCTATTCCGGGCGATTGCGACACTGGGCAGCTGGACGATGGCAAGCCGGGTGCTCGGCCTGTGCCGCGATATTCTTTTCGCCGGCGTGATCGGCGCCGGCATGGTGTCGGACGCGTTTTTCGTCGCCTTCAAATTTCCCAATTTCTTTCGGCGCCTGTTCGCCGAGGGTGCGTTCAACGCGGCATTCGTGCCGCTCTTCACCGAACGCCTCGTCGCGCGCGGCGAAGGCTCGGCGCGTGCATTCGGGGGCGCGATCGCATCGGTGATGGTCAGCTTCATGCTGATTTTTACCGCCGGCGTGATGCTGGCGATGCCGTGGCTGATGTTCGTGCTGGCGCCCGGTTTTGCCGACCAGCCGGAAAAATTCGGTTTGGCGATCGAACTGGCGCGGCTGACATTCCCCTATCTGCTGTTTATGGCGCTGTGCGCGATGCTGGGCGGCATGTTGAATGCGCACCGCCGGTTCGCGGCGGCCGCGGCGGCGCCAATCCTGCTCAACATTGTGCTGATCTCCGCCATGTTGTTGGTGCGCGCGGGCGTGCTCGACCTGCCCGGTCACGCCCTGGCCGCCGGTGTGGCGGTCGCCGGTGCGGGGCAGTTCATCTGGCTGGTCTGGGGCTGCGTTCGGGCTGGGATCATGGTGCGATTGCCGCGACCGCGGCTCACCCCCGGCGTGCGCCGGCTGCTGGTCTTGATGGTGCCGGCGTTGATCGGTGCCGGCGTCATGCAGATCAACTTGCTGATCGATTTGATTCTCGCCTCCTTTCTCGCGGAAGGATCGATATCCTGGCTCTACTATGCCGACCGGGTGAACCAGCTGCCGATTGGGTTGGTCGGCGTCGCCGTGGGCGTCGCCCTGCTGCCGTTGCTGTCCCGGCATCTCAGCGCCGGCGAGGAATCGGAGGCGATGCATATGCAAAACCGGGCGATCGAGTTCGCGCTGCTGCTGACCGTGCCGGCGGCGGCGGCGATCATGGTGATGCCGGATTTGATCGCCACGGTGCTCTATCAGCGGCACGCCTTCGGCCCGGCGGATACGGTGGCGACGGCGAACGCGCTGGCCGCCTTTGCCGTCGGTCTGCCCGCCTATGTGTTGGTCAAGGCGCTGACACCCGGCTTCTTCGCGCGCCAGGACACGGTGACGCCGGTCAAGATCGCCATCGCGGCCGTCATCGCGAATGTGTTCCTCGCGGTCATCCTGATGCAGGTGATCGCCCATGTGGGGTTGGCGTTGGCGCTCGCCATCGCTGCTTGGCTCAATGCGGGACTGCTCGGCTTCGTTCTGCACCGCCGCGGGCACTTCAGGATGGACGCGCGCCTGCGCCGCCGGCTGCCGCGCCAATTGCTGGCGACCGCGGGCATGGCGGCGGCGTTGTGGGCCGGCCGGGGCTGGCTCGACCCCTATTTCGCCGAGGGCGAAATGATCCGCGTCGCCGCGCTCGCCGCGCTGGTCGCAGGCGGTGCTGCGGTGTTCGCGGTGCTCGCGCTGGCCTTCGGTGCGGTCCGGCGGTCCGACCTGCGGGACGCCCTGAAACGCACGTGATTTGACGTCTTTGCGGGCAGGCTTTATTAGCCTTGGCGCGTATCAAGGACTTACCCTGGGAGCGCTGAATGGTTCGATTGGCCGATCTGTCGGAAGCGGAGACGGAGCATCTGCTGAACCTTCCCTGCACGGATAATGAGGGCAGCCCCTGGGTGGTTGCGCCGGATGCGGCGTCGATGCGGCTCGCCATTGTCACCACCGCCGGGCTCTCGCGGCGGGACGACCCCACTTTCCGGCCGAGCTCGGCCGATTACCGCGTCGTGCCGTCCGACGTGGCGTCGACCGATTTGCTGATGAGCCATGTCTCGACGAATTTCGATCGGTCCGGCTTTCAGCAGGACATCAACGTGGTGTTTCCGATCGACCGGCTGCGCGCGCTGGCGGCGGACGGCGACATCGGCTCGGTGGCCGCGCTGCACTACTCCTTCATGGGCGCGACCGAACCGGAGAAACTGGAAGCGAAGGCGCGCGAGTTGGCCGGATTGCTGAAGGAGGACCGTGTCAACGCGGTGCTGCTGACGCCGGTCTGACCCAATTGCACGCGCGCCGTGAGCGGGCTTGCACGATTTTTCGAGGAAGAAGGCCTTGCGACCGTGGTGGTCAGCCTGGTCCGTGAGCACACGGAACGGATCAAGCCGCCGCGAGCGCTGTGGGTGCCGTTTCAACTCGGCCGGCCGCTCGGCGCACCGGATGATGCCGCCTTTCAGACCCGCGTGCTGCGGGCCGCGCTCGCGCTGTTTACCGCGCCGGCCGGACCGGTCATCGAGGATTTCGAGGAAGATGCCCCCGGCGCGGACCCGGACGACTACAGCGGCTGGGTTTGCCCGGTGGCCTTGCCGGCGCCGCCGGACGGGTCGGCGGTTCCCGGCAGCCTGCTCGCGCAAGTACAGGCGGAGGTCGACAGTCTGGCACCCTGGTACGACCTGGCGCGCGAGCGGCGCGGCCGCACGACGGTTGGCGTGAGCGGCATGAGCGTGGTGGATGCGGCGGCATTCTTGATCCGGTTTCTCGACGATCGGGAAATCGAGAGCCCCGATCCGGCGCTGTCTGTGCCGCATGCGGCAAAATTCGCGGCCGACGATCTGAAGGCCTGGTACTTCGAGGCGGCGACGGCCCGTCCCGGCGCCAATGGCAGCGTGCCGCTGAACGACTGGTTCTGGCAGGAAACGGCGGCCGGCCGGTTATTGCTGTCGCTCAGCGCGGCCTGCCGCGGCATCGACGCGCCGGTAATGCAGTGGCTCGCGGAGAAGGCCCTGGTGCCGCGGTCGCACCACCACTTGATACCCTAAGAGGCGGTCATGGTACGGCTTACCGATATTCCCGATATCGACGCGCAGCACCTGCTCGACAAGGAATGTCCGGCATTCGAGGGAGAACCCTGGGTCGAGGGGCCGCCGCTCGCCCGGCGCCGGGTCGCGATCGTCACCTCGGCGGGACTGCATCGCGCCGGGGACCGCAACTTCAATTTGCGCGACGTGGGCTACCGGGTCATTCCGGGCGACCTCGAAGGGGCCGATCTGGTGATGACCCATGCGTCGGTCAATTTCGACCGCACCGGCTTTCAACAGGACGTCAACGTTGTCTTTCCGATTGACCGGCTGCGCGAACTGGCGGCGGCGGGCGAGGTGGGCTCGGTCGCCGATTTTCACTATTCGGCCATGGGCGCGGGCTGGCTGCCGCATGAAATCGAACCGACGGCGCGCGAACTCGCCGGCATGCTGAAGGAAGACCAGGTCAACGCGGTGCTGCTCAGTCCGGTCTGACCCAACTGTACCCGCGCCGTGGGCGCGCTGGCTTACTATCTCGAATCGGAAGGCATCGCGACCGCGGGCATCAGCCTGGTACGCGACAACACGGAGCGTATGCGCCCGCCGCGGTTCCTCTGGGTACCGTTCGAGCTGGGCCGTCCGTTCGGCGCGCCGAACGATCCGGCGTTTCAGACAAAAGTCTTGCGCGCGGTCCTGGCACTGCTGGAGCGTGACGACGGCCCGGTGATCCTGGAGGATTTTCCGGAGGATGCGCCGGCGGCCACCGAGGAAGAGATGGCCGGCTGGACCTGCCCGGTCAACCTGCCGAAACCGCAGGTGTCGGACGCGCCGGCGCGGCTGGCGGCGATACGGGCCGAAATCGGCCAACTCGCGCCGTGGTATGCGTTGGCCCTGGAAAATCGCGGCCGGTCCACCTTCGGCTTGTGCGACCTCGAAATCGACGGGGTTGCGGAATTTCTGCACGGATTCCTCGACGGTCTGCCCGGCAACCCGAAACCGGAAATCTCGCTGGGCGAGAGCCTGCGCCTGGCCTGCGAGGATCTGCGGTCCTGGTATCTCGAAGCGGCGACGGCACGGCCGGGCGGGTCGGCGGCGAGCCGCGCGCTCGCCGACTGGTTCTGGGGTGAAACGGCGGCCGGCGCCTTGCTGCTGGCGTTGCATCCGGTGTGCAGGAAGAGCCCGGATGCGGGCGTCCGCCATGTCGCCGCCTCGCAATTGGTGCCGCGCATTCAGCAGCATCGCCTGACCTGAATCCTCCTGGCCTTGACCGGGGCCGGGCTTACAGCGATAACTCGGCGCCGTTTCACCCGCGTGTCCAAAGCGAAGGGCCATGACCAGAATATTTTCAGGCGTCCAGCCGACCGGAAACCTCCATCTCGGCAATTATCTCGGGGCGATTCGCAACTTCGTTGCCCTGCAGAACGACTATGACTGCATCTATTGCGTGGTCGACCTGCACGCGATCACGATGTGGCAGGATCCCGCCGAGCTCCGCGCGACCACGCGCGAGGTGACGGCGGCGTACCTGGCGGCCGGCATCGATCCCAGGAAGAACGTGATCTTCAACCAGTCTCAAAACCCGTCCCATTCGGAGCTGGCGTGGATCTTCAATTGCGTGGCCCGGATGGGCTGGCTCAACCGGATGACCCAGTTCAAGGAGAAGGCGGGCAAGCATCGGGAAAACGCGTCGGTCGGCCTGTTCGCCTATCCCAACCTGATGGCCGCCGACATCCTCGCCTACAAGGCGACTCATGTGCCGGTCGGCGACGACCAGAAACAGCACCTGGAGCTGTGCCGGGATATCGCGCAGAAATTCAACCATGATTTCGGCGTCGAATTTTTCCCGGTTATCGAGCCGATGATCCTGGGCGAGGCGACCCGGATAATGTCGCTGCGCGATGGCAACAACAAGATGTCGAAGTCGGATCCATCGGAATACAGCCGGATAAACCTTGCCGACGACGCCGACACCATCGCCCAGAAAATCCGCAAGGCGAAGACCGATCCGGAACCCCTGCCCGGCGAGGCGGCCGGCTTGGCGAACCGGCCCGAGGCCACCAATCTGGTCGCCATCTATGCGGCGCTGTCGCAGAAGACGGAGAACGAGACGCTGGCGGAAATCGGCGGGATGCAGTTTTCCGCCTTCAAACAGGCGCTGACCGACCTTGCGGTGGCGGAGTTGGGTCCGATCGGCGCGGAAATGCAGCGCCTTACCGGCGACCCCGGACACATCGATGCGGTGCTGCGCGACGGCGCGGCGCGAGCGCGCGCGATTTCCGGTCCGATCTTGCATGAGGTCCAGGAGATCGTCGGCTTCGTGCAACCCTAGTGGTGTAAATCCGTTCGCTATCGCGGTCGTTGCTTGCAGGGGCGCGATGATGGCAGACTGCGCCGAGGCGATGGAGGGAAATCATGAGTGACGCTGCGGAAACGGCGACGGCGCGTCCCGCGGATAGCAGTGAGGAGCGGGTCTTCCTGGTGGTCGTCGACGACAGCGAGGAAATGCCGGTCGCGCTGCGCTTCGCCTGCCGCCGGGCCCGGCGGAACAATGGCCGTGTTGCCCTGCTATACGTGACCGAGCCGGCGGATTTTCAGCATTGGGCCTCGGTCGGCGACCTGATGCGCCAGGAAGCGCGCGAGGAGGGTGAGCAGCTCCTGCAGAAGCTGGCTGGCGAAGTCTATGAAACGTCGGGAAATTACCCGGTCTTTTACATTCGCGAAGGCGATGTGCGCGAGGAACTGGTATCGCTGATCGAGGAGGAGCCGGGCATCTCCATTCTGGTGCTCGCCGCCAATGCCGGCACCAGCGGCCCGGGCCCGCTCATCAGCTACCTGTTGGGAAAGAAAGCACCGCAAAACCGAATCCCGATCACCATCGTGCCGGGCAATCTGAGCGACGAGGAACTGCTTGAAATAACGTAATTCCGCCCCATTTGGGACAGGGAGACTCCTTAATTTGGCCTAATGGCCGCTACAATCGTGAGATACACCCTAAGTGCTATTGCATGCGCCGCGCGGGTGGTCATCCTGGGTTAACCGAAGGATTGGGCGCACGCCCAAGGGAGAGGACTGCATGTTCATCCAAACGGAAGAAACGCCGAATCCGGCAACACTGAAATTCCTGCCGGGCCGGACCGTGGTCGAAGACGGCACGGCGGATTTCACGAATTCGGAGGTCGCGGAGGCGCGCTCGCCGCTGGCCGGCCGCCTGTTCGAGGTCGAAGGCGTCAGCGCGGTGTTCTTCGGCCGCGAATTTATCACCATCACCAAATCCGCCGAAAAGGAATGGCATGTGATGAAGCCCGCCTTGCTGGGCGCGATCATGGAACATTTCACGGCCGGCCGGCCGGTGATGGCCGAGACCGCTGAAGCGGCCACTGAATCGGCCGAAGACGACGATGAAGTCGTCCAGCAGATCAAGGAATTGCTGGAGACCCGGGTGCGGCCGGCGGTCGCAATGGACGGCGGCGACATTGTTTATCAGGGCTTCGAGAAAGGCATTGTCTTCCTGCAGATGCAGGGTGCCTGCTCCGGCTGCCCAAGTTCAACGGCGACCTTGAAGATGGGGATCGAGAATATGCTCAAGCATTACATCCCCGAGGTTGTCGAGGTGCGCGCAATCGGAATCTAGTTCCGGTCCGGCATGGCCGGCGCGCGCGGCAACGGGAGCACGCGATGACGAAGGCGATGGTAAGAATTTGTTGCGGGATCGTCCGGCCGGCGGATCGCTCCCCCTGGACTTTCGCGGTTCTTGGGGCCTCCGGCGTCATCGCCGTGGCTTTTGTCGTCGGCTTTACCGGCCTTGCACCATCGTTGTACCAGAGCATTGCCGGATTGCCGACACGGACTGACGCGACCGACCTGCGGAAACCGAACACCCCTGTTGCCTTTGCGTCGCGTGTGTCGCTGAACGAACATTTTTCATCCATGGACTACGATCTGGCGCGGGTTCGCGCCGGCATCGCGCGGGTGCCGCGAATTTTGCTCGCGAAAATTCCCCGTGACATGGCGGCGATGAAACAACCCGCCGAGCGCAAGGCGGTGTTCCTGCGCCTCATGCTGCCGCTGGTTCTCGCCGCCAATGAGCGGGTGCTGCGCCAACGCGCGCAAATTCTGTTGTTTCAAGCCAAGCGTTCGGCGGGGCTGCCGTTAAATGGCCGCCAGGAACGACGCCTCGCCGCGATCGCCGCGGAATACAGTGCGGATGCGAAAGCCCTGGATCGGCTCTTGGCGAAAGTGGACGCCGTGCCGCCCTCACTGGCGTTGGCGCAGGCGGCCATCGAAAGCGGCTGGGGCACGTCGCGGTTTATCGTCGAAGGCAACGCGCCTTTCGGGCAGTGGACCTCCGGCGCGCACGAAGGATTGGTGCCGAAGAACCGCGATCCCGGCAAGACGCATAAGATCCGCCGGTTCAAGCATCTCATTGATTCGGTGCATTCGTATCTCAAGAACCTCAACACCCATCGCGCCTACCGCACGTTCCGGGAGCGGCGGTCGCAATTCCGCACGGCCGGCAAGCGCCTGGACGGCGGCGCGCTGGTGTCGGCGCTTGGTGCCTATTCCGAGACCAAGGACGACTATATCGAGTTGCTGCGAAACGTGATCCGGGTCAACAATTTGAAGTCGCTGGACGGGGCGCGACTGGGCGCACCCATGCCGCGCGCCACGCCGAGGGCGTAAGCCCGCCTTCCTTACCCGCGCCGCTTTACGTAGAACTGCATGCCGAGCCAGCGCCAGCGGCCTTTCGGCCCGGGCATCGTGCAATTGACGCGGGATCGCCCGACGCCGAAAGCGGCCGGAAAGCGGACCTCTATACGGGTTTGGCCCAACCGTTCGATGCTGGCCTGGCCGCTTTGCGAATGATAGCACGCGAGCCGCGAGAGTCCCCGCACCTGCTTGTCGACGGTGAAGCCGAATGCCGGCGGATTGTTGGCGTCGCTGAGCAGCGGATCGACGGGCGTCATGCCGTCGACGGAAAGCGGCAGGGCATTGACCAACAGGCGGAACCGATCCAGATCGCCATAGGTTTCGTTGAGCGCGAACCGCGGCAGATAAAAGCGGTCGAGACCTTGGTAGGCGACCCCTGAATGTTGTCCGAAGGCGGCCGTGTACCCGTGGTCCCGGATAAGTTTCTCGATGGCACTGCTGGCTTCGCCGAATGGATAGGCGAATATTTTCGGCGTGTTGCCAAGCTCGCGCTGCATGATCCGGCTGGAGCGTTTGATTTCGCGCCGGTTTCGCGCTGGTTCCGCCTCCGCCATGTGGAGGTGGCCGTCCGTGTGGGCGGCGATGGCCACGCCGGCTTGCCGCATTTCGCGAATCTGATCCCAATTCATGAAGCCCGGCAAATTCGCTTCGACCGGGCTGGTCGCGACGAAGACGGTAAACGGAAATCCCGCTGCCTGGAGGCGCGGCCAGGCTTCAGTGTAAACCGACAAATAGGCGTCATCGATCGTGATCGCGACCGCCCGGTCGGGCAACGGCTTGCCGCCGGTCATCGCCGCGACGACATCGGCCAGCGGCACCACCGTGTAAGGGCCGCTTTTCAACTCCTCGATATGGGCCTCGAACTGATCGATGCGAATGTTCGTGGACGGGTGCGCCGGTTCCGCGAAACGATGGTACATAAGGACCGCTGCGGAATTGGAGGTGGCGTTCGGGGTGCCGCTCGGGCCCGTCCTCAGGTCTGTGGCGCCAGCGTTCTTCGGTGTAAACGGCACTGCCAGAACGGCAAGCGCCAGGGCCGCGAGCAGAACTGAAATTCGGGGGCGGATGATGTTGTTTTTCATTCTGAAATCAGGCAAGCACTCAGATTGGACCGGATAGAGTCACAGAGAGATATAGGTGCGCAAAGAATACTAAAATGCGGTTAATTCATGACCATTTGCGGCGAATTAGGTAATTCCATGCCGGTTGAGGCGGCGCTCGACGGAATCGTTCGCTCGCGGTTCGGATATGCCGGGCTTTGCCGGCGCGCATGAGTTCAAGCTCATGAAGTTGCTTGCGATAGATACCGCCACCGCCGCTTGCTCCGCCGCGGTCTGGCACCACGAATGTGTCGTGGCGCAGCGCTTCGAGCCGATGGTTCGAGGGCATGCGGAGCGCCTGATGCCAATGGTGCGCGCCGTCATGGACGAGGCGGCGGCGGGTGGACCCGGAGATTTCAGCGCGCTCGACGCCGTCGCCGTGACCGTTGGGCCGGGCGCCTTCACCGGCGTGCGCATCGGCCTGGCGGCGGCGCGCGCGCTGGGCCTGGCGGCATCGCGGCCGGTCGCCGGTTTCACGACGCTGGAGACCGTCGCGGCGGCGCAGGAAGGTGCCGGTCTGCCGTTGCTTGTCGCGCTCGATTCCAAGCGGGAGGATATTTACGTGCAATTGTTCGACACCGGCCTGCAGCCGCGGGACGCGCCCGCTGCGGTCCTTCCCGGGGATTTGTCGGCCGCCTTGCCGGCCGTGCCGATCGCGGTCTGCGGCGACGCCGCCGCGCGGGCCGTTGCGGCCCTGGCGGCTGCCGGACGGCCGGCAATGCTGCTCGAGGGTCCGCCGCTGCCCGATGCGGCGGTATTGGCCGGTCTCGCGGCCGCGCGGTGGCCGGAAGTCGGGGCGGCATGCCGCGACGGAGAAGCCATGCCGCAGCCGCTCTATCTGCGTCCGCCTGACGTATCGCTGCCCGCGCCGCGCCGGTGATGCCGCCACGGCCCGCCGATCCGAAGATCCGTATGGCGTCCGGGGCCGACGTCGATCTACTTGCCGATCTTTACGGTCAGGCGTTCGGCGAACCGTACACGCGGCCGGCGGTGGAAACCCTGCTCGCGGCCGCCGGCGCATGGGCGATGGTCGCGGAGTGCGACCGCGAGCCGTGCGGTTTCGTAATCACCCGTGTCGCCGCCGATGAAGCGGAGATCCTCAGCCTCGGCGTCGCGCCGCCGGCCCGGCGCGCAGGCATCGGACGGGCGCTTCTGGACGCCGCGATCGCCTGTGTCAGACTGGCGAATGCAGGCCAGCTGTTTCTCGAAGTGGGCGAAGACAACCCCGCCGCGCAATCGCTCTATCGCAGCGCCGGCTTCGCGACGGTCGGGCGGCGTTCCGATTACTATAGACGTGCCGACGGTAAGCGAGTGGATGCGTTGATAATGCGTATTGCTGTTAAAAACTCGGGCTGTGACTAAAAATACTATGAACTATACCTAACACTTGATGTGAACCATAAATGCTTGCTACTCTATATCTCATGGTGTTTCTTCGGCTTTAAACGACATTGAGAATCGGATAGTCGAGGTAGACCAAAATAAAAATAAATGAGTGGGAGTCATTCTCGCACTTAACTGCGGGAATAAGGCCAAACAAATGGCCGTATCAATAAAGGGGCACGTAAAGATGACAGAGTCATCCGGAACCGAGGTAAGGCGCGAAGAAATTCTTGGACTTACTTCCGAGATCGTCGCGGCGCATGTTTCCAACAATATAGTAGCGCTTTCCGACATACCGGGGCTGATCGAACAGGTTTACCGGACGCTTTCCGCCGTGGGTGGTGGTGATGGGACCAGCGCCGACCGTCCGACGCCGGCGGTACCGGTCAAAAAGTCGATTACGCCGGATTTCATCGTATGCTTGGAAGACGGCAAGAAGCTGAAAATGCTGAAGCGTCATCTGAAGACGGCCTACAACATGACGCCGGAAGAGTACCGCGAGCGCTGGGGCTTGTCGCCGGATTACCCGATGGTCGCTCCGAATTACGCCAAGCAACGAAGCCGTCTGGCCAAACAGATCGGATTGGGTACCCGTTCCCGGCGCGCACGCAGCGCCTAACGGTTGAGCCTCGGCTCCCGGGTGTGACGCCGTCTGGTGAAGATTGGCATGCGGGTTCCCGGGAAAGGTTTAGGAAATCATGGTGTCGACGCTGCCCGCCAAGACGGGCAGCGTCATTGTCGTCCAGGGCGATTGGCGCCGACGTGCTGCGCCGGTCCTGAATTCCATGGTATGATTGGGGCCTCTCCTGGTCGGAGGCATGCAGTTGCCGGATAAGATCGAACAACTCTGCGAGAAGATCGGCCTGAAGATGACCGCCCAACGCCGCGTGGTCGCCCAAGTGTTATCGGAGGCCAGCGATCACCCGGATGTCGAGGAGCTGCATCGCCGGGCGGTGCGGCTGGACAGCCGGATCAGTCTTGCCACCGTCTATCGGACGGTGCGCCTGTTCGAGGAGGCGAATATTCTCGAGCGGCATGAGTTTCGCGACGGGCGGTCCCGCTACGAAGAAGCGACGGACGATCATCACGATCACCTGATCGATCTCGAGAACGGCAAGGTGATCGAATTCCAAAACGAAGAGATCGAGAAACTGCAGCGCGATGTCGCCCGCAAATTGGGGTACGAGCTGGTGGACCACCGGCTCGAGCTTTATGCGGTGCCGCTCGGCCGGAAGCGGAAATCCTGACCCGCGCCGTCCGTTGTCCGGCAGGCGCGACAAACCTAAGGCCTTTGCCGCGGCCGGCGTTGTCCGGTGCAACAGGCCGCGCGGTGACGAGATTGCGCGGCGCTTGAATTGGTGCGGGATATATGAAAAGTTAACGTTTCTCTGGTCTCATAAATGATCGCAACAGGGGTGAACAGGACCATATTCGTCTGGACTAGACGGCGTTGATCAACAGGTTCGTAGAGAAGCGCATAACACAGTTTGTCACCGCGCGGCAGGTGGGCCGGTCGCGGTGAGCAACAAGCTCTTCATCAAGACATATGGCTGCCAGATGAATGTCTACGACTCCGCCCGGATGGCGGATGTCATGACGCCGCTTGGCTACCGTTCGGTCGATACGGCGGATGATGCGGATCTGGTGATCCTGAATACCTGCCATATCCGTGAGAAGGCGGCGGATAAAGTGTATTCCGAGCTTGGCCGGCTGCGCATTCTGCAGGAAGAAAAGGCGAAGCGCGGCGGCCGGATGCTGCTGGCGGTCGCCGGCTGCGTGGCCCAGGCGGAGGGCGAGGAAATTCTCGGCCGGGCGCCCTGCGTCGATATCGTCTTCGGCCCGCAAACCTATCACCGGCTGCCGGAGATGGTCGCCAAGGTGCGCCAGCAGGACGGCGTCCGCGTGCTCGACACCGACTTTCCAGCCGAGGACAAATTCGATTTTCTGCCGGAAGAAACCGCGGCCGCGGGCGTGACGCAGTACCTCACGGTCCAGGAAGGGTGCGACCGGTTCTGTACGTTTTGCGTCGTTCCCTATACGCGCGGCGCCGAGCAATCGCGGGACGCGGTCGCGATCCAGGCGGAGGCGCGCCGGCTGGTCGCCTCGGGCGCCCGCGAAATCACACTACTGGGACAGAACGTCAACGCTTATCATGGTGTCGGCCCCGATGGCCGGGAATGGGGGCTCGGGCGGCTGATCCGGCAGCTCGCGGAAATCGACGGGCTGCGGCGCATTCGCTACACCACGAGCCACCCCAAGGACATGGATGATGGCCTGATCGCGGCGCATGGGGACGTGCCCGCTTTGATGCCGTTTCTGCACCTGCCGGTGCAATCGGGTTCGGACCGGGTGCTGCAGGCGATGAACCGACAGCACACCGCGGACGACTACCGGCGGATTGTCGACCGGCTTCGTGCGGCGCGGCCGGACATCGCGCTGTCGTCGGACTTCATCGTCGGGTTTCCCGGGGAGAGCGATGCCGATTTTGCCGCGACATTGCGGCTGGTGACCGATATCGGCTACGCCCAGGCCTATTCCTTCAAATACAGCCCGCGGCCGGGGACCCCGGCGGCGGCCATCGACGATCAGGTTCCGGAGGATGCGAAGGCGGAGCGGCTGGCGGGCCTTCAACAGCTCCTGCGCGCGCAGCAGGACCGGTTCAATCGGGCGCAGCTCGGCCGGGAACTGCACGTCCTGTTCGAATCTTCCGGCCGGTACGATGGGCAGCTGCTTGGCCGGTCGCCGTATCTTCAGTCGGTGCACGCCGCCGCCCCCGCCGCGTTGATCGGCAAGACGGCGCGGCTGCGCATTGCCGAGGTGCTGCCGAACAGCCTGCGAGGCGAAATGCCCGGCGGCGGCCTGCGATCGGACAGCGCCCGGGATGGGGAGCCGGCACAGTTGTGAGCACTGCATCCAACACCATCGGCGCCGTGACGGTGCAGCTGGATTTCGACGACAATCGCCTGCTGCCCTTATTGTTTGGCGCCCACGACCAGCATTTGGCGCAGCTTGAACAACGGCTCGGCGTGTCGCTGTCAAGCCGCGGCAACCAGCTTGTAATCACCGGGTCCGAGGATTCGACCAATCTTGCGCGGCGCGCGCTGGACCGGCTGTATCGCCGGGTCAAGAACGGTCATTCGATCGACCCGGCGGAGGTCGACGCGGCGCTGCGCATGGCCGATGGCGGCGACGAGGGCGTGAGCGGTGTGGACGAACCGGTCATCAAGACGCGCAAGAAGCGCATATCCGCACGTTCGCCGACCCAGGCGCGCTACATCACGGCGCTGCGCAACAACGAATTGGTGTTCGGTACCGGACCGGCCGGCACGGGGAAAACCTATCTGGCGGTATGCTTCGCCGTCGAGCAGTTGATCAGCGGCAAGGTCGATCGGCTCGTGCTCTCGCGGCCGGCGGTGGAAGCGGGGGAACATTTGGGATTCCTGCCGGGCGATATGCGCGAAAAGGTCGATCCGTATTTACGGCCGCTCTATGACGCCTTGTACGATACGATGCCGGCCGATCAGGTGGTCAAGAAGCTGGAAGTCGGCGAAATTGAGATCGCCCCCCTCGCCTTCATGCGCGGCCGGACGCTTTCGAACGCTTTCGTCATCCTCGACGAAGCGCAGAATACGACGGCCGTCCAGATGAAGATGTTTCTCACCCGGCTCGGCGAAAACAGCCGCATGGTGGTGACCGGCGATCTCAGCCAAATCGATCTACCGTCGGGGGTTGCCTCGGGACTGCAGGACGCGATCGATACCTTGACCGGGATCGAGGCGGTGAGTTTCGTCGAGTTCAGCGCTCGTGACGTGGTGCGCCATGCGCTGGTTTCCCAAATCGTCCGCGCCTATGACGCGCGCGGCACGGCGCGGCCGGCCAAGGCCCGGAGGCGCAAATGACCGGCGCGCCGAAGCTCGACATTACCATTTCATACGATGGGTGGCGCGATCAATTGCCCGAAGCCGCCGATTACGCGATGGCCGCCGTCGCGGCGGCCTGGCGTGCGGCGGGCCAGCAACCGTGCCCCGGCGGAGCGGCGGAGATCAGTCTTCTGCTGACCGACGACGCGACGGTTCAATCGCTCAACCGGCGTCACCGGGCGCAGGATAAACCAACCAATGTCCTGTCCTTTCCGCTGGATCAACGCCCGGCGGCGGCCTCGGAGCCGTGGCTGGTCGGCGACGTGGCGCTCGCCTGCGAGACGGTAATCAGTGAAGCGCGCGCGCAGGGCAAGCCGGTGGCCGATCATTTCCGCCATCTGGTGGTGCATGGGATCCTGCATCTGCTGGGATATGACCATGTGACGGATGGCGACGCCGCGGTCATGGAACAGAAGGAGGTCAAGGCGCTGGCGTCGCTTGGTGTCGCGGACCCCTACCGGCATACTGATCCGGCTGCAGAGACATCCTTGTCGAGGCAATGCGCGCTATGAGCGACGAACAATCCACTATAGAGCCTCCGTCTACCGGGGCAGATGTCGGGACGAGCGACCGGAAGCCGGGCGCCCTTATGCGCTGGTTCAAGGGGCTCCGGAACGGTCGCAACGGCGGCTCGACACTGCGCCAGACATTCGAAGAGTTGATCGAGGAGCATGAGGAACGGGATCATCCGATCGATTTCCGGGAAAAGCAACTGCTCCATAAAATCCTCACCTTCGGTAACCTCACCGTGGACGACGTGATGGTGCCGCGTGCGGATATCGTCGCGGTGGAGCGCGCGACCTCGCTGGACGAAGTCATCACGATCATGGCGCAGGAGGCGCATTCGCGCGTGCCGGTGTACCGCGATACCCTGGATGACGTTATCGGGATGATCCACATCAAGGATGTTCTGCCGCTGGCGGCACGCAAAGAATCCGTCCAGCTGACCAAGCTCGTTCGGGAGGTGTTGTTCGTCGCGCCGAGCATGCGCGTTCTCGACCTGTTGTTGCAGATGCGGATGTCGCGCACCCACATGGCGCTGGTGGTCGATGAATATGGTGGCGTGGATGGGTTGGTGACGATCGAGGACGCGGTCGAACAAATCGTCGGCGAAATCGAGGACGAACACGACGAAACGCAGGGTCCCTCATTCGAAATGCGGCGGGACGGCACGGTCATCGCCGATGCGCGGGTGCCGATCGAGGAGTTCGAGGCCCAAATCGGTACCGTCCTGACGCCGGAGGAGCGCGAAAACGATATCGAGACGTTGGGAGGATTGGTGTTCAGTATTGCCGGCCGTGTGCCTATCCGCGGCGAAGTTTTGCGCCACGAAGCATCCGGGATTGAGTTTGAGGTGGTAGATGCGGACCCGCGACGCATCCGACGGTTGCGTCTGTGCAACTTGCCGGCGCGTCCGGACGTCGATGGGTGAGCCGGAGTGCCGGCGGTAGGTTCCGTGCGATCATTGGGAAGTGTCCTCGGCGGTCTCGCCGGCTGGCGCGGCCGTGCGGTCGGCTTTTTGTCCGGTGCGATCGCAACCCTGACACTGCCGCCGGCCGCCTTCCTGCCGGTTCTTTATCTGTCTTTTCCTATTCTACTATGGATGCTCGCGGGCCGGACCAGCCGGAAAGCCGCGTTTGGCCTCGGATGGTGGTTCGGCTTCGGTTATTTCTCGGTCAGCCTGTATTGGATCGGCAATGCCATGCTGGTCTTTTCGTCGAAGCACGCCTGGCTGATTCCCTTCGCGGCGCTCGGTTTGCCGGCGTTTCTGGCCATTTTTACCGGTTGCGCCACGCTGGTGGCGTCCTTTGCACGCCAGCCGCTTTCGCGAACATTGTTGTTCATCGCCGCCTGGTGCGGGCTGGAATGGTTGCGTGGCCATGTGTTGACCGGCTTTCCGTGGAACCTGATCGGCAGCGCCTGGGCCGGATCGGATGCCTTGCTGCAGAGCGCTGCGTTGATCGGCATCTATGGCGTGAGTCTCGTCGCCCTGCTTTCCGCCTGTCTACCCGCCGCGGCGCTCGGCGCGCCGCGGCGGGCGCGGATTGGCCTTGCCGTTCTGTCGATCGCATTGCTCGCCGGGCCTTGGGTTGGCGGACAAGTGCGGCTATCCGGAGCGCCGCCGGCCGGATCGGCGGTAGTGGACGGGGTCGGCTTAAGGTTGGTGCAGGCGGGAATTCCGCAGCGGGAAAAATGGCGACGGGATCTTCGCAACCGCAACCTTCTTCGCCATCATGAGCTGAGCACCGAGAACAGGCCGGATTGGGTCAGCCACATTATCTGGCCGGAAAATGCGGCGACATTCTTTCTTGCCGATGACGAACCGAGGCGTCTCGCGCTTGCCCAGGCGGTGCCGCGCGGCGGTCTGCTTATCACCGGCGCGCCGCGCCGCGCGGTCGGCCCGTTGCGCATCTGGAATTCGGCTTTCGCAGTCGATGAACGGGGTACGGTTTTGGCCCAATACGACAAGTTTCATCTTGTGCCATTTGGAGAATACGCACCGTTCCGCAAATTCCTGCCAGTCGACAAGATCGCCCATGGTATGACCGATTATTCGGCGGGTTCCGGCCCCAAGACCCTCC
>CAJHYV010000188.1_pt1 | contig 20608 bp, 18 predicted proteins | sample 9198851 | NCBI WGS metagenome assembly CAJHYV01 (sample SAMEA7708375, study PRJEB35096) | sediment metagenome | biome: marine neritic benthic zone biome [ENVO:01000025]; feature: sediment [ENVO:00002007]; material: shallow marine sediment [ENVO:03000034] sea grass bed [ENVO_01000059] ...
CTGATTGAAGCGAGCCGTCGCCAGGGACATGAAGTCTTGCTCGACCTTCCTATGGAGCCAGTGGACTTTCCGCGCAACGACCCCGGGCCGCACACCCTCCTGACCAGCGTATCCATCGACCAGAACCTGCGGCAGCTCGAGTGGGTGTTGAGCCGTGTCACCGGGTATGTCGGCGTATCGGTGTATATGGGATCGGGTTTTGCGACAAAGCCGCGCGCCCTGACGCCGATTCTTTCCGAACTCAAGGCCCGGGGATTGATGCTGCTCGATACGCGAGAAAATCCGCTTGGCCAAACCAAGAAGATTGCCGACGAAATCGGTCTGCCGGTTGCCGCCAACTATTTGTTTCTCGATCGTGAGCCGGCACAGGATTCAATCCGGGAAAACCTCTCCAAGCTTGAGGCCCGCGCCAAGGCGCGTGGTTTGGCGATCGGCACGGCGCATCCCTATCCTGTGACTGTGCGCGTTTTGCGGCCTTGGCTCGACACCCTGTCCCGCAAGGGCTTCGTCCTCGCCCCGGTGTCTGCGGCGGCCCAGAGTCGGAAATAGGCCGGATGGCGAAACGCGACACGACGCATCCCTTGTATCGGCCGTGCGTGGGACTGATGCTGATAAACAGCGACGGCAACATCTTTGTCGGTAAACGCATCGACGTTCCAGGCGACCATTGGCAGATGCCACAGGGCGGCATCGATGCAGGGGAAACGCCGGAACAAGCCGCCATTCGGGAACTCGCCGAGGAAACCGGAACCGACAAGGCCGAAATCATCGGCGTCAGCGAAGACTGGCTGCAATATGATTTACCGAAAGACGTCGCCGGCAAGGTCTGGCGGGGCCGTTACCGCGGCCAGTCACAGCGGTGGTTCGCCCTGCGGTATATCGGCACCGATGATGACATCGACATCAACGCCCACAAGCCGGAATTCACGGATTGGTGCTGGACCGGCATCGATACGCTCGTCGACAGGATAATTCCCTTTAAGAGAGATATTTACCGGACGGTGGTCGATGAATTTCGGGACCTCGTCGCGGCAGTCGCCCGAAATCCCTGAAACCACCCCCAACCGGTTACGAAATCTTAACCATGCCGCGGCCACAATTGGCCGTGCGAAAATCAATGCGGCGACGGGGATTTTTCGCCCGTACGCACCGCGCGCCGGTTTGTAAATCGGCGCCGACTTGGACCGTCTGCGGAGAATGTCGTGGAAATATCGGCACTAAATCCGGTTTTTCGACCGGCCGGAATCCCCAACGGCGGGGCCAACCGATTTGCCGCAATTCCGGACCGGGCTACCGGAAGCCAAACATCGCAATCGGCCGTTTCCGGCGTTTCGCCGGTCCGCGGCGCCAGCAGCGCGACCCCTCTCTTTGACCTGAACGGACAGTCTGCGGCTCAGGAATCGGAAGACCCGGCATCGCCGGAGACCGCCCGTAAGAACGAGGAAGCCGTTCCCGAAAAGAACAACACGGATGAAAAAGGGCCGGATGGCCTGACGGAAGAGGAACGCAAGGAAGTAGAACGGCTCAAGAAACGGGATCGCGAAGTGCGCGCCCATGAACAGGCGCATAAAGCGGCCGGTGGCCCGCATGCGGGTCAGATAACGTTCGAGACCGAGCGCGGGCCCGATGGGCGGGCCTATGCGGTCAGCGGCGAGGTGAAGATCGACACCAGCGAGATCCCCAACAATCCGCAAGGGACAATCCGAAAGCTGGAAACCGTCAAACGGGCCGCCCTTGCCCCTTCGCAGCCGTCATCGCAGGACCGGCAAGTCGCCGCTCAGGCGGACGCCAAGATACGACAGGCACGCCTGGAATTGCGCGAGCAAAAAGCCGCGGAGGAAGCCGAGCAGAAAGAGCGGCGCGCGGATGGTACGGACGAAGCGCGATCTGAATCGACGATCACCGCCACGGAGCAGGCAGGCAGCCGGCCACCGGGCGGCGGCAATCCGGGCGGCACCCTCGATCCAGGGTCCCTGCTGGACCTGACCGCCTGATCCCAGGCACGGTCCGGACACAAAAAAGGCCGCCCCATGGCGGCCGTTTCATCGCAGCGGTCACGGTCCTATACGTAAATCTGGTCGTCTAACGCTTCCAGCTTGGCTTCCGCAATTGCGATGGCGGCGGCCGTTTTCTGCCGCTCGGCGTCGTCCTTGGCGCTGCCCAGGTCTTCCCGCAGGTCGCCGAGACGGCTCTCCACCGCGGAACGATCGATTTCATCCAGCGGTTCCGCGGTTTCGGCAAGTACCGTACAGCGCTCCGCCGTTACTTCCGCAAACCCGCCCGCGACGAATATGCGTGCACTCGCCGCGCCATTGTCGAACACGGTGATCGTGCCCGGCCGCACCGTCGATATCACCGGCGCATGGTCCGAGAGAACACCGAAATCCCCTTCGGCGCCCGGAACGACAACCATGTCGACCTCCTGGGAAAGCAGAAGCTGTACAGGAGAGACCAGTTCGAAATTTACTTTGTCCGCCACGGACCCTTCTCCTTGCGGCGTTACGCCGCCTCCGCCGCCATTTGCTTGGCCTTCTCGATCGCTTCGTCGATCGGACCGACCATGTAAAAGGCTTGCTCCGGCAAGTCGTCGTATTCGCCGTCGATGATGCCGCGGAAGCTTTTGATGGTGTCCTCGATGTCGACCAGCTTGCCGGGCGACCCGGTGAAGACTTCGGCCACATGGAACGGCTGCGACAGGAAACGCTGAATCTTGCGGGCCCGTGTCACCGTCAACTTGTCGTCTTCCGACAATTCATCCATTCCGAGAATGGCGATGATTTCCTGCAATGATTTGTAGCTTTGCAGGATACGCTGCACATCGCGCGCGACCTGGTAATGCTCGTCGCCAACAATCCGCGGGTCGAGAATTCGGCTCGTGGAGTCGAGCGGATCGACCGCCGGATAAATGCCCAGTTCGGCGATTTGGCGGGACAACACCGTTGTCGCATCCAGATGCGAAAACGCCGTCGCCGGCGCCGGATCGGTCAAGTCATCCGCGGGCACATAGATCGCCTGCACCGAGGTAATCGATCCCTTTTTCGTAGTGGTGATGCGCTCCTGGAGAATACCCATGTCGGTGCCGAGCGTCGGCTGATAGCCCACCGCCGACGGGATGCGGCCCAACAGCGCGGAGACTTCGGAACCGGCCTGGGTAAAGCGGAAAATATTGTCGACGAAGAACAGCACATCCTGGCCTTCTTCATCGCGGAAATATTCCGCCAGGGTCAACCCGGACAGGCCGACACGCGCGCGGGCGCCCGGCGGCTCGTTCATCTGACCGTAGACCAGCGCCGCCTTCGAATCGCCCTCCAGATTAATCACGCCCGATTCCATCATCTCGTGATAGAGATCGTTACCCTCGCGGGTCCGCTCCCCAACACCCGCGAAGACGGAGTATCCGCCGTGCGCCTTCGCAACGTTGTTGATCAGCTCCATGATCAGCACGGTTTTGCCAACGCCAGCGCCGCCGAACAGGCCGATCTTGCCGCCTTTCGCATAGGGCGTCAGCAGATCGATGACCTTGATGCCGGTTACCAGCTGCTCGGTTTCGGTGGATTGCTCCACAAATTCCGGCGCCGGCCGGTGAATCGGATAGGTCTTGGTGTTGCCAATCGGCCCCCGTTCGTCGATCGGCTCGCCGATGACGTTGACAATACGGCCCAGGGTTTCCGGCCCGACCGGAACGGAAATCGGCTCTCCCGTATCCTCTACTTCGCACCCGCGCACCAGACCGTCCGTGGTGTCCATGGCAATGCAGCGAACGGTGCTTTCGCCGAGATGCTGCGCCACCTCCAGCACCAGCCGCTTATCCTGGTTCTGAAGATGCAAGGCATTGAGAATCGCCGGCAGGTCGCCGTCGAACTGCACGTCGACGACGGCGCCCAAGACCTGCGTCACCTTGCCCACGGAATTATTCGCCATGTTTTCGCTCCTTCGACATTGCCGCCCTAGAGCGCTTCCGCGCCCGAGATAATCTCGATCAGTTCCTTCGTGATGAAGGCCTGACGCGTGCGGTTATAGTTCAGCGTAAGTTTGTTGATCATATCGCCCGCATTGCGGGTTGCGTTATCCATTGCCGTCATGCGCGCGCCCTGTTCGGAAGCAAAGGATTCCAGCAGGGACCGGAAAACCTGTACCGACAGGTTCCGCGGCAGTAACTCCGCGAGAATGTCTTCTTCGGAAGGCTCGTATTCGTATGACGCACCGCCGTCGTTAGCCGCGTCCCCGCCGTCCGCCGACTCCGGCGGGGCAAAGGGGATAACCTGCTGGGGTGTCACGATCTGGGTCAATGCGGATACAAACTTGTTGTACACGACCGTGCAGACATCGAATTCGCCCGCCTCGAACATTTCCGTGATCCGCTCGGCAACCATCGCCGCCGCGTCGTAATTCGGGACCGGCTTGGAGATTTCCTCGAATTCGCCGACCAGCATGTTGGGAAATTCGCGCCGCACCAACGCCACGCCTTTGCGCCCGACGCACATCACCTTCACCGTTTTACCGTCCGCTTGCAGCGCACTGATATCCCGCCGGATTTGTCGCATCACGTTGATGTTAAATCCGGCGCAGAGCCCGCGATCGGATGACACCATTACCAGCAGATGCGTGTCGTCCTTGCCGGTCCCCGACAGCAATGGCGCGGATCCCGCCCCGCCCGCCGACGCCAGCGAACCGAGCATACGCTCCATCCGTTCGGCGTAGGGCCGCGCCGCAGTGGCCATCTCCTGCGCACGGCGCAGCTTGGCCGCGGCCACCATCTTCATGGCCGACGTAATGCGCTGCGTCGACTTAACGCTGCCAATCCGGTTTCGGAGTTCCTTGAGGCTGGGCATCGATGTTGGCTACGCTATCGGTCGCGAATCAAGCAAAAGTCTTGACGAGGTTTTCGGCGACTTCGGCGAGTCTTTTTTCCGACTCATCCGACAACTCCCCATCGTCGCGAATTTTCGCCAGCAAATCGGCCTGATTGCTTCGGCATTCCTCGAGCAGCGCTTGCTCGAAACGGCCGACATCGCCGACGTCGATCGCATCCAAATAGCCGCGTACGCCGGAAAAAATGGCGACCACCTGCTCCTCGACCGCCAGCGGGCTGTATTGACCTTGCTTCAGGAGTTCGGTCAGCCGTGCGCCGCGCGCCAACAGCCGTTGCGTCGCGGCGTCGAGGTCGGAGGCGAACTGCGAGAACGCCTCCATTTCCCGGAATTGGGCAAGCTCCAGCTTGATCGTGCCGGCAACTTGTTTCATGGACTTGGTTTGCGCCGCGGACCCGACCCGCGACACCGACAAGCCGACATTAATGGCCGGCCGGACACCGCGATAGAACAGCTCGGTTTCCAAAAATATCTGACCATCCGTAATCGAGATGACATTGGTCGGAATATAGGCCGACACGTCGTTCGCCTGGGTCTCGATTATCGGCAACGCCGTCAACGAACCCGCGCCTTCCGAGTCGTTCATCTTGGCGGCGCGTTCCAGCAGCCGCGAATGAATGTAGAAAACGTCTCCCGGATAGGCTTCGCGCCCCGGCGGCCGCCGCAACAGCAGCGACATTTGACGATACGCCGTCGCCTGCTTCGACAAATCATCGTAAATGATAAGGGCGTGCATGCCATTGTCGCGGAAGAACTCGCCCATCGCACACCCGGCATACGGCGCCAGGAATTGCATCGGCGCCGGTTCGGATGCGGTTGCAGACACGACGATGGAATATTCCATCGCGCCATTATCTTCCAACGTCTTGACGACCTGCGCCACGGTCGAGCGTTTTTGCCCAATGACCACGTAGATGCAGTACAGCTTTTTGGATTCGTCGGCACTATCGTTGACGGATCTTTGATTGAGGATGGCGTCGATGGCGACCGCGGTCTTGCCGGTCTGCCGGTCACCAATAATGAGCTCACGCTGTCCGCGGCCGACCGGAACCAGCGCATCCAGCGCCTTGAGACCGGTTTGCATCGGCTCATGCACCGATTTCCGCGGAATAATACCCGGCGCCTTTACTTCGACCAATCGCCGCTCCGTCGTGTCGAGCGGACCTTTGCCGTCGATCGGATTGCCGAGCGCGTCCACCACCCGGCCGAGCAGGCCTTTGCCGACCGGCACGTCCACGATCGTGCCGGTTCGCTTGACCGTATCGCCTTCCTTGATGTCGCGGTCGTCGCCGAAAATCACGACGCCCACATTGTCGGATTCGAGGTTCAGCGCCATTCCCCTGATACCACCGGGAAACTCCACCATTTCACCGGCCTGAACGTTATCCAGACCGTAGACGCGCGCCACGCCGTCACCGACCGAAATAACCTGACCGACTTCCGCAACATCTGTTTCGGCACCGAAATTCGCGATTTGCTCCTTCAGGATGGCCGAAATTTCCGCAGCCTTGATCTCCATCAGGCAGCCCCTTTCATCGCGAGTTTCATCTTCTGGATTTGTGTCCTAATCGAGGAGTCCACCATACGGCTACCCACCTTGACGACAAGTCCGCCGATCAGACTGGGATCGACGGTGGTCGAGAGAGCGATCTTGCCTCCCATGGACTTTTGCAGCGCCTCTTCGAGGGATTTGGCCTGACCGCCGGTCAGCGCGCTAGCCGACACGACTTCGGCGGTAATCTCACCGCGGCGTTCCGCCAATCTATCAAGAAATGCCTTGATGACCATTCGCAGTACGAAGAGGCGACGATTTGCCGCGACCAACCCGATAAAATTTTGTGTCAGCGGATCAGCCTCGATCCGATCGAGCACCGCCGCCATTACCTTGCCCGACTCCGCCCGGCTGACCACCGGATTACGCAACAGGCGCTGCAAATCGCTATTTTCGGATACTAAAGCGTCAATGGTACGAAGGTCTTCTGCGACCTCGTCCAGCTTACGCTCCTGGTCCGCCAACTCGAACAACGCCAATGCGTAGCGGGAAGCAATTCCCGTATCGCCTACTTTGGATGCCAACTTGGGATAACTCCCGAACCCACTCCGGAACCAACTGTGGAACCACAGTTGACCACAACTCCCCAAATGCTTTGGAACACGTTTCCGGCCCCGAAAGCGAGCGGTGTTTAGCATATGCACAAAAGGCGCGCAACCCGGCCCAGCACGGTCGCGAGTCCCCGGATTTCCTACAAAAAACTATAGGGGTCGATGTCCACCTGAACCCGCACGGAACGCGGTAGCGGTACCTTCGCGAGCCACTCGCGCAAATAGGGTTGCAGTCCGGTGTCTTGCGGTCCCTTGATCAGAAATCGGCGGCGATGGCGACCACGCAGCAAGGCAAGCGGCGCCGGCGCCGGACCGAGCACGCGAATGCCGTCACGGCGCGGCGCGGCCCGCGCCAGTGACCGGGCAGCGTCGTCGACGAGGCCGGCATCCGGCGCGCTCAGAATAATCGCAGCGAGACGCCCGAAAGGCGGCCAGCCGCCGGCCCGGCGTTGGTCGCTCTCTTCCTGCAGGAACCGGTCGCGGGCGCCATCGGCGAGCGCCCGCATGACGGGATGGTCGGGATTATAGGTTTGCAGCAACACCCGGCCCGGCCGCTCGGCCCGGCCGGCCCGGCCGGCCACCTGATGGAGCAATTGATATGTTCGTTCCGCGGCGCGCAAATCGCCGCCGCCGAGGCCAAGATCCGAGTCGATCACGCCAACCAGCGTCAACATCGGGAAATGATGGCCTTTGGCAACCAACTGCGTCCCGATAAGAACATCAATTTCCCCTTGCTTGACCTCTTCGAGCAACCCGGCGATCGCCGCCGGGCTGTGCGCAGTATCGCTGGTCAGGCTGGCGATGCGTACCTCCGGAAACAATGCCGTCACCTCCTCCGCGACCCGCTCTACCCCGGGACCGCAGGCGACCAGGCTGCCCGACGCGCCGCAATCGGGGCAGTGCTCGGGATACGGCGCGCGATATCCGCAGTGGTGGCATTCCAATCGGCCCAACAGCCGGTGTTCGACCAGCCAGGCGGTGCAGTTAGGGCAATCGAAGCGATGCCCGCACCCGCGGCACAGGGTGAGCGGTGCATAGCCCCGTCGATTGAGAAACAAAAGCGCCTGCTCGCCGCACTCGATCGTTTCGGCCAAGATTTCGCGCAAGGGCGGCGATATCCAGCATTGCCGGGGCGGCGGCGTGCTGCGCAAGTCCACCGCGACGATGTTCGGCAGCGCTGCGCCGCCGTGGCGCGCCGGCAGATGGGCACGCTGGTACCGGCCGCGCTCCACATTGACGACCGTTTGCAGCGACGGCGTCGCGGACACCAGAAAAACCGGCACGTCTTCGAGTTGCGCGCGGACCACTGCCATGTCGCGCGCATTGTAGGCGATGCCGTCCTGTTGCTTGAAGGACGCGTCGTGCTCCTCATCGACCACGATCAGGCCGAGCTTGGGAAAAGGCAGAAACAAGGCGGATCGGGCGCCGACCACCACCGCCGCATCGCCCGACGCCACACCGCGCCAGTGGCGGCGGCGTTGTGCCTGCGTCAAATCGGAATGCCATTCCACCGGCATCACGCCGAACCGTGCCGTGAACCGCTCCAGGAACGCCGTCGTAAGCGCGATTTCCGGCAACAGGACGAGCACCTGGCGACCCCGCCGAATGGCTTCGGCAATTGCCTCGAAATACACCTCGGTCTTGCCGGCGCCGGTCACACCATCGAGCAGCGTGACCGAGAATATCCCGGCCGTTACCCGGCCCGTCATTTCATCGGCGGCGCTTCGCTGGTCGGCGGACAACTCGGGGGAAGGGCAATCCGGATCGGGCCGGGCGAGCGGCGGTTCGCGCAGAACCACTGTCTCCAGGACACCGGCCTTTGCCAGACCGGTGACGACGGACGGACCGACACCCGCCGCACGCGCCAATTCCGCCGCCGGCCGCGCCGGCCCCTCCGCCAGCACCGCCAGAACCCGATGGCGCGCGGCGGTGTTGCGAAAGTCAGGCGGCATATCGGCAAGCCGGTAGCCGGTGCGCAGTTTCACCGGTTCGAGCGCGGACGGGACGCTCATCGCCATACGCAACACCGATCCGGGCGATACCAGCGTGTAGCGCGCCACCCATTCGACGAATCGGCGCGTCGATTCGGGCAAACCACCCACATCGAAACAGCCATGAATGTCTTTCAGCTTGTCATCGGACACATCACCGCTGGCGCCTTCGGACCACACGACGCCGACCGCATCGCGCCGGCCGAACGGCACGGCAACGAAGGCGCCAGGCGCCACCGCAAGCTCCGGCGGCACCCGATACTCGTAAGTGCCTTCAAGCGGCAGCGGTAGCAAAACCTGAATGCGTCGAGATCCGCCGTTGATCCCGGCGCCTGTTGTGGTATGGGGAGGCGGCATCGGATAGAGTGTATCGAAATGCTGCCAACAAATGCTATCCAGAACCGACAGCCTGCACGAAGGAGCTTCGACCGCGCATGAAATTTTTCGTAGACACTGCGGAAATCGATGAAATCAGGGACCTCGCGGACACGGGTCTCGTGGACGGGGTCACGACAAATCCGTCCTTGATTCACAAATCCGGACGCAATTTCTTCGAAGTCGTTCACCAGATCTGCGATTTGGTCGACGGGCCGGTAAGCGCCGAGGTTGCCGCGACGGACTTCGACACGATGCTCGCCGAAGGCCGCAAGCTCGCGGAAATCGCCAGCAACATTGCGGTCAAGGTGCCGCTGACGCCGGCTGGGCTCAAGACCTGCCGGGCGCTGAGCCAGGGCGGCACGATGGTCAACGTGACATTGTGTTTCTCACCCAATCAGGCGCTTCTCGCCGCCAAGGCCGGAGCCCGGTTTATCTCACCTTTCGTCGGACGGCTGGACGATATTGCCCATGACGGCATGCAGTTAATCGGGGAAATTTGCGAGATCTATGCAAATTATCCGAACCTGGAAACGGAGGTGCTGGTGGCGTCCGTGCGCCATCCGATCCATGTCCTGGAAGCGGCAAAAATGGGCGCCGACGTTGCCACCGTGCCGCCCGCCGTATTGCACCAAATGTTCAATCATCCATTGACCGAAAAGGGTCTCGCCGCGTTCGTCGCTGACTGGGAAAAGACCGGTCAGTCGATTTTATAGCGGCTGGACAAACGGATGACGCAACGACTCAAGAATTCCAAACGGCCGGCCGGGACCACCGCGGCGCAGGTCGTGGATTTTCTGCGCGACAACCCGGATTTCTTCATCAAGCATCCGGAATGTCTCGAGGCGGTGCAAACACCGGATCGCGAATTGGGCGACGGTGTCGCGGATTTTCAGCAGGTAATGATCGATCGTCTGCGCGGCGAGGTCGGAGACTTGTCCGGCCAGCAGCGCGACCTCGTAACCACGACGCGGGCCAATTTGCAGAGTCAGGCCCGGGTGCACGAATGCATCCTGGCGCTGCTCGCGGTGAAGTCGTTTGAAGAACTGATTCAGACAGTTACCACCGACGTTGCGGTGATCCTGGATCTCGACGTCGTCACGCTGTGCATCGAAGCGACCGATCCAAAAGATCCGTCGATCCGCAAAAAAGGGCTCATCATCGTACCCGAAGGGACAACCGACGCCGTGATGGACGCCGACCGACGCCTTGTCCTGCGCGGCGACGTCGTCGGCGATCCGGAACTTTTCGGGCCCGGCGCCGCCCTCGTCCGGTCCGACGCATTGGTGCGCCTGACGATTTCTTCGGTCACGCCGCCGGCGCTGCTCTGTTTCGGCTCCCGGGATCCGGAACGGTTCGACTCGGGCCAGGCGACCGAATTGCTGGATTTTCTCGCCAGTGTCCTGGAACACGTGGTGCGCATATGGCTGTACCTGCCCGAAGACTGAACGCGGTATTTTCACGGGTCGACGATCCGGCCCTGGCCGGCGCGCTGCAAAGCTGGCTGGCCTGGCTGTCGGACGAGCGGCGGTGTTCGACCCATACGATTGCCGCGTACAGCCGCGACCTGTCGGCGTTTCTGGGATTCCTGACGGAACATTTCGGCACGCCCGCGACGCTTGCGGTCTTGCTGACCCTGCGCCCGGCGGATTTTCGCGCCTGGCTGGCGCGTCACGCGGCGAGCGGACGGGCGCGCAGTTCAACCGCGCGAGCACTTTCGGTTGTGCGGGGGTTTTTCGCCTGGCTCGAGCGCGACGGGCATGGTGAGAACCACGCCATTCATGCGGTACGCACCCCGAAAATACCGCACAGCGTGCCCAAGGCGCTGTCCCTTGGCGAAGCACGCGACACGCTCACCGCCCTCGGCGATTTGTCGGATATTGAATGGATCGTCCAGCGCGATATCGCCATGTTGACACTGCTCTATGGCTGCGGCTTGCGCATTGCGGAAGCGCTGTCCCTGACCCGGCGCGAGGTTCCGACCGGCGACAGCCTGACGATCACCGGCAAAGGCGGCAAGCAACGCATGGTGCCGGTCCTGCCGGTGGTGCGCGAGGCGATCGCCGCGTACCTGAATGCCTGCCCCTGGCCAATCGCCGCGGACGGCCCCCTGTTTCTCGGTGCGCGCGGCGGCCCCTTGCGGGCGCGCATCGTCCAGCGCCAGATGCAGCGGCTGCGCGGCTTGCTCGGCCTGCCGGAAACCGCGACGCCGCACGCACTGCGTCATAGTTTCGCGACCCACCTCCTGGCGATGGGCGGCGATCTGCGCGCAATCCAGGAGTTGCTGGGCCATGCTTCGCTGTCGACGACGCAGCGCTATACGGAAGTGGACTCGGGACGGCTGCTGGAAGAATACCGCGCCACCCACCCACGGGCGCGCTGAGGGGCTAGTCGCCTGACCGGCCGCTACGGCCCATCGTGTAGACAAAGAGCGGACCGAGCATCAGCAGCGCGGCGATCACGGTAAAAGCGAGTCCCCAGGCGAGCCCGCTCGTCTCGCCGCCGGCGACGTCGAGCACCGCGCCGAATATCAGCGGCCCCATCATCGAGCCGATGAACCCAATCATTGAATGAACCGCCATGGTCGCGCCGCGCATCGCCGGATTTGCGACTTCGACAACGCCGGCGGTAATGGTCGCCGAATCGGCCGTGACCATGAAACCGTAGAACAGGATCAGCACGAGTACCAGCCAGTACGGCATCGCGGCGCCAAATCCAACGACCAGCGCAACAGCCGCCGAGAGCGACATGACGCAAAGCAGCACCGGCGGGCGGCCGAACTTTCGCGCCAACTCGTTGCCAAGCACGCTGGACGGCATGCCGAGCAGGCTGACGGCGGTTGCGATCACGGTGGCCCGGATCGCGGTCCCCGCCGCGCCGGGCGCCTGCTGGGCCGCCGAGAACACCAGATAGGCCACGACCCAGGACCGCAGCGCAAACAGCTCGGCGTTGTGAACCGCATAGGCAAGCGTATAGGCGATCGCCTTGCGATTGGCGAAGACCGGCCGAAAATCGAGCAGCGCCGTTTGATGCACCGGTCGGTCGACCGGCCGCGGCCGCAACACCGCCGCGGCGATGACCAGCGCCAGGAATGGGCCGGCCGCCGACAAGCCGAAGGCCCAGTGCCAATTCAGCACTGGCTCGATCTCGCCGGCGACGAGGAAGGACAGGCTGGACCCAATGCCGAAGCTGGACGTGTAGAACGCGACGCCGCGGCTCTGCAGACTGGCCGGCAGACGGTCGGTCAGGGCCTTCAACCCCGGCATATAGGTGCCGGCCAAGGCGATGCCTTGCAGACCGCGCCATAGGCTGGCGCTCCACACGCCCTCGGCCGCAACGGCAAAACCCACCGCCGACGCCACGGCGAGCGCCATGCAAACCAGATAGATTCCACGCGCGTCCATGCGGTCGGTCAGGCTGACCAGGACCGGTACGGCGGCGACGTAGCCCGCGAAATAGACCCCGCTGATCCACCCCGCCTCGGTATTGTTCAATCCCCATTCGGGTTGAATTATCGGCAGCAGCCCGGGAAAGGTGGCAAAGGCGGCCATGCTGAGCACTTCCGCGAAACACATGGCGGCGAGCAAGAGCCGAGGGGAAAGATCACGCATGGATGACGATCATGGTTCGATGAGCGACGGCGCGCGGCAGGAATTCGTTCGAGCCGTTCCAGGACATCGGGAGCCGCCCCGGAGAGCGTCATCATACCGTCACATCGGCCGGGGGAAACCCGCGCACCGACTATTTGGATACACAGGCGTCAAATAGCCAGGAAAGCGGCGAAGCCATAACTCACCGCCAACGAACCGGTCAGGCCGATCGCCACGTAAGCGACAAAGACCGGCCGCCGGACCAGGGCGTAGACCGCCATGGCTGCCGGAATGCTGGTGACAGCGCCGGCCACGATGAATCCCAAGGCGGCCGCTGGCTGCATCCCCATTTCAAGCAACGCCGATACCGTTGGGATGGCCGCGAAGCCGTTCAGGTAGGTCGGGATGCCGACCAGCACACTGGCTGGAATTGCCCACCATGCGTCACCGCCCATCCACTGCCCGACCGTGTCGGCGGGAATATACGCGATCATCAAGCTTTCGATCACAAAAGCGAGGCCGAGCCATTTCAGCAGGAAAAGCGTCGTATCCGTACTGGTCGCAACGAATGCCGTCCGGCGCTCCCGCTCATGCCAAAATCGCCACACCACCGGGGCGTCATTGGCGGGCAACGACGCGCCGCAGCCGCCGAATCCGCCATCGGGCCGCAATGGCTGCGTCATCCTGCCCCGGATGGTCAAGAAGTGGGTCACCGCCCCGGCGAGCAATCCCATGGCGATCGCGCCGATCAGCAAGGCAAAAGTGAGACTTTGTGGAAATACGCCGAGCATGACGAAGAATTTTTCCGGGCTCATCAGGGGCGAAGCGATCCAGAACGCCATGACCGGTGCGAGGGGCACGCCCGCGCCCAGCAGGCCGGCAATTATCGGGACGACACCGCAGGAACAGAACGGCGACAGGGCGCCGAACAATGCTGCCAGCACGATGACCCTGAGGGGGCTGCCCTGAAACACCGAAGCGATCTGGTGGTCGGCGCCGGTCGCCTTGGCGCCCGCCGCGATCAGGACCGAGGCGGCTATGAACGGAAATATCTTGAGCAACGACCAGGACGCAAACTCCACACTGGCCAGCGCCTGCGCCGGTATGAACAGGACAAGCGCCAGCAAAACGGCGATGATCGCGAGCACGACGCGATCGATCGATCGGATACCGCGGCCGGCGGCGGAAAGGACGATGGAGGTCATGGTGTCTGATCCTTGGTCACATTAATTCCGGTATTCCCGGAAATTTCGAAATATATTCGCAAAAATATTCACGCCACGCCTCTCCTTCTCGCGTCGGAGAGCTGAGTGGCGGAATCGACGCAGCATTCCTTGGTAAGGAAGTCGACCACCGCGGTCATCACGGCATAATTTGCGCGGCAAACGAGCGTCGTACCCTGGCGTTGTTGAGTCACCAGCCCGACACCGATGAGTTTGTGGAGGTGATGCGACAGGGTCGAGCGCGGCACGGCCGCCCGGCGTTGTATCTTGCCGACAGCAAGCCCGTCCGGCCCGGCACGCACCAGCATCCGGTAAAGTTTGAGGCGAGTCGGATTGCCGAGGGCCTCAAGGCGGTTGGCGGTCTTATCAAGGGACATAGCACACATATAGATCAAAGCCGTTCCCGTTTCAACTATATTTCTAGGAATATCGAAATATAAAAGTGATGTTGAAACTCCGCCGATGAAGCAGACCCTATCAATTCATCGCGTCAGATTGCGGAGTTTCCGGGCATAGCGTGCGGCGCGAAGCCGCGCTTGATCGAAGGTCGCGCCGAGCCGGGGATATTTCTCCCGCATCTGATCGATCTTACGGTGCGCCCAGGGCGACTCCAGGGACAAGATGTAAAACCCGACCGCGAGAAAGAGGATACCTTGGAGAATTGGCAGGAAAATTCCGAGAACGCCAAGCAACACGAACATCCAGCCTGAGAACAGAATCAGAAAGCGCCGCCATTTCGAGCGGAAGGGCTTCGGCGGCGTTTCGGGAGATCGGATGGGCAGGTTGTCCAACGGAATGCGGGCCGATCACATATGGATTGGTCGGCCGTCGACCGCCAATGCCGCTTCCTTCACCGCCTCGTTCAGCGTCGGATGTCCATGGCATGTGCGGGCGACATCCTCGGCCGAGCCGCCGAATTCCATGACCGCCACGATTTCATGAATCAGATTACCCGCATCCGCGCCGATAATGTGGGCGCCGAGTACCTGGTCGGTTTTCGCGTCAGCGAGAATTTTGACGAATCCTTCCGTGGTGTCGTTGCAGCGTGCCCGGCTGTTCGCCGTAAAGGGAAATTTGCCGGACCGATAGTCGATCCCCGCTTCCTTGAGCTGTTCTTCTGTCTTGCCGACCGCCGCAACCTCCGGCCATGTATAAACGATTCCGGGAATTGCGTCATAGTTGATATGCCCGGATTGTCCCGCCAGAATTTCCGCGCAAACCATGCCTTCATCCTCGGCCTTGTGCGCCAGCATCGGGCCGCGCACGCAATCGCCGATGGCGAAGACGCCCGGCACGGAGGTTTCGAACCGGTCGTCGATTTCGACGAAACCACGATTGTCGGTCTTGACCCCCAGCTTTTCCAGGCCAAGCCCTTCGGTGTAAGGACGGCGGCCCACGGAAACCAGCACCACGTCGCAGGGAATTTCCTCCGCCGCGCCGCCGGATGATGGTTCCACGGTCAGGGTCACACCGGACTTGCCCTTTTTCGCGCCGGTCACCTTGGTGCCGAGCTTGAAGTCGATGCCCTGTTTCTTGAGTATCCGCTGAAAATGCTTTGACACCTCGCCGTCCATACCCGGCGTTATCCGGTCGAGGAATTCGATCACGGTCACCTTGGCACCGAGCCGGCGCCAGACCGATCCCATTTCCAAACCGATATAACCGCCGCCGATCACCACGAAATGGCCCGGCACTTTCGCAATGTCCAGCGCGCCGGTGGAGCTGACGATTTTCTTCTCGTCCACGTCGACACCGGGAATCGGCATGCTCTCCGACCCGGTTGCGATAAGAATGTTGCGGGATTCCAGAACCTGGTCACCGCTGCCATTGGCGACCTTGACCGTCCCGGGCTTCTCGATGCTCCCGGCGCCTTTCAGATAGTCGACCTTGTTCTTCTTGAACAGAAACTCGATGCCCTTGGTCAGGTCGCCGACAATCTTGTCCTTGCGGGCAAGCATGTCCTTCAGATTCAGTTTTACGTCGCCAACTCCGATGCCATGCCCGGCCAGCTCATGGACGGTTTCCTCGTATTTCTCGGAGCTTTGCAAAAGCGCCTTGGACGGAATGCAGCCGACATTCAAGCAAGTGCCCCCGAGCGTTCCACGCTTTTCCACACACGCCGTCTTCAGGCCCAATTGAGCGGCGCGAATGGCTGCAACATAGCCGCCCGGCCCGCCGCCAATGACGATAAGATCGTATGGGTCGCTCATCAAAAAATCCCCGGTTCAATATACTGGCGCCGGCACGGCGTTGCGCACGGACTATACCCCAGTCAGAATACTAAACTGAATATGGTTAAAGTTTCGCTTAACGCAAATCCCTTGCACAACCGATGGTGGAAGCCCAGCCGGCCGGCCGGCATCGCGATTGCCGAAAAGCCGCCGCGGCGCGCGGATAAGAGGAAATCCCAGCAATGAGCAACGATCCGGAAGATCAACAACCGATCAAACCCCTGCAGGGAATTCGCGTGCTCGATGTCGCGTCGTTCCTGGCCGGCCCCTTTGCCGCGACCCAGCTCGCGGAATTCGGCGCCGAGGTCATCAAGGTCGAGATGCCCGGCATCGGTGACAATTTGCGCCGTTTCGGCACGCCCACCGGCTGCGGCGATTCGCTGGTCTGGCTCAGCGAGGCGCGCAATAAGAAGTCGGTTACGCTGGATTTGCGCACGCCCGACGGCGCGGACATTCTGAAACAACTGGTCGCCCATGCGGACATCCTGATCGAAAATTTCCAACCCGGTACGCTCGAAGGTTGGGGCGTCGGCTGGGAAGATCTTCGCCAACACAACGGCAAACTGATCATGGTGCGCATTACCGGCTATGGCCAGACCGGCCCGTATAAGGGACGCCCGGGTTTCGGCCGCATCGGCAATGCCTTCGGCGGCCTCTCGTTTCTCGCCGGTGATCCCGACCGGCCGCCGTCGACGCCGGGCTCGCCGACCATCCCCGACTATCTGGCGGGCGTCTATGGGGCGTTTGGCGCGATGATGGCGTTGCGCGCGCGCGAGATGACCGGCGAGGGGCAGTTTATCGATATCGGACTGTATGAGCCGATCTTCCGCTTCCTCGACGAACTGCCCGGCGCCTATCACAAGAACGGCTTTATCCGGCAGCGCATGGGCCCCGCGATGAAAAACGCCGTGCCGCACAGCCACTACCCAACCAAGGAGGGACGCTGGATCGCCATTGCGTGCACCAGCGACAAGATATTCGAACGCCTCGCCGGCCTGATCGGCAGGCCCGAGGTGGCCGGCGGCGGCATCTTCGGGACATATCCGCAGCGCGACGAGCGCCGCGACGAGGTCGACCGCATGGTGACCGACTGGACCAGCGGGTTGACCCGCGACGAGGCGTTACAGCGTTGCGCAGAAGCGCAGGTCCCCTGCGGCATGGTCGCGGCAATCGATGAAATATTCGAGGATGCGCAGTACCGGGCGCGCGAGAACATCGTCGTGGTCGACGACCCGCGCGCCGGCGAGGTGGCGGTGCAGAACGTGGTGCCAAGAATGAGCGGGACACCCGGCGCTATCGAGTCCCTCGGTCCGGCGGTCGGCGCGCATAACCAGGAAGTCTATGGCGGCCTGCTCGGCATGAGCGACGCACAGGTACAAGACCTCGCCGCGAAAAAGGTGATTTGACCCCGGCGCTGCTTTAGACGTCGATCAGCAAACGCTGCGGGTCCTCGAGCACTTCCTTCATGCGGACCAGGAACGTCACTGCCTCACGGCCATCGACAATGCGATGATCGTAGCTCATCGCGAGGTACATCATGCTGGCCACGGTAATTTCGTCACCTTCGACGATCGGGCGTTTCTGGATTTTGTGCATGCCGAGGATACCCGACTGCGGCGGATTAAGGATCGGCATGGACATCAGCGATCCGTAAACGCCACCATTGGATATGGTGAAGGTTCCGCCTGACATCTCCTGCACGCCGAGCTTGCCGTCGCGCGCGCGCCGACCGTAATCGGCGATGGTCCCCTCGATGTCCGCAAACGACATCTGGTCCGCATCGCGCACCACCGGCACAACCAACCCCTGCGGCGTGCCAACGGCCACACCGATATCGTAATAATTCTTGTAGACGATTTCATCGCCGTAGATTTCCGCATTGACCGCGGGAATTTCCTTCAAGGCGATAATCGCGGCCTTGACGAAAAACGACAGGAACCCCAACCGCACGCCATGCTTCTTCTCGAACACGTCACGGTATTCGCTGCGCAGCTTCATCAATGCATCCATGCGCACCTCGTTATAGGTGGTGAGCATGGCGGCGTTGTTCTGCGCTTCCTTGAGTCGCTGCGCGATGCGCTGGCGCAGGCGTGACATGCGGACGCGTTCTTCGCCGCGCGGGTCTTCTGGCCGCGGCGGCAACTCGCCAGCCGGTACGGGTGCGGCGGGAATCGAAACCGCAGGCCGGGCCGCCGGCGCAGCCGGTTGCGGCGCGGCGGGTGCCGCCTTAACGCCGGATTCAAGAAATTTTAGAACGTCGCCCTTGGTGAGCTGACCCTTCGCGCCGGTTGCCGGTATCTGCGCCGGGTCGAGACCATTTTCATCGATGAGCTTGCGCACTGCCGGAGACAACGCGACTTTCGGTTCCGCGGCTGCCGTCGGCGCTTCTGTTTGTGCCGCCGACGGTGCCGTTGTCGGCGCCGAGGTGGCGCCTTCAGCGATCATGGCAATCACCGTGCCGACCTCGACGTCCTCGCCTTCGGCCACGCGAATCTCCGCCAACGCCCCGGCCACCGTGGACGGTATTTCCACCGACGCCTTGTCGGTTTCCAGCTCGACCAGCGGTTCATCCACGGCAACCGCCTCGCCCACCTGCTTGAGCCATTTTGCGATGGTTCCCTCGGTAACGGATTCACCAACTGCCGGAACCACGACCTCGACCAGGGCGCCGCCATTCGACTTCGGCGCAGGAGCCGCAACGGATGGCGCGTCCGGCGCCGCCGCGGGCGCTGGTCGGGCGGGTGCTGGCGCTGCCGCCGCGGGCGCTGCCGCGACGCCGTCCTCGTCGACGCTGCCAAGCACGGCCCCGACCGCAACATCGACGCCATCGCCAACCAGGATCTCGGTCAGGACGCCGGCGGCAGGCGCCGGAACTTCCAGCGAAACCTTGTCGGTTTCCAGCTCCACAAGAGGCTCGTCGACATTGACCGTGTCTCCCACCTGCTTGAGCCACTTGGCAACGGTCGCTTCCGTAACCGACTCGCCAAGCGTGGGAACCATGATTTGAATCGCCATCTTACGTGTCCTCCGAATGCGGACCGGCGCAGCCGGTCCGACGGATTGAATTCAGTTTAGGCCTTGGCATTTTGCGACGCCTTTTTGCGCGCGGCGGGTTTGCCCCGGGCCGCCGGACCGGCGGCCGGAATCGTCAACGCGTCGTCGACCAGCTTCGCCTGTTCGTCCTGATGGCGGCGCGCCAGGCCGGTGGCCGGTGACGCGGCCTCCGCCCGTCCCGCATAAATCGGACGGCTGGCCTTCATGCCGATCTCGCCCATCAGATCCTCGAGCAGCGGATCGACGAAGAACCAGGCGCCCATATTCATCGGCTCTTCCTGGCACCACACCACGTCAGCCGACGGGAAGCGCTTCAGTTCCGTCGTGAGCGCTTTCTTCGGGAAGGGGTAGAGCTGTTCCATGCGCAGGATGTACACATCCTTGATGCTGCGGTTTTCCCGTTCCTCCAACAGGTCGTAATAGACCTTGCCCGAGCACAACACGACCCGACGGATCTTGTCGTCGGCAGCCAACGCATCCGTCCCGTCCGCATCGTCCCACAAGACCCGATGGAATGTGGTGTTCGGCCCCATCTCCTCAAGCGGGGACACGCACCGCTTATGCCGCAACAATGATTTCGGCGTCATGATTATCAGCGGCTTGCGGAAGTTGCGCCGGATCTGGCGCCGCAGAACATGAAAATAGTTGGCCGGGCTGGTGCAGTTGACCACCTGCATATTGTCCTCGGCACAGAGCTGCAGATAGCGCTCGAGCCGGGCGGAGCTGTGCTCCGGACCCTGCCCCTCATATCCATGCGGCAGCAATAGAACCAGACCGCTCATGCGCAGCCATTTCGACTCGCCGGAGGATATGAATTGATCGATGATCACCTGGGCACCATTCGCGAAGTCGCCGAACTGGGCTTCCCAGACGACGAGCGCATGCGGTTCCGCCAAGCTGTAGCCGTACTCGAATCCCAGAACGCCGAACTCCGACAGCGGGCTATCGATGATTTCGAACGGCGCCTGGCCAAAGCGGATATTTGCGAGCGGCAAATAGCGTTCCTCGGTCGTCTGATCGATCAAGCCCGCATGCCGTTGGCTGAACGTGCCCCGGATCGAGTCTTCACCGGAGAACCGCACCGGCGTCGCCTCGCAAAGCAGCGTACCGAGCGCCAGGGCCTCCGCCGTCGCCCAATCGACGCCTTCGCCGGTCTCGATCATCTTGCGC
>CAJHYV010000238.1_pt1 | contig 20387 bp, 18 predicted proteins | sample 9198851 | NCBI WGS metagenome assembly CAJHYV01 (sample SAMEA7708375, study PRJEB35096) | sediment metagenome | biome: marine neritic benthic zone biome [ENVO:01000025]; feature: sediment [ENVO:00002007]; material: shallow marine sediment [ENVO:03000034] sea grass bed [ENVO_01000059] ...
CAAGGCTATACCGCCTCGACCGACCCGACCGCATGGCGCATCGTCGACAACAAGCTCTATCTCAACTACAGCCACGGCGTTCAGCGCCAATGGGCGGAAGACATCCCGGGCAACATCGCCAAGGGCGACAGAAACTGGCCCAAGGTGCTGGAATAGGCAAGTGTCAGGGTCAGCCTCATTCCTTCAACAGGTGGCGCGACACGATCAGGCGCATCACCTCATTGGTGCCTTCGAGGATCTGGTGCACGCGCAGATCGCGCAGGATGCGTTCGATCGGGTATTCGCGGATATAGCCGTAGCCGCCATGTAGTTGCAGCGCTTCGTTGACCACGTGGAAGCCCGCATCGGTGGCGTAGCGCTTGGCCATCGCGCAATAGGCGGTCGCGTCGTCGTCGCCCCGGTCCAGCTTATGCGCCGCCCGGTGCACCATCAGCCGCGCCGCTTCCAGCTCGGTCGCCATGTCGGCGAGACGGAATTGCAGGGCCTGGAAATCGGCGAGCCGCTGGCCGAACTGTTCGCGGTCCAGCATGTGCGCCCGCGCGGCCTCTAAACATGCCCGCGCGCCGCCGATCGAACACGCGGCGATATTGAGGCGGCCGCCGTCGAGGCCCTGCATGGCGATCTTGAAGCCCTCGCCCTCCGCGCCGATGCGGTTGGCGACGGGGATCCGGCAATCCTGAAAGATCACCGCGGCGGTGGGCTGGCTGTTCCAGCCCATCTTGCGTTCCTGCTTGCCGAAACTCAGCCCCGGCGTGCCCTTCTCCACCACGACGCAGGAGATGCCGTCCGGGCTATCGCCGCCGGTGCGCACCATGCAGACATAGACGTCGCTGGTCGAACCGCCGGAGATGAACGCCTTCGAGCCGTTCAGCACATAATCCTCGCCGTCGCGGACCGCGCGCGTCTTCAACGCCGCCGCGTCGGAGCCCGAGCCCGGTTCCGTCAAGCAATAGCTGGCGAAGTGTTCCATGGTCATCAGCTTCGGCAGCCAGGCCGCGCGTTGCGCGTCGGCGCCGAAACTGTCGATCATCCAGCTCGCCATATTGTGGATCGAGATATAGGCGGCGGTCGACGGACAGGCCGCGGCCAGCTCCTCGAAGATCACCGTCGCGTCCCGCCGCATAAGCTCCGAACCGCCGTGATCGCCCCTGACGTAAATCCCCGCGAAGCCCAGCGCCGCCGCCTTCCGCAGCGCATCGACCGGGAACACGCGGTCGTCGTCCCATTCCGCGGCGTATGGCGCCATTTCCGCTTCGGCGAAGCCGCGCGCCACATCCCGAAACGCGCGTTGTTCCTCGCTAAGGTCGAAGGAAGGGTCGAACGTCATATTGCCGCCGTGGTGCATGGTTGGGAGGTCGATCATATCAGAATGACAAAGGACTGCCTAAGCCAACCATGGAGTTTCACCGTCACCCCGGACACTCGGCAAAGCCACGCCAATCCGGCGTCCAGGGCCTTGGCTCGGTGCCGTTGGATCCCGGCTCTCCGCTGCACTTCGGCCGGGATGACAAACAGGAAACCGGACTTACGCGCGTTTCCGGTATTTGCCGAGATAGGCGATCTTGGCGATAAAGTCGGTCGTGTGTTCGGCGGCCATCGGCGCATGATCGATTTCTTCGAATGTCTCCGACAACAAGCGACGCACGTCGCCGCCGACATCGGCCCAACCGACATTCGTCGGCACGGCGGTATGGTGGGTGTTGCAGACGAACACGCAGGCGCCGGGCTTCAAGGCATAGTTGATCAGCGCGATATCGTCCTGCGGCTTTGCGCAGTGCTGCAGCGACCAGATCGCGATCGCCGCGTCGGCGCGCATGCCCCGGTCGGCCATGGCCTTGAAGGCGGGCCGCGGCGATACCGCGAACCGGGGACCGTCGACATAGCCGGGCGCGAGCTGGCGCATCGACTGGCTGATATCGACCCCCAGCACGGTGCAGTCATGCCGCGCGATCAGCTCCTTCGACATCCGGCCGATGCCGCAGCCATAATCGACGATCAGGCTCTTGGCGTCGGGCTGCACAAAGGTGTCGATCTCATCGGCGAGATAGGGCGTTTCGACCCGCCAGCGATCCTCGGTCGTGGTGTCTTCGGCGGTCAGGATGATGCGCTTCGCCTGCTCGATGTTGTCGACCTCGAATACATCGGGGGCATAGACCACGCTCGCTGGATTTTCGGACACCGGAAATTCTCCCGCTGGTTTGTCAGTCCGCCGCACACGCGTTTGCCGCAGACGTCATTCTTCATGCGATTTCTGTGCCATAGGACGCCAATTTTCGCCGGGTGGCCGGTTTGACTTGCAACCCGCGCCCGCGCCTGTTTCGATATCGCCAAAGGTAGGCGAATAAGCGTCAAGAACAGGAGAGTACGGATCATGGCGTCGAACACACCGAATCCCGAAACGATCTGCCTGCATGCAGGTTACCGCAGCGACCCGGCGACCGGTGCGGTCGCGGTGCCGATCTACCAGACAACCGCATACCAGTTCCGCGACACCGAGCATGCGGCCAACCTGTTCGCGCTTCAGGAATTCGGCAATATCTACACCCGAATCATGAACCCGACCAACGACGTGCTGGAACAGAGGATCACTGCGCTCGACGGCGGTGCGGCCGCCCTTTCCGTGGCTTCGGGCCAGGCCGCGTCGGCGATGTCGATCCAGAATATCGCCCAAGCGGGCGATAACATCGTCAGCGCGACCGACCTGTATGGCGGCACCTGGAACCTGTTCAACAACACGCTCAAGACGATGGGCATCGAAACCCGTTTCGTCGACCCGGCGGACCCGGAAGGCTTTCGCAAGGCGACCGACGACAAGACCCGGGCGTACTACGCGGAAACCCTGCCCAATCCGAAGCTCACCGTCTTCCCGATCAAGGAAGTCGCCGATATCGGCCGCGAGCTCGGCGTGCCGCTGATCATGGACAACACCGCGGCCCCGATCCTGTGCCGGCCGTTCGACCATGGCGCGGCGATCATCGTCTATTCGACCACCAAATATATCGGCGGGCACGGCACCTCGATCGGCGGCATGATCGTCGACGGCGGCAATTTCGACTGGGAGAAACATGCCGACCGCTTCCCGATGCTGACCCAGCCGGATCCGAGCTATCACGGCGCGGTCTGGACCGAGGCGGTCAAGCCGATCGGCCCGGTCGCCTATATCATCAAGGCGCGGGTCACTTTGCTGCGCGATATCGGCGCGGCGATGAGCCCGCAAAACGCCTTCCAGTTCATTCAGGGACTCGAAACCCTGCCGCTGCGCATTCGCGAACACAGCCGCAATGCGGACGCGGTGGCCAAGCACCTGAAGAAGCATAAGAGCGTGACCAAGGTGATCCACCCCGGCCAGCACACGGACGCGGAACAGAAACGCCGCGCCGCGTATTACCTGAAGGGCGGTATGGGCGGTCTGCTGGGCTTCGAGCTCAAGGGCGGCAAGGAGGCCGGGCGCGCCTTCATCGATGCGCTGGAGCTATTCTACCACGTCGCCAATATCGGCGATGCGCGCTCGTTGGCGATCCACCCCGCAACAACCACCCATTCGCAGCTCTCGCCCGACGAGCAGCTCGCCACCGGCGTCAACGACGGCTATGTCCGCCTGTCGATCGGCATCGAGCATATCGACGACATCATCGCCGACCTCGATCAGGCGCTGGCCAAGGCAACCTGACGCAGCGGTGCGGCACACGGATAGGGACTGAAATGACCATCGATGCCGCGGCCGTGCGCGCCGATACGCCGGGCGTGCAAAACGTCCTGCATCTGAACAACGCCGGCGCGGCGCTGCAGCCGCAACCGGTGCTGGATGCGGTGATCGACCATTTGCGGCTCGAATCCGAACAGGGCGGCTACGAGGCCGCGCGTTTGGCGAACGCCGCCTTGGAAAACTTTTACACCGCGGCGGCCCGGTTGGTCGGCGGCATGCCGCGGGAAATCGCTTTCATCGAAAACGCGACCCGGGCCTGGGACATGGCCTTCTATGCCTTCGACTGGCAGGCCGGCGACCGTATCCTAACGGCGGAGGCGGAATACGCGTCGAACTACATCGCCTACCTGCAGGTCGCGCGAAAATTCGGCGTGCAGGTGACGGTGGTGCCGTCGGATTCCGACGGCGCCTTGGACATCGGCGCCCTGGCCGATGAAATCGACGACCGGGTCAAGCTGATCGCCATCACGCACGTGCCGACCAATGGCGGCCTCGTCAACCCGGCCGCGGCGGTCGGCGAGATCGCCATGCGCTACGGCATCCCCTTCTTGCTCGACGCATGCCAGTCGGTCGGTCAGATGCCGGTCGACGTGAACGCCATCGGCTGCGACATGCTGTCGGCCACCGGCCGCAAATATTTGCGCGGGCCGCGCGGCACCGGCTTCCTGTGGGTTCGGGAATCGCTGATCGACCGGCTCGAGCCGCCGTTCCTCGATTTGCATGCGGCGGAATGGATCGCGCCCGACCGCTTCGAGATGCGCGACGATGCGCGGCGCTTCGAAAACTGGGAATGCAATTTCGCGGGCAAGATCGGCCTTGGCGTCGCCATGGACTACGCGTCGGAGATCGGCCTGGACAATATCTGGGCACGTATCCAACTCCTCGCCGACGGCCTGCGCAATCGGCTCGCCGCGCTGCCCGGCGTCACGGTGCGCGACATCGGCGTGGTGCAGGGCGGCATCGTTTCCTTCACCGCCGACGGGCACGATCCGCAAGATCTCGTCGCCGCGCTCCGCGCCCGCGCCATCAACGTATCGAATTCCGGCCGGACGTCGACACTGATCGACATGGATGCGCGCGGCCTGGAGGCGGTGGTCCGCTCCTCCGTCCACTACTACAACACGGAGGACGAGCTGGACCGCTTCCAGGATGCGTTAACGGACATAATTGACGGTTAGTGCGGCGCCTTGACGCTTCGGTTCCAGCGCGTCTTGGCGTATAACCGAAAAACTCGCCGCCTTGATTGAGCGGCGATCGCGAACCAACGGAGACCGAGCCCATGGCCAAGGCGAAGCTGACCCCCGTCCCTGTCCCCACCGCGCGCGCGTCCGCGCCGATGATCGACGGCGGCCCCGGCCAGTATCCTTCCGTGCGGATGCGCCGCAACCGGCGCGAAGACGGCATTCGCCGCCTGGTCGCGGAGAACAAGCTGACGGCGGACGATTTCATCTGGCCGGTCTTCGTGATCGACGGCAAGAAACAGACGGTCCCGGTGGACTCGATGCCCGGCGTCGACCGGCTGTCGGTCGACCTGTTGCCGCGCGCCGCCGAGAAAGCCGCCGCGCTCGGCATTCCGGCGATGGCGCTGTTCCCCTATACCGACCCGGCGCGCAAGACCGAGGACGGGCGCGAGGCCACCAACCCGGACAACCTGGTCTGCCAGGCGATCCGCGCGGTCAAGAACGCCGTGCCCGAAATGATGGTGGTGTGCGACGTGGCGCTCGACCCCTATACCAGCCACGGCCATGACGGGCTGATGGATGGCGAGGAGATCCTCAACGACGAAACGCTGGAGGTGCTGGTCCGCCAGGCGGTGGTGCAGGCGGAGGCCGGCTGCGACACCATCGCGCCGTCCGACATGATGGATGGGCGCGTCGGCGCCATTCGCCAAACGCTGGATTCAAGCGGCCTCGACCATGTCCGCATCATGGCCTATTCGGCGAAATACGCGTCCGTCTTCTATGGCCCGTTCCGCGACGCAGTCGGCTCCAAGGCCGCGCTCAAGGGCGACAAGCGCACCTACCAGATGGACCCGGCCAACACCGACGAGGCGTTGCGCGAGGTCTTCCTCGACATCCAGGAAGGCGCCGACATGGTGATGGTCAAACCCGGCATGCCCTATCTCGACATCGTGCGCCGCGTGAAGGACGAATTCTCGATGCCGACCTTCGTCTATCAGGTGAGCGGCGAGTACGCGATGCTCAAGGGCGCGGCGCAGAACGGCTGGCTCGACAACGACCGGGTCGTGCTGGAAACCCTGCTGGGTTTCAAACGCGCCGGCGCCGACGGGGTGCTGACCTATTTCGCGGTCGAGGCGGCGGAGCTGTTGAAGAAGGGGTGATCGGAGCACGGATAGGTTCAACCGGACATTGGTTGACCCATCCAAACATCAAATGAGCCGAAACATAATTCCCAGAGTCAAAAACCTATCGCTACGCGAAATTACCTACATCGTTATTAATCTAATTTTGGCCGTCGTATTATTCATATCCGAAGAGCCGTTACTTTATATATTCGGATCATTATTTATATTAGAAATATTACTTTTAATATTTCTTGGTAAAAGTGCTTTTTTTGAATCGAAAAACCCAAAAGATTAGTTGGCGCGAGGCGGACACATCTTTGTCTGTCGTGAATTAGCTTTGTTTACTTGCGCGCGGCTCGGCTCCTGGCCGCGCAAGCCTACAGCGCCAACCGCAATTGACCGACAACCGCCGAACACATCGAATCGGACAGTTCGACCGGCTCCGCATCGAACAGCGGCGCCTTGCCCCAGGACGCATCATCCTCGGAGCGCGGGATGATGTGCCAGTGCTGATGCGGCATCATATTGCCGAGATTGGCATAGTTGAGTCGCGCCGGCCGGAAGGCCTGCTGCACCGCGCCGGCGACCGCTCTCAAATCGCGGGTGATCGCCGCGAATTCCTCATCTGCAATGGTAAGCAAGTCCTCATGGTGCGACCGCGTGATCAGAACCACGCTGCCGCGATACATCTGGTTTCGGTTGACGAAGGCCACCGTGTGATCGAAGTCGGCGATCCAGGTCGGGTCAGCTTGCGGATCGGCGACCAATTGGCAGAATGAACAGTCATCGTGGGTTACAGCCATATTCAAAACTCCTTCGCTTAAGGATCATCTACTCCAACAACCGGTCCCACCCGGCCAGTCCAGATTGCGCGCCAACCGCGAGCGGCTCCCCGCATTAGCCGGCCACGAAGTCGCGTATCGACAGCACCATTGTAACCACCCCGATGGCGGCCAGTGCCAGCAATGCCGCCAGCCGGTAATGCCGGTGTCCGCTGTGCGAAAAGAAGCGCGCGCCGACCCAAGTCGACACAACGTACAGTGGCACCAGTACGATGCTGATTAGCACAACTTCGCGCGTAAAGAGGCCGTGATACCAAAGCGGCACCAACGAGCACAGGGTTAACGCATTCACCACGCCGATAACGTTCGCACGCTGCTGCTGCGAGGTGCCCGGCCGGGATAGCGCTATTGCGACTGCGGGGGGCCCGCCGACCCCGCCGGCGCCTTGCACGAGTCCGGCGGCCGCGCCCGCGCAAGCCAGCCCAATTCGTCCCGACCGGACGGGCAAACGCCAACCGCGATACAGCATGACCACCATCGACAGGACGAAGACCGAGATGGCAATCTTCATCAGGTCGGGATCGACCGAGACCAGAATCCATGTGCCCAGCGGCGCGGCCGCGAAGGTCGCGAGCCCGAAGGGAACGACGAAACGCCGCTCCGAAAAGCGAATCGCATTCGGCATGAGCTGACACATGGCTGGAATTCCGGCGAGGCTGGAGATCGGCACGGCGGCAACCGGGCCAAGCACCACGCTCAGCACCATAATGATGACCAGCGCCGCCCCAAATCCGACAAAGCCGCGCAAAAATCCGGCCAGAAGCACCGCACAGATGACCACCGCCAGGGAGGCATACGACTCGCCGCCGATGAGTCCTTGCAGCGTTTCAGGCATGCGGCCGGCAACTCATCCCGTCAGCCAGCCCCTAACCGCCGCGATCTGATCCGGCGCCATCAAGGCAGGGGCGTGGCCGCACCCTTCGAACTCGATGAGCGTCGCCTTGGGACCGCGCCGGGTCATCTCCTCGGCCGTCTCGGCCGGCAACAGATCGGACTCCGCGCCGCGCAGTACCAGGACGGGACATTGAATGGCGTCCCAGAACGCCCACAGGTCGACATCCGGCAAGGGCGCGCCCTTGAAGGCGTTGCCGATTGCCGGGTCGTAGGCGAGACGATAGCCGCCTTCCTCATGACGGCGAACGCCGTGTTCGGCCATGTGCCGCCAGTCGCCGTCCGTCAAGTCACCGAAGGACGCGTGGACGGTACGGAAATAATCCTTAACCCCGGCGATATCGTCGAAATGCGGATCCTTGCCCGCATAGTCGCCGATGCGTGTCAGCGCCGCCTTGGGGATGAACGCGCCGACATCGTTCAGCACCAGCCGGCGGATTGGCGTGCCCGGCATCGACGCCGCGAGCATGCCCATGATGCCGCCCATCGAGGTACCGACCCAGTCCACCGTTTCGGCGCCGAGCCGTGCCAGCAGTGTCACCATATCGGAAACGTAATACGGGTTGGCGTAACCCGCCGGATCGGTGAGCCAATCGCTGCGCCCGCGCCCGGCCACGTCGGGACAGACCACCCGGAACCGATCCTCCAGCGCGCCGGCGAGCCGGTCGAAGTCACGGCCGTTGCGCGTCAGCCCGTGTACACACAACACTGTCCCGTTCCCCGGTGCACCCCAATCGGCATAGGCGATCCGGTGAAACCCGCCCGGCCCCGCGCAGAGGACTTTCGACGCTGTCATTCCCATGTGGTGGCGCTCCTTCCGGCATCCCTGCGCAAGGTATCTTTCATTCAATGATCACGAACGTATTCGGGGCGATGCCGTTGAAGTGGGTCACCAACGCGTTCGTATAGGCACCGGCCTGATCGATTTCGATCCAGTCGCCCTCGCGCACGTCATCGGGCAGGCGGAACGGTGCGGGTAGCACGTCGGTCGAATCGCAGGTCGGTCCGAACACGATGAAATCCCGCTCCACCGCCGACGGCGCGCCCTCCGCCCGGATCAGCCGCACCGGATATTGCAGGTTGCCGGTCACCGTTTCGGACAGGCTGTGATAGATGCCGTCATTAATGTAGATCGCCGACTCCTTGCGGAGCTGCACCTGCACCACGATCGAGCAACCCGACGCGACCAGCGCCCGACCGGGCTCACATACCAGCCGGCACTGTTCCGGCGCACCGATCGCGGCAAACCCTTCCCGAATGGCAGCGAAATAATCGTCGAGCGGCGGCGGCGTGTCCTCGCCCGGATAGGCGGCCGGAAAACCACCGCCTAAATCAAGAACCTCGAGTGCAACGCCGGCCCGCTCGGCGATCCTGCCAGCGATCAGAATGCCATCGCGATACGCCCCCGGACTAAGACATTGCGACCCCACATGGAAGGCAAGGCCGGGCCGGCATTCCGCATCCGCGGCTGCCCGCAACAGAGCCGCCGCGCCCGCTTCGTCCGCGCCGAATTTCTGCGACAACTCATACCGGGCCACCCCGCCCGGCGTCGCGAACCGAACCAGAATCGTCAAATCCTTGGCATGGTTGGTCTCGTAGAGAATTTTCTCAAGCTCGTCCGGATGATCCACCGCGAAGTCGCGCACCCCGTAGACCGTATAGGCGGTCAGGATAGCGTCGCGCGTCTTCACCGGGTGCATGTAGTGGGCGGCAGCGTTGCCGCCCAATTCCCGGACCGCGGCGATTTCAGGGATCGACGCGGCATCGAAATGATCGATGCCCGCGGCGTAGAAAGTTTCCAGCACGACCGGATGCGGATTGCACTTGACGGCATAGAGCGTCCGCCCCGGAAATTCTGTCTGAAATCGGTTCGCCGCCGCCCGCAGCGCCACCGGGCGCAGACAGTAGACCGGGTTGCCCGGCCGCAATACGGACACCATCGCTTCCGGTGATCTGAATCGTCTTAAGGTCATGGCGAGGCGACAATGGCACAGCGAACACCCCCACTCCAAGCGGCAAGCGAAATGACACGGGATTCCACGCGGCGCTCCGGGTATGATGCGCGGCAGTAAACGAACCGGACGCCGCACCATGACCCTCATACGTCGACAAGCTCAGCATGAGGGCCTCACCCTGAACCTGTCGAAGGGCGCGGCCCTGGGTGATGCGCACATTGTAACAAAAAATTTGACGGCCGCTTCCATCTCCCTCTTCACAGAACCCAGCTCATTCGACATCCCGTGAAACGACGCACCCGAATAATTCTGTACTGCACCGGCGGAGTATTCGGGCTGGTGCTGATGGCGGCGGCGATTGTTGTCCTCTGGCTGCGCGGCTCGCTGCCGGTGAACAACGGGACGCTTGACCTTGCCGGACTGACCGGACGGGTCGAGATTATCCGCGACCCGGACGGCATACCCCATATCTTCGCCGATACGGAAAACGACGCCCTGTTCGCACTCGGCTATGTGCATGCACAGGACAGGCTCTGGCAGATGGAAACCATGCGGCGCGTCGGCGCCGGGCGGTTGTCGGAAATCACCGGCCCCGAGACATTGCGGATCGATCGGTTCGTACGAACATTCGGCCTCTATCGTCTCGCCGAGCGCCAGGCGGCCGCGCTGACCGGCGCGGCCCGGGACTTGACCAAGGCCTACACGAACGGCGTCAACGCCTTCCTACTTACCCATAACGGCCCGCTGCCGCCGGAATTCTTCCTGCTCGGCCATCGGCCGGAACCCTGGCGTGCCGCCGACAGCCTCGTGTGGGCCCGGGTGATGGCGTTACAACTTTCGAAGAACTGGCGAACGGAATTGCTGCGCTTGCGTTTGGCAAAACGACTGACGCCGGAACAGATCGACGATTTGTGGCCCGGCGACGGGCCGGACGGACCGGTTACGCTGCCGCCCGCCACCAAAGCGCCGGCGAAGGCCGCCGGTCTGCATCTGGACAAGATTTGGCGGTCCCTGCCCGATGCGCTGGCCCCGGTCGATGCGTCCAATGCCTGGGTTCTGGACGGCAGCCGAACCGCCAGCGGTAAGCCGATTCTGGCGAACGATCCGCATCTCGGCTTCACCAAGCCAATCCTCTGGTACCTCGCGCGCATTGAAACACCGACCCTGTCGCTCGCGGGCGCCACCGTGCCGGGCGTACCGCTGTTCGTGCTCGGCCACAACAACCGAATCGCCTGGGGCATGACGACAACCGGCGGCGACGTCGAGGATTTGTATCTGGAACGCATCGACCCGAAGGATTCGACCCGGTACATCGCGCCGGACGGCCCCCGGCCGTTCAAGATGCGGATCGAGAAAATCGGCGTGAAGGGACAGGATCCGATCGAGCTGACCGTTCGCGAAACCCGCCACGGGCCGGTCATTTCCGACATCGCCGGAAGCGTTGGCAACGGCCACGGCGACACCCATGTCCTTGCCGTCGCCGCCCCGTCGCTGCGCCCGGACGACCGGACCGCCGCCGCTCTCTTTGCCATCAACCGGGCAAAGAACTGGGAAGACTTCACCGCGGCGGCGCGCGATTTCCATGCGCCGCAGCAGAACCTGTTCTATGCGGATACGGTTGGCGATATCGGCATGATAACGCCCGGCCGGGTACCGATACGGGTCGATCATGACGGCGGCAGGCCAGCCAACGGCGAAGACGCCGGTCACGACTGGAAGGGTTTCGTATCGCCCGACGCCGTGCCGTCGGTGCATAACCCGGCCGCCGGATTCATCATGAACGCCAACAACCGCCTGGTCGGCGATAACCATCCGCACCGGCATGCCCGCGACTGGGACGCCCCTTTCCGCGCGGAGCGGCTGCTCGAGATTCTGCCGGCCGCACGGACCCACACGATGGCGGATAGCGCCACCCTGCAGATGGACATTCTGTCACCGGCCGCCCGCCGCCTAATCCCCTATCTGGTGGATTTCAAGCCCGAAACGGATCGCCAAGAAACCGCGCTGGCGCTGTTACGCGCCTGGGATTTCCGAATGCGGCGCGACCGGCCGGAACCGCTGATCTATGCCACATGGCTGCACGACGTGATGCACGCGCTTGCCGCCGACGAGCTGGGCCCCCTTTTCAAGGACTACAGTCGCCCGCGGCTGCGCTTCATCCTGCATGTTCTCCAACAGCGGACCCAATGGTGCGACGACGTAACCACCGAGCGGACCGAAACATGCTCGGAGACATTGCGCGTGGCGCTGGACAAGACGTTGAACCGGCTGACCAAGGATCATGGCGGCGACATGAACCGCTGGCGCTGGGGCGCGCGCCACCGCGCCTATTTCGCCAATCGATTCTTTGCCGCCATCCCGCTGCTTGGCGATTTGGCGAGCACCAGGATCGAGACCGATGGCGGCGACCATACGGTCAACCGGGGCATGACCGTATGGCGCGGGGAAAACCGGCATTCCCATACTCATGGCGCCGGGTTGCGGGCGGTCTACGATCTCGACAATCTCGCCAACAGCCGCTTCATGATCGGTACCGGCCAATCCGGCAATCCGTTCTCGCCGCATTACGGCGACCTGACGACACGCTGGCGCGATGGCAAGCATCTGACCATCGCCGGCAGCCGAGACGCGGTGCGCGCCCGCACGACCGGTATCCTGACGCTTGTTCCGAAGTTTACAATGCGGCCGTGAGCACGCGTGTCAGCCTAATGTAAGCTACGCCACCGACCCCGCAGCCGGAAGACCGCCATGGCAATCTCGATCGACGATATCCGCGCCGCCGCGAAGACCATTCAAGGCGCCGTGCCGCGCACGCCGCTCGTGCTTTCGGGCGCCCTGTCCGAAGAATTTGACGCGGATATTCACCTCAAACTCGAGACGTTGCACTTCACCGGTTCGTTCAAGGACCGGGGCGCGCTGGTCAAGCTGCACAGCCTGCCGAAGGACGCCGCCCGCAACGGCGTGATCGCGGCATCCGCCGGCAACCACGCCCAAGGTGTCGCCTACCACGCCAAACGGCTCGGCATACCGTCGACCATCATCATGCCCGTCTCGACCCCCTTTACCAAGGTCAACCGGACCGAGGCACTCGGCGCGCGGGTGATGCTGCACGGCGATTCCGTGAGCGCCTGCGTACCGTTCGCACAAGATATGATGGCCGCCGAGAACCTAACTTTCGTTCATCCCTTCGACGATCCCCATATCATCGCCGGGCAAGGCACCGTCGGGCTTGAAATCCTGGAGGACCTGCCCGGCCTCGATACGATCATCGTGCCGATCGGCGGCGGCGGACTGGCGGCCGGAATTGCCACCGCGGTGAAGGCGCTGAAACCCGAGGTCGAGATTGTCGGTGTCGAGGCGGCGCTCTATCCCTCCATGGCGCAGGCGGTGCGCGGCGAAAAAAGCACCGCCGGCGGCGAAACCATCGCCGAGGGTATCGCGGTAAAGACGCCGGGCGCCTTGACCGTCCCCATCGTGCGCGGACTGGTCGACGATCTGGTGACGGCGGGCGAACTGACCCTCGAGGATGCCGTCGCCAGAATGACGGTCACCGGCAAGGTGATTACCGAGGGCGCCGGCGCCGCGCCGCTGGCGGCGGTGATGGCAACACCGGACCGTTTCGCCGGCAAAACCGTGGCGCTCGTGGTCTCAGGCGGCAATATCGACTCGCGGATGCTCGCCTCGGTGTTGATGCGCGGCCTGGTGCGGGACGGACAAATCGTACGGCTGCGCGTTACCATCAGCGACGCCCCGGGCACGCTCGCGCGCGTCGCGCAGAACATCGGCACGCTTGGCGGCAACATCGTCGAGATCATACATCGGCGGATGTTCTTTGACGTGCCAGTGAAACAGGCGGAAGCGGATATCGTGGTCGAGACCCGCGACGAAGATCACGTCGAGGAGATCATCGCCGCCTTGACTGCCGACGGATTTCCGACCCGGCGCCTCGTCGATACGGCGGGAACCGGCTAGACGTCAGACCATGCGCCCGAGGCGCATCACCGCAGCGTGGCTGCGCCAGAGGATCATCGCAATAATCGACAGGTTCAGCAGGTTCCACCCGATGCCGTTCAGGAAGGCCGCCTGATACGACCCGGTCACATCGTAGATCCATCCCGACAGCCATCCGCCGAGCGCCATGCCCATAATCGTCGCCATGATGACGATGCCGACTCGCTGACCCGCCTCATCCGCCGGGAAATATTCACGCATGATGATGGCGTAGCTGGGCACGATCCCGCCCTGGGAAAGGCCGAAGATCAGGGATATGGCATACAGCGACGTCAGCCCGTCGACCGGCAGGTAGAACAGCAGTACGATGCATTGCAACGCTGAACCGAGGAGCAGCGTGCGCACCCCGCCGATATAGTCGGCGAGGACGCCCGACGCGAGGCGACTCACCACGCCACCCGCCAGCATCAGCGACAGCATTTCCGCGCCGCGCGCCGCCCCATAGCCAAGGTCGGCGCAATACGCCACGGTATGAACCTGCGGCATCGACATGGCAACGCAACAGCCGACGCCGGCGACCATCAGCAGGATCATCAGCGTGCGCCGCGAAATATCGATGGCATGCAACGGCGCGGACGTGGCGGCGCCGTCATCCTCCGTTATCCCGTTGGGCGCCGGGCGTCGCAGCAACAGGGCGAGCGGCACCATCGTGGCGACGCAGAAGATCCCGATCCCGGTATAGGTCGCGCGCCAGCCCTCCGATTGGATGAAGCCCTGCAGGACCGTCGGCCAGATCGCGCCCGCGAGATAATTTCCGCTCGCAGTCGCCGCGACGGCAAGACCCCGGCGGCGGCGGAACCAGTGGGAAACATTGGCGATCAGCGGCCCAAAGCTGGCTGCGGTACCGATACCGATCAGCGCGCCCTGGACTAACGCAATCTGCCAGACTGCAGAGGCCGACGCCGCCGACACGAACCCGATACATAGCGCCAGCGCGGCTGCAACGATGGGTATGGTGATGCCCAGCCGGTCGACGAAACGCCCGACGATGACATTGCCGGCCGCAAAGCCGACCATCGTCATGGTGTAGGGCAGCGACGCACTCGCCCGGTCGACGCCGAATTCGGACTGCACGAACGGCAGGACGATGACGACGGACCACATACCGACGCTGCCGATGGTGGCCAGCAAAACCGAAACCACGAGACGGAACCACGCGTAGGGCCCGTCGATCAGGCTCGACGACGTGACCGTTCCGGAAGGCTGTACTGTCACGCCAACGCCTCCCGGATGATCGGCAACCCAACGAAAGCCTGCCGGCCGGCGAAGGTTATCACCGGCCGCACCCCGGATCAGGTCCCATCAGGAAAAATCGCCGTAGGCGCCGCGGTAGAACAGCAGCGGCTCGCCGGCGGCGCAGGCGAGACGACGCACCCGTCCCAAAATGATGACGTGGTCGCCACCGTCATAGACCGCGTACTTCGTGCATTCGATATTGGCGAGGCATCCATCTAGGACCGGACAGCCGCTGGCCCAGGTCGCATGGGTCACCGCATCGAAACCGTCGGAGTTCTTGGAGAACCACGAGGACAGGCTCTGCTGGTCGCGCGCAAGCACATTGATCACGAAGGCATCCGTGGCCTCGAACACAGGGAAAACCGACGCGCCCCGATCGAGGCTGAATTGAACCAGCGGCGGATCTAGCGACACCGAGGTGAACGAATTCGCCGTCACGCCGAACGGACGTCGCTGCCCATCGAGCACCGTAACGACGGTCACGCCAGTGGCATAGCAGCCACAGACTTCGCGGAAATCAGAAGGATCAATATCGCTGGAGGTCGAATTCATACGGCGCCAGTGTTCTTGATTACAGCCCTATCGGCGGGTGCCGGGCGCGGCCCCTACCCATTGATAACCCATGGCGATACCCGAGTGCGAGTGGGAAACCGACACGTCGACGGAATATTACCCCGAGACCTTGCCGCAACGCGATAGCGGCGAACTGGGTTAATTCAATTTTAAGTACTTTGCCTTACCCAAAAGAACGGTAGAAAACCAAGAATGATCGGGTCGTATGTTTCTCATTATCGGAAGCCTCGTCGTGACCGGCTGCGTCGTCGGCAGCTATGTCGCGCTCGGCGGAAAATTGGGGGTCCTCTGGCAGCCCTTTGAGCTTGTCATCATCGGCGGTTCGGGCATTGGCGCCTATATCATCGCCAATTCCAAGCAGGTCCTCGTCAATTCCATGGGCGGCCTCATGTCGATCCTCAGGGGGTCGAAATACAAGAAGGACGACTACCTGGAGTTGCTCACTTTACTCTACCAGATATTCCGGCTCTCCAAGACCAAGGGCATGCTGGCACTGGAGCAGCATGTGGAAAACCCACACGAAAGCACCTTGTTCGCCGAGTTTCCCAAGTTTTCGCACAACCATCACGCCCTCGAATTCCTGTGCGACTACCTGCGTCTGATGACGCTGGGTACCGACAACCCGCACGAGCTGGAATCACTGATGGACTTGGAGCTGGAGACCCATCACGCGGAAGATCACAAGCTGAGCCACGCGATGCAGCAGCTCGCGGAATCCTTTCCGGGTCTCGGCATCGTCGCCGCGGTGCTGGGCGTCATCAAGACGATGGGGTCGATCACCGAGCCGCCGTCCGTGCTGGGCGGCCTGATCGGCGCGGCGCTGGTGGGCACCTTCCTCGGCATCCTGCTCTGCTACGGCTTCGTCGGCCCGATGGCGACCGCGCTGAAATCCAATCAGGAAGACGAATCGCTGTATTTCGTCTGCATCAAGGCAGGGCTGCTAGCCCATTTGCAAGGGTATGCCCCAGCCGTGTCCGTGGAGTTCGCGCGCAAGGTCCTGCTGAGCCATACCCGCCCAACCTTCCTGGAACTGGAAGAAGCAACACAGAACCTTCCAGCGGTTTAGCCGCAGGTTCTTTAGGCCACCGCGCGTAGGACCATATGGCAGACACGTTGCACGACGCCGATGCCGGGCCGATCATCATCAAGAAGAAGATCCGGCTGCCGGAAGAACCGCATGGCGGCGCGTGGAAGGTCGCCTACGCGGATTTCGTGACCGCGATGATGGCGTTCTTCCTGCTGCTCTGGCTGCTCAATGTCACCACCGAGGATAAGAAGCAGGGCATCTCGAATTTCTTCGAACCGATCGGCGTCACCGTAAACCAGACCGGCAGCGGCGGCGTCCTCAAAGGGCTGGCGATGTCCGTCAAGGGCGCCTTGCGCTCCGCCGGATCGCCGCCGCGTGTCACCGTCACCATCCCCACTTTCGGCAGCCAGGACCAGGGCACCAGCCGGGGCAAGCACGACAATCCGGTTGCCCGCGGCGGCGGCTATTCCATGGGCCGCGACAGCCATCAGACCGAGGACGCGGACGAAGAATCGCTGAAACGGATCGCAGCGGCACTGCGGCAAGCGATCAGGGATATCCCCGAGATCGGCCGCATGCAGGACAGCCTACTGATCGAACAAACACCCGACGGCCTGCGAATCCAGCTCCTCGATCAAACCAAGTTCCGATTGTTCGGCGGCGACGACACCACGCTTACCGATCGCGGCCGGCATTTCCTGGCGATCATTGGATCGATCATCGCGCACCTCCCGAACAAGCTGGCCATTACCGGTCACACGGACGCAATGCCGGCGCAGAAAATCGCGCGGCGCAGCGGCTGGGAAATCTCCGGTGACCGCGCCAACAGCGCCCGCCGCGCCATGATCGAGTTCGGCGTTGCGCCGGCGCGCATCGTACGCGTTATTGGCAAGGCAGACCGCGAACCGTTACGGCCGCACGTCAAGAAATCGCCGCACAACCACCGCATCAGCGTGCTGTTGCTGCGGCTCAAGCCCGTCCGCCGCGCCGATGCGGTGCCACCGCCCCGCCAGGGAGGCTAGACCGATGGCCGGTGCGGAAAAACGCGAAATTCTCGTTCAGAAGAAGAAGATTGCCCCGGAGGTCCACGGCGGCAGCGCCTGGAAGGTTGCCTATGCGGACTTTGTTACCGCGATGATGGCGTTCTTCCTGCTGCTATGGCTGCTCAACGCCACCACCGAGGACCAGAAGCAAGGTATCTCCAACTACTTTGAGCCGGTCGGAGCGGTCCAGGGGTCAACCGGCAGCGGCGGCGTCTTCGGCGGCATATCGGCGACCGATCCGGGTCCGGTCGAAGCCCCGGGGCAGACCACGTCCCGGACGGTCAACGTGCGCTCGCAGGTGGTGACCCAGAAAAAGGACGACATTTCGAAAGGCGATCCATCGGACCGCGCCAAGGCGCCGAACCGCGAAGACCTGCCGAAGAATTCCGACGAAGCCCGGCAGTTCGACGCCGCACAGTCGGCCATCCGGCGCGCCATGGAGCAGGTGCCGGAATTGCTGGATCTGTTTGACTCGGTCGCCATGGAAGTCACCGAGCAAGGTCTGCGAATCCGGCTCATGGATCGCGACAAGCACCCGCTGTTTCCCGCCGGCAGCACGAAATTCAACCCGACCGGAAAAAAACTGCTGAAGGTGATCGGCGAAGTGATCGAAAGGTTGCCCAACAAAATTCTGGTTTCCGGGCATACCTCGGCGGATGACGAAACCAAAACCAAAACGCTTACCAACTGGCGGATTTCGCTGGAACGCGCCTATGCGGGGCGCAAGCTGTTGGCCGGCCTCGGGACGCCGGAAGCGCGTTTCGCCGCGGTACACGGCCTCGCCGACCTGCATCCGATCAAGGACAGCGCCCCGAATGCGGCGCCAAACCGACGCGTCGAGATCACCCTGCTGCGCCGCCGGCCGGACGCAGACCCAAAGGTCCTGCTGCCCCCCTCTATGGTCCAGCCAAAGGGCTGACCGCGCCCCACCGCCCCCGTTCGCCTCTTGCATCGGCCGCGCTCCGTCCTAATCTGAGAAGGAAGCACGTCACAGGGAGGCGCCATCGTGGCCAGCAACCTACCCGAACCCATCGATGTGGATTTTTCGTGGTCGACGGAACCGCCGGATCCGCTCGACCGGCCGGACTTCTACGACGGCGTGCTGTGGCGGCGCGCGATCGCCTTCGTCATCGATATCGCCCTTCTGACGACCGTTATCGTCGCGCTCATCCTTTTTAACCTGTTCACCCTGTTCATCTTCGCCGGCCTGGTCGGCCTGATCATCGCCCTGCCGCTGTTAATCGTCTATGACACCGCGACCGTCGGCAGCCGTCAGAGCGGCACGCTTGGCATGCGCTGCATGGGCATCGAGACCCGCGCCTGGACCGGCGCGCGGCCGACCTATTTCCAGGCCTTCGTCGCCTCGGCGCTGTATTGGTTCCTGACGCCGCTGACCAGCGGCCTGATCCTGATCTGGGCCCTGTTCGACGACCGCCGCCGGCAGCTGCACGATTTATTGTCGGGTACGGTGGTGATTAGGGCAGCACGGGCGCGGAGAACGAACGAAGGCATGACGATAGAGCCGGAACGACGATAATAAAGTTTATCGCCCGCGCAATTCCTTCAAATCTTCCGAAACAGAAACAGCGGCGCGGTGTAGCGACCGTCAGCATTTTTCTCGTTTAATCGATAGTATTTATTATCTGGAATTTCATCGAACGCATGAAATTCTATACCGAATTCCAAATCATCTCGAATCATAACTTTAATATTCTGAAGTTGAACCATGTATTGAAAATACAAGAACACACCATTTTTCTTTAAAATACTCGGCGCGTGTTCCAAAAAGGGAATCATCGGCGGCATCAGCGTGTCGAAATAAATACCGTCGAACGGCTTCAACGACCCCAGCGCCTTCTGCCAGGTGGACGGGATGATGGTCACCGCCTTCTTGTCCCGGGCCCATTGTTCGGCCCGGCGCACGACCTGCGGGTGCGCCTCGATAATGGTGTGGCTGGTTACACCGCAGCGCTGGATCGCGCTGTCGATGATCGCCATGCCGAACCCCACATTCATCACGTCGCCCTGATTGTGGCATACGATTTCCGCCGAGCGCTCCATGATCGGGCGCTCCCATTCCATCATCACCTCGAAACCGTCGGGCAGCAGGATCTCGTCCTCGGTGAAGGTCAGGTCGGTGTTCAGATACTCCTGCTCCGACATCTCCTCATGGTCGGGCGCATCGGCCATCGCGCGGCGATGCAGCGCGAGCGCCCCGCCCAGGTCGCCGGGCCGGGCCATGGTGGCGCCGAGATCGAGCATCGCGTCCAGCAGGCCGGTTGCGTACGCACCGGCCGCAGTCAGCGCCACGTCGGCTTCGGCCAGCCGGCCGTCCTGCATCAGCACTTCGCCGAGCGCCGTGTGGCAGCCGTGCAGCACGGGAACGGCCTTCATCGCCGCCAGATAGGCATCGACCGGCGCCCGCAGACCGGCGATCGGCAGCAGCCGAATGCCCGGCTCGAACCGGTCGATCCGATGGGTCTCGAGCGCCGCGGCAAGGGCGGCATGCGCCGCCGCGACATCCGGCTGCGCGGCAATGATATCGCGAAAGGCGGCAACCGCCTCGGCAACCCTGCCAAGCTGCGCGAGCGCCACCGCCAGATTGTAACGGGCCTCCGCATGCGCCGGCGTCTCGACGAGGATCCGCTCATAGGCCGCCGCCGCGTCGGCGAAGGCTTCCGCCTCCATTAACGCGCCCGCCTTGTTGAGCTGCCGCGCCAGCGCCGCGCCCGCCTTAGCCATGGATCGTCCTCCGTAACCCGCGCCGTTACCTGCACGGTCATCCGCACAGTCATTCA
>CAJHYV010000005.1_pt1 | contig 20366 bp, 18 predicted proteins | sample 9198851 | NCBI WGS metagenome assembly CAJHYV01 (sample SAMEA7708375, study PRJEB35096) | sediment metagenome | biome: marine neritic benthic zone biome [ENVO:01000025]; feature: sediment [ENVO:00002007]; material: shallow marine sediment [ENVO:03000034] sea grass bed [ENVO_01000059] ...
CGGTGAGACCTACGGCAGCGATCCGATGGCCGTGCTCGCCTATCTCGCCGCGGTCACCAAACACATCAAGCTCGGCACCGCGATCATGCAGGTTGCCGCGCGCACCCCGACAAGCGCCGCCATGGCCGCCGGCACCATCGACGCGATGGCCGGCGGCGGGCGCTTCATCGCCGGGATCGGCGTATCGGGCCCGCAGATCGTCGAGGGCTGGTTCGGACGGCCCTGGGGCCGGCCCTACTACTGGCTGAAGGATTACGTCGCGATCATGCGGCAGGTGTTCGAGCGTAAAGCCCCGGTCGCCCATGACGGCAGGCAGATCGCGTTGCCGTTCACCGGCGAAGGCGCGCTCGGGGTCGGCAAGCCGTTGAAGCCGATCCTGCACATGGACCCGGATATTCCCATCTATATCGGCAGCGGCAACGAGGCGACGGTACGGCTCACTGCCGAGGTCGCCGACGGCTGGCTTCCGCTGGGCTTCGTGCCGGGCAGCTTCGAGGAATACCGGCCGTGGCTGGAGCAAGGCTTCGCCCGCGCCGGCAACGGCAAGGGCCTCCGCAATTTCGAGATCCAGGGGCTGGTGCAGGTCGAAATCGACGACGACGTGCAGACGGCGCTCGACCGGCTCAAGCCGCGCGAGGCGCTCTATATCGGCGGCATGGGACACCAGAACCTGAACTTCCACAAGAACATGATGATCCGCCGCGGCTTCGGCGAGGCCGCCGAGCGCATCCAGGAACTGTATCTCGCCGGGCGCAAGGACGAGGCGGTCGCCGCCGTGCCCGACGACTGGATCGACATGAAGACGCTGATCGGCCCGCCGGCCCGCATCAAGGAACGCTTCAAGCCGTGGCGCGAATCGGAGTTGACCGGCCTCACCATCCGCACCCGCCAGGACGCGGCGGTGCAGCTAATGGCGGATGCCGCCGGGCTGAAGCCGCGGGGATGAGCGTGGCTCACTCGTCCGGGTAGAAATGGTAGGCCGTGGTCCAGTAGACGCCTTTCGGTTCGTCGCACCGCTCCATTTCCCCGACTTCCTCGATTTCCAGCGCATGGCGAATTTCCGGCGGCTCGAATTCGCGCGCAAAGTCCAGCGCCTGCTCCGGATTGTCGGCGACGACCGCGTATTTTGTATAGAACCCTCCCGCCGGATCCGTCCCGGGAAAGGCGTCGGCGCGCCACGGACCGTGAATCAGGAGATCAAACGAGTATTCGCCGGCGGGCAGATTGCGGCTATGCATTTCCCGCTTTAGCCATTGAGCATCGGAATTGGTCTTGTCATGCCGGATGGCGCGCGCCAGCGCCGTGTGCGCCGCATCAATCCGATCGGCGTGCCAAAGGGCAATCGCGTATTTCGCATCCAGCCGCGCCACTTCGGAGAGATGTTTCGACCACTCGTCGACGGCGGGCAAAGTCTCGAAATAGTCGACCGCGTCCTCGTCGCGCCCCAATTCGATCAAAATCCCCATCTGGGCCGCACGGATATTCGTCTGCAAATCCGGCGCCGCGTCCATAAATTCAGCAGCGCCCAGCAAATCTTCGATTATCGCACGCGCGTCATCCAGCTTTTCCAGGCGCCATAACAGAATGGAACGGTTGTACTGTATGCAAATCCTGTCCGAGCCCGGCACGTCGAGCGCCTTGACATAGGCCTGTAACGCCTCGTCATACTGTTCGTCGTCCGAAAGGCAGTTGCCGAATAATTGCCAAAGTTGCCAATCGTCCGGCGCGCGCTCGGTCCCACGGCGCAGAACGCCGATAGCTTTCGCATTCTCATCTTTATCCTGATAGGCAATTCCCTGAATTTCGAAACCTTGGGAATACCCTAATTTTTCGAGGCGGCGGCCAATTTTCAGGGCTTGCTCGGGCTCCTCGTCACTGAGCAATTCCAGCGCTTCCTCGATCAACGTGTCGATTTCGTCCGGCGACATTTCCTTAGGCGGCATCGCGCGCCTCCTTTCCGACCACCGCCATCCGGGTTGGTGCGTCGTGATCCGGGTGGCCGTCGCCGATGCTCTCGGTGCGAATCGTGTAGCCATATCGTGTGGCCCGCCCCATCACACGGGTGTGGGTAGTATGAACGCCCATATCCATGCGCCTATTAGACCAGTGCCGGGTTAACCCTCGGTTACCCGCACCGGGGACCGGCCGGCCTGCGCCATGCGAGCACGAACAGAGCGAGTCCCGGTTGCCGAGCTCCCGCACGATGCCGGCCGCAAATTGACCCGGCAGACCGCCCGTATACTATCTAAATCGTACCGGACAATTTCACGGTTCCGGCAAACCCCAACCGCAGAAACCAAGGGAAATTCCAGCCATGGCAACCGAACCCAGATCCGAGCCGACCGGTAAACAGACCCTCCGCACGCCGATTTGCGAACGGCTCGGCATCGAATACCCGGTATTTCAGGCGGGCATGGGCTGGGTGGCGCGGGCTGAACTGGCGGCCGCCGTCTCGGAGGCCGGTGGGCTGGGCGTCATCGGCGCCGGGTCGACCTTGTCGGAGGACGAGCTGCGCGCCGAAATCCGCATGGTTCGGGAGCGGACCGACAAGCCCTTCGGGGTCGACATCCTGTTCGCGACGATCCGGGCGGAAGGCGACGCGGTCGCCCGTTACACGGAGTCGGTTCAGGGGATGATCCGTACCGTGATGGAGGAACGGGTGCCGGTGCTGATTTCCGGCCTGGGCAGCCCCAAAGCCGTGATCCCGGAAGCCCATGAGCGCGGCATCTATGTCATGTCCGTTTGCGGTGCGGTGCGGCACGCGGAGAAGGCGGTGGCCGACGGCGTCGATGCGGTGATCGCCTCGGGCTGCGACGGCGGCGGCCATGTGGGACAGATCGGCACGGCGGTCTTGATCCCGGCGGTCGTCGATGCCGTCGACGTGCCCGTACTTGCCGGCGGCGGCCTGACCGACGGCCGCGCACTTGCGGCAGCACTCGCCTTCGACGCCCAGGGCCTTTGGCTCGGCACCCGTTTCATCGCGACCGAGGAAGCTCACGCTCACCGTAACTACAAGGACAAGATCGTCGACATCGATACCGCCGGAACGCTTGTCACCCGGGCCCATAGCGGCAAGACCTGCCGCCTCATCAAAAACGGCTATACGGCAAGCTGGGAAGGCCGCGAAGACGAAATTCTGCCCTTTCCGCTGCAAGGCATGAAATTCGGCCACCCCGCGTCCGAGCTCGGCCGCCGCCAGGGCGATGTGGAGAACGGCGTCCTCCCCGCCGGCCAGGGCTCGGGCCTGATCGGCGCAGTAAAGCCCGCGGGCGACGTGGTTCACGACATCGTCGGCGAGGCGGTCGCAGTGCTGGCGCGCCTAAACCGGCTCGGCTGACGTCGGCCGGCGCCTTGTCCGGCGCCTACCGCACTGGCATCCTGCCTATCGGATATCGCACGCGGAATTCCCGCGCGGGCGCGTACACCACCTCAGGAGATAGATTTTGGGCGTGACCGAAACCCTGGCCCGGCTGGCGATCGAGACGCCGGGCGAAGACATACCTGCCGCCGCCTATGCGTCCGCGAAATTGCGCATCCTCGACATGGTGGGAATCGCGCTGGCAGGATCGCAGCAGGACTCAACACGGATCGCGCTTGCAACGGCGCGCCATATGGGTGGCAACCCCGCGGCGAGCGTGATCGGCCATCCGGATCGCACTTCGTCGCCGCTCGCCGGATACGTCAACGCGACCAGCGCCCATTCGCAAGAATACGACGACTATACCAAGGGCGTGACCCATGCCAGCGTAGTCATGGTGCCGGGCGCCCTGGCCATGGCCGAGGAACGCGGTGTCAGCGGCCGATCCCTGCTGGAGGGGTTCATCACCGGATTCGAAGTGGAGGCGCGGATCGCCCGGGGGCTGCGGCCGGCACTGCTCGACAATGGCTGGCATCCCAACGGCATCGTCGGCGCAATCGGGGTCGCCGCCGCGGGCGCCCGCATCGCCGGACTCGATATCCTCAAAACGCGCATGGCGATGGCGGTCGCCGCCTCGGAAGCCAGCGGTCTGCGCAAAAACGTCGGCTCGATGGGCAAAGCGTTTCATGTCGGCCACGGCGTGCGCAACGGAATCTTCGCCCTGTTGCTGGCCGAAGGCGGCTATCTGATGGATCCGAACATCATCGAGCCATCGCCCACGGCAATCGGCGGGCATGAAAAATTCGGCCTCGCGGAAACCTTTTGCGGTACGGGAAACTACAGCCTCGACCGCATGACCGACCGCCTCGGCGAACGTTGGGAGCTGGCGGAAGACACCACCATCGTCTGCTTCCATCCCGGTTCGACCGCCCCCGCCGCCGCAATCGATTGCGTCCTCGACCTGGTCCACGACCATGATATTCAGCCGCAGGACGTCGACCGGATCGAACTGGAAGTCACCCCGCAAGCCCATGCCATCGCGTGTTATGAAGAGGCGCAGGATCCCTACCGCGCGCGCTATTGCCTGCCGTGGGGCGTCGCGGTCAGCGTCGTCGACCGGCGCGCGGGCCTGCCGCAATACACCCAGGAACGGCTCGACCGGGGCGATATTCAGCCGCTGATGTCCCGGGTGCATGTCTCGGTGCCGGACGACTTTTCCCATCACCGGGGCCAGTGGGGCGTCGATGGGGTCAACTGGGCCGAAACCCGCGTGACCTTCCACCTCAAAGACGGCCGCACCCTGAAGAATGCCCGGTCCTATGCCCGCGGCTGGTCCGAAGACCCGGCAGACTGGGACGACATCGCCGACAAATACCGGGAATGCGCCGACGGCGTGCTGACGCCGGACCGCCGCGACGCGGTGCTCGGCATGATCGGCGAGCTTGAGATTTTGCCTGATACGCGGACGCTGATGGATCGCTTGCGCGTGGACTAGAGCAAATCCCGAGCGAACCGAAACGGTTTGCGACGACGTATTTGCGCCAAAATCACAGAGATAGACCATTTCACTTGTGTCAATTTAAACAAGAAATGGTCTAGCCGCGCGGCGTTACAGGGCTTCGTGCACCCGCGGCATGACCTCCTCCGCGATGCGGTGCATGGCCTCGAGCGCCATGCTCTGCGGCATGCCGGGCCAGTGCAGCCCCATCACCAGATGGTTCACATGGGCGGCGCGCGCGTGTTCAACAATTTGGTCGACCACTTCATCCGGCGATCCGATGATGAAGCGGCCTTCAATCAGCTCGTCGAAATCGAGATCCAGATTATTGTCGTCCGCCGGCATCGCCTTGTCCTGTTCCCAGCTCTGATACACACGATACCGCGCCTCGAGATACGGCTTGCAGCGCTCGACCGCCTGTTCCCGCGTGTCGGCGACGAACACTTCGCGCAACGCCGGCAGGCCGTCCGGCATCGGCTTGCCCGCTTCATCCAACGCTTGTTTATAAACGTCGATTTGGCGGCCGATCGTTCCCATTTGCTGGTGCGGGTTGATGAACCAGCAATCGCCGAGCCGGGCGGCCCGTCGGATCGCGACGTCGGCATTGGCGCCGAGCCAAATCGGCGGATGCGGGCGCTGCGCCGGCCTGGTCGAACACGCCGCGCCGGCCAGCTCGAAATGCGAGCCGACCATGTCCACCGTGTCCTCGGTCCACAGCCGCCTGATCGCGATCAGGTTTTCTTCCATCCGCCGGACCCGGTCCTTTTGATCGGTACCGAACGCCTTGAACTCCACCTCGCGGTAACCCAGCCCCGCGCCGAAGACCAGCCGCCCGCCGGACATCACGTCGATGGTCGAAAGCTGTTCGGCGAGGTCGAGCGGCTTGTGCAGCGGCACCAGCACCACCCCGGCGATAAGCTGGAGGTCGGGCGCTTCGGTCATCACCCGCGTCAGGAAAATCAACTGCTACAGATCCTGCAACGGCCGCACGCTGTAATGCGACCCCTTGGCGATCGAGGAGAAGCCCAGCGACTGCGCCAGCCGCGCCTGTTCCATCGCATCCTGGAAATACGCCGCCATGTCGTCGTCGAGCCAGCATTGGCCGCGGATCATTACGCCAAACTTCATGTGCGCCCCTCTCTCGAAATCAGCCGATGTTGGAAATTTGCGTTATTCCGCAGCGGTGCTCGCCACGTCGTCGCGCAATGCAGGCATCACCGCATCGGCGAACAATTGCATCGAACGGCTCACCATGTCGTACGGCATGCCGCCGAAATTCATCCAGCAGAGCACGTAGTTGACACCGCCCTCGGCGCGCAGCCGGCGCAGTTTTTCGATACAGGTCTCGACGCCGCCGAACACCATCTGCTCGCGCTCGTGCTCGCCGATGGGCCGGAACAATGCGGTCGATTTCATGTAGTACTCGATATATTCGGTGCCGAGACGCTTCGCGTCCGCATCGCTTTCCGCCACGAAGACATGACGGATGCAGGGGAAATCGAAACCCTCTCCGCCGCGCCCCTGCTCGGCCTGCACCTCGCGAATGAGGTCGCTGGCAACGCGCAGCTCATCCGGCGGCGCCCAGGCGGACAGCAACCGGTAGCCGCCGGTCACCGCGAAATCGATGATCTCGCGGGTACCGAGGCGGGTTGCGATCCATACCGGCGGATGGGGCTTCTGGATCGGCCGCGGCACCAGGGTCAGCCGCGGTACCTGCCAGAACTTTCCCTCATAGGAAAATTCCTCGGTGGTCCAGGCGCCGACCATGATCTCCAGCGCTTCCTTGAATCGCTCGACCTTTTCCTCTACCGCGACGCCGAGGCCTTCGAATTCGTATTTGCGGTAGCCGGTGCCGACGCCGACATCGATGCGGCCATTGCTCAATATGTCGGCAAAGGTGATGTCTTCGGCAGTGCGGATGGGATGTTCGAGCGGCAGGACCTTGACCGCCGTGCCGATGCGTACCCGCTCGGTCACCTGTGCTACGGCGCAGGCAAGCGCGAAAGGCGACGTGCTGAGGCCGTACTCGCCCAAGACGTCGGGAACGTAAGGCACGGACGAGAAATGATGCTCGGTCAGCCAGACCGCATCGAACCCGACGCGGTCAGCCAGCTTCATCTGTTCAAGGTGCTCGTGAATCACCTGGCCTTCTCCTTTGGAGAAAGGCCGTTCCATCAGATGAAAAGTGCCGAATTTCATGCCCGCAGGGTCCCTCTGTTTGGGCAAGGACGGCCACAGGGTAGCGCAAATGTCACTTGTCTGTACAATTGAAGGGATTGCTGACAAATTTATTTCTGGGAGATCGATAGCCACACACCCCCTGCCGATTGTGACGATCGCGTCGTTTGCGCCCGGCTCGGGAATTCAAAAAAACGAGAACTTAGCCAAGCAGCCCAATTCTTCGACGCAACGTGACAGAAGGCTGCGCAAGGGGGGGTCGTTCCTAGATGGAAAGCATTATTCTGCTGGCGCTGTTGGTCGTCTTGATTCTGCTTGGCGCGCCGATCGGATTCACCCTTATCCTTCTGCCCACCGTCTATGTCTTCATCACCGATTCGGTGCCGCTCAACCTCATTCCCAATCAAATGTTCGAGGCGATCAACAGCCTGCCGCTGACCGCCATTCCCTTCTTCATGCTGACCGGTGAATTGATGACCAGTGCGACGATCACCGATCGCCTGGTCGAATTCAGCCGGCGCATCATCGGCCGCATGCGCGGCAGCATGGCGCAGGTCAACGTCCTGGTGAGCATGTTTTTTGCCGGCATGAACGGATCGGTGGTGGCGGATACCGCGACGGTCGGCTCGCTGCTGATTCCGGCGATGAAACGCGCCGGTTATCCGGCCGCCTTCTCCGCCGGTATCACGGCGGTGAGCGCGACAATCGGCGGCATCATCCCGCCCAGCATCGCCATGGTGATCCTGGCCAATGCCGGCGGCATTTCGGTCGGCGCGCTGTTCGCGGGCGGGATCATCCCCGGGATCATGATCGGGGCGCTGCTGATGCTGATCAACTACATCCTGGCCGTGCGCAACAATTTTGAGCGCAGCGAGGAACCGTTTACCTGGTCGGCACTGGGCAATTCGGCGCTCAAGGCGTCCTTCGCCTTCCTCATTCCGATCGTCCTGGTCGGCTCCGTCGTCGGCGGCGTCGCCGGGGTCGTCGAGGCCGGCGCCATCACCGCGTTGACCGCGCTCCTTGTCGGCATTTTCGTCTACAAGGCGATTACCTGGGAAAACTGCCGCGGCGCTTTCATCCGGGCGTTCCGCACCAGTGCGACGGTCTTCATCATCATTGCCGCCGCGGGCCCGTTCAGCTGGCTGCTGACCACGCTCGGCGCCATACAGGCGCTGGAAGTCTGGCTGCTGAGCTATTCGGCAAATCCATACATTTTCGCGCTCGTCCTCGTCGGCTTCATCTATGTGCTGGGTATGATCATGGACGCGGCCGCCAACATCATCGTGGTCGGCCCCGTGCTCATCAAGGTCTGCGTAGCCGCCGGATATCCGGACGTGCAGGCCGCCCTGATCGTGGTCGTCGGTTTCCTGATCGGCACGGTGACGCCGCCGCTGGGGGTCGGCTACTTCACGACCGCCGCCATCGCCCGGGCCAGTCTGGAAAGCGTCGCGGTCGCGATGTTGCCCTATCTCGTCGCGCTGTTCGGTCTGATGTTCCTGCTCGTCGTGATACCGGATTTCACGATGTGGCTGCCGACGGCGTGGGGCTTCGTGCAATAGGAGAGCGGCAAATGGTGAACCTGCTGGTCAAGATCGACCTCTATGTTCGAAAGACCCTGACGGCCTTTTGCGCGGTGGCCCTGTTCCTGATGGTCGTCTTCACCGTCTACACCGTGTTCATGCGCTATGTCTTCGAAGACCCACCGGTCTGGGGCGACCTGATGACCCTGTTCAGCAACATCTGGCTGGTGTTCATCGCGCTCGCCCTAACCGTCCGGGAACGCGAACACATCGCATTGAACCTGTTGTATTCGCGGCTGCCGCTCCCAATTGCGTTCGGCGTGCAACAGTTGTGGACGCTGATCATCTGCGTCCTCGGCGCGGTCATTTGCGTCTATGGCTACGAGGTCGCCTCGACCAATCCCGGCAAATATTGGGAGATGGGATATCTGCCGAAGAAGTATCCAATGATGATCCTGCCGCTGACTGGCGGGCTGGTCTTTCTCGGTGCCTTGGTCGCGTTCATCGAGGACGTCATTAATTTCCGGCGGGGAAATTTCCAATTGGCCGGCGGCAGCGGCTCCGGTTAGGCGCGGCAGCCGTTTAATCGGGCAATAAAAAAAAGGGGGGCATCGCCCCCCCTTTTCTCGTCCGAATGGTTTGGTCGAACGCTCGACGCTTAAAGCGCGCCGGCCTTGTCCAGCCGCTTGATGAAGTCGGTCAGGCCCTGCTCTTTCAGCGCACGCCTGGCGAGCTTGGCATCGTAGGTGCCCTTGGCCTTCTTCCAGGCCTGCACCGCACCGGCAATCCACTTGGCCTGTTCCTTGTCGTTGGGGATGTAGAAGGTCTTGACCTTGCCTTTGATCTTCTTGATGCCTTCTTCCACCCATGCGGCGTCATTGCCCATCGCGGCCGGGACGAAGTCGTCCATGGCCTTCTGCAGCGCTTCCTGCGCCCAACCGGGAAGCTTTTTCACCCGCTTCTCGTCCATGTAAATGACGTTCGCGCCCCACGCGCCGCCCATCACGGTGTAGTAGGGCTGCACTTCGTACATCTTGTAGAGTTCCTGCCACGGCAATTGCACGTACTGGCCGTTGACGACGCCGGTCTGCAGGCCCTGGTAGAGCTGCACCCAGTCATAGGGAATCGGAACGCCGCCCCAGGACTTGATCAGGGTGAATTCCACCGGGCTCTTGGTGACGCGGATCTTGACGCCTTTGAGGTCCTTCGGCTCCTTGATCGGCCGGACGTTGTTGCCGAGCGCGCGGAAGCCACCCACCGAGAAAACGCCGTATACCTTAAACCCGGTTTCCTTCGCCGCATTGGCGTGCAAGGCCTTGCCGAACCAGCCGGCGGCGAGCTTGTTGGCGCTTGCAAGATCCTTGAAAATATACGGCAAGTCGGCGATGGCGTAACTCGTGCCGAAATTGCCGAAATTCGCCGTCGAACTGGTGGCAATGTCGATCAGCCCCTGTTTCGCCTGTTCGCCGCAAATCTGTTCGCCGCAGATCGATCCCATCCAATGCGACGCGATTTCCATGCGCCCCTTGGAATACTCCTTGATCTTCGGCATCAGGACGTTCGCGATGGCCCGGCCCATCGAGGTCTTGTCGTTGGACACGGTGCCGAGTTTGAGCGTGATCTCCGCTGCCGTGGCCACGCTCAACGGCGCCGACAGCAGCGCCATCGCTCCAACAAGGGCGGTATAAACACCGATTTTTCTCATCGTCACATTCCTCCCTATGAGTTTGCGTCTTTTCAAAAGTTGCGCGATGGCGGCGCATTGCGCTTCGACACGTGTGAATATTGCGGTCGCAAAACACGAACATTCCGGTCCCGCACGATCAAACGCCGCGATCCGCTTCGACCGTGCAGCCGATAGCGGTTTGAAACAGTATAAGGGTAACCGGGGTCCGGACAAATCCGGAGTTCGGAACGCATATGCCGCCACCTTCGCGGCGGTCCCAAGGTTCTTCACAATCAAACAGAAACGCCGGCGCAAGCGCCGGCGTTTCATCGGGTATCCGTGGCGGTTCTACTTGCCGGTTTTCAGGAAGAAATAATTGCTGACCACCGGCCGTCCAACGTCGCGAGCCTCGGCCTTCGCCATTGCGGCGCGTAAGGCGGAAAAGTACTCCGCCGCATTTTCGACCTGCGGCCGCGCCGCATCGAACAGCGGTTCCGGCGAAGACATGACCAACAGCATATCGGTCCCGAAAGGCGGGGCGACGGTGAATTTCTGACCCTCAAGGCCAACCAGAACCCGTTCGCCCGCCTTCACCTTGCTCTTTTGCGCGAGCGCGACCGGCCGCATATGCACGACGGTGCCGTCTTTCTGAACCATATCGATGTAGAGGTAACCGCTGAACAAAGTGGTCGCTGTGGCCTCCACGACCAATGATTCGTTTTCCCGGTAGAATGCGCCGTGATTATGCGGACCGACCGTCGGCAGGACCCGCGGATCGAGGCCTGCCGCCGCCTTCGCCTGCAGAATTTCCAAGGGTTGGCAGAATGGCCGGCCAAGCACCATCGTCTTGTTTTCGATCGTCCCTAGGCCTGAAAGCGTCGTGACCTGCTCTTGCAAGCGCGCAAGATCAGCATCATTCGCTACGTGGCCCGAGATGACAATCCGCAGATCCTTCGACAAGGTCGCGGTCAAAGTGGAGCAATCGAAGCCACGCAATGCCGTGGCAATCGCGCTTACATCCGAAACAGCGCCGCCGGGGGTGGCTCCCGGGTCGAGCGACCGGGTGCGCATGGTAGGCTGCTGCGTCAGTGCGTCGCGCAGTTTCTTGTTCTCATCGGCGATTTCCTGGTACCCGGGCGAAACGCCAAGATCCATATAGGGGGTCAGTCCCTGCCCGGCAAAAATACCGATCATCAGGCTGGCCGCCATGGAGAACCCGACCGCCGGTGAATGGATTACCCGCGAAATCAAGGTCTTTCGCGGCGGGAACGCGACGACGTTATCATCGTCGGGCTCCGTCGCGCCCGCCATGTCTTCCTGACTACCGGATGCGCCAGCGTCCGTCCGGCCTGCGACGGCCTCCCGCGCGAAATTCAGCACGGCGTCGTCGCTGTCATCCCAGGCGATCGGCTCCTTGGAGGCCTCGTAGAGGTCCCGGATCGCCTGATCGGCCGGCGTCAGTACTTCATCATCTCGTTCGTTGTCATTCATCTCGTCACCCTTGGGTGGAGGCGTAACTCGCGATACGCCCCATCATTCCGTAAACACCGTTTGACGCAGGGTCTGTCGTGCATACCGCAACCGGCTCTTGACCGTTTCACGATTGGTTCCCGTTGCTTCCGCGATTTCCTCGTAACTCATATTCGATTCCAGAGACATCAGGATCGCAGTTTTCTGAGCCTCCGGGAGCTCGTCTATGGCGGAAAGTACGGTTTCCAACTTCTGCCGGCTCTGGAGTATCTGCTCTGGATTTCGGATCGGCTGCGAATCGTCGATACCGTGATCCAGATCGGCTTCAGACGTATCGTCGATGTCCACCTCCCGATACGACCCGGTCTTGCGATACCAGTCGATCAGATGATTTCTCGCGATACGGAACAGATATGGCCTGAAGCGCCCATCCGCCGAATACCGGTTGTCCTGAACCGCACGAATCACTCTGAACCAAACCTCCTGACCTAATTCCTGACCAACCGCTACCGAACCGCTTTGCCGCGCAAGAAATCGCCGCACGGCTTCACGATGGCGGCGGTAGACAACCTCGAAGGCGCGTTCGTCGCCCGCCATGTAACGGGTCATAAGGTCCTCGTCACTGGCGGTGCTGTTCACTATGCCTTCATCCATTGAAACGATGCCCCGACGGGTGAGGGGTTAAACGAGACGAAAAAAAGATGCCAACGCAAAAGGCTTACCATCTGGCCCTACAATACCATTACCCCGGTCCCACGAGGCAAGGTTCCTCCGACCGACCCGGGAGACTGACTCTTTATCTTATAGGGAAAGACTTTCACTGCCCGGGCGAGTGCCCAGACCGCCTGGCAAGACCATAAATCCTCGCGCAGCGCCGGCGCCGCACGGAAAAATCTCGCGCTGGGACCAGCCGGGCCGGCACTGGATGGCAAAATTACCGCCATAACTATCTGATTTATATAAATTTCAAAAACTTTTGATTTTTTATGGCCCCCGATAACCCCTTCGGTAGACACCGCCCGTTTGTACTAGTGAGCCGGCAGTCAACGTCACGGCGCCGGCATAACCGAAAAACCCACCTTCGAGAGGAATTCAAAATGAAAACGTTCACGAAAACTGCCCTGTTGCTGACTGCCTTTGCCGTTATGGGTGCGACCCATGCGAGCGCCGCCGGCAAGAAGGTTTATCACTCGCACGGTTACAAGGTGAAGGCTCAGGCCACCGTGAAAAATTCGCCGACCTACAAGTGGAACAAAGGCAAGAAGGTTCTGAAGAAGAAGCTGGTGAAGAAGCAGATCCTTCCCGGACAGAGTGGCGTTCGCATCGGCGGCAGCGTCGCCAACGCGACAGCGGTCGACAACAACGTCAATGCCGCGACCGGTTACCAGTCCCGTGCCATTCAGAGCATCGGCTCGATCCACGGCACCGGTGATCTCCGGATCGGTGGCAGCGTCGCCAACGCGACTGCGGTCAAGAACAACGTCAACATGGCCACCGGCGCGCGCTCCACGGCATGTCAGTCGATCGGCTCCATCGGCGACAACCCGGCTTGCTAATCAGCCAGACTACGGCAACCGATAATCCGGAAGGGGTGTGAACGGACACGTTCAAACACAAGCGAAGCGAGATACCGCTCATCAGGCATCGATGATCCTTCGCACCCCTTCCACTACTTCGAGGATAATAAAATGACTGCATACACCAAGAGTTTCTCCGGAGTCCTCACCGGCATGGTGATCGCTCTGTCGACCTTTGCAACCCCGTCACACGCGCAGGATGCGCACTACCTTTCACAGGATGCCAGCCATTGCGAAATCTTCCGGGGCCTCAGCCGGGACCTCCCCGCTGAATGCCGGATCCAGAAACAGAAATCCGGCTTCCGCACGTTGCGCAGCTTCGGACGTACTCGCGGATTGGTCGTATACGATGACGCCAAGCCGACGCGTGTTGCGGACGTAAGCGCGGACGACTCTGACCGCGACCTTTCCATCGCTTTCCGCGCCGAGTTCGATTTCGATTCCGCGGCCCTCACGCCGGAAGCCAAGAAGACGGTCGACCGTGTTGCCAAAGTCCTGAAGCACGACCTGATGAAGGGCAAGGTCATTCAAATCGAAGGCCATGCCGACGCGCAGGGCGCCGACACATACAATAAGAGCCTGTCCGAAAAGCGGGCGGACGCGGTGCGGGCCTATCTCGTCAGCCGGCACAACATCGACGGATCGCGCTTGCAGTTCGTGGGCAAGGGCGAGAGCGAACCCTACGATCCGAACGATCCCCACTCGCAAGTCAATCGCCGCGTCGAATTCAAGAATATCAGCGGATAAATCCAACTATGCTGCCCTTCCGGACAGAAATCGCAGCATGACCGACGACCCAAGGGCCGCCACACGCGGCCCTTGTGGCGTTTGCAAATCAAGGATCAGGAATAAGAACATGATCAATAGAGCTGGGCTTACTAAATTCCTAACCGCCTTCTGCCTCGGTCTCGGCGCCATGAGCGCCGGCGGCGCGGCGGATGATCTGCCCTTTCGCGCCGCATACGCGGCGAAAGCGGTTCAAATCGAATCATTTAGCGGCACATTGATTGTCAAAGTCGACAAAGCGAAAACCGCGCGCCTGAAATTGACCGGACCCAAACGACAGAGAAAGTCGCTTCACATTGCGGTGCAAAACAAAATCCTGCGGATCCGCCACCAACATCCTGTACGCCGAACTCAAAATAGTGTCCATGTGGAACGAAACGTGGTCATCGTCGGCCCTGGCGGTTACAGCAACATGGTGATCGGTGGCCAGCAGACGGGCACACAAGCCGAGCAAAGCGCGCTGCGTCTGGAACTAACGCTGCCGGCAGGATCACCGCTCGGCATCGACCGATTTCTCGGCGACCTGGAGATCGGCAACACGCGGGGGCCGGTCGTTCTGTCGCTGGCCGGCGGCAACGCCCGAATCGGCCGGGTCCATGCCGCGACCCTCAAAATAGAAGGAGCCGGAAAAATTGTTGCTGAACGGGTCGACGGACCGCTCTCCATCGAGATCGGCGGCAGCGGCGCCGTTTCGGTCGGCGACGGCGCAATGCCATCATTGAGTATCGTTTCCAACGGCACTGCGGAAATTGCCGTCGGCGGCAAAGCGGGGACCGCTGATATCGACGCCAACGGCGTCGCGGATATCCAGATCGAATATGTGGAGGCGTCGCCAAACGCATCGATCAACGGCGTTGGCACCGTGACGATCGGTAACTGGGATATGTCGGAGATCAATCCGCCACGCTAACGTGCCGGCATTACGCTGCCGCTGCGCCGCACAGTCCGGCCAGGGCGGCCGGCGCGGCCCCGAACGATCCGCCCGCGCTATTTTCCGGGCCGCACTAACCCCGAAAGGCAAATTCTTTCGTTCCTATAAGTGAGAGGTGAGGCCGTCCAAGCGCTTGTCTGCGTTTGGACGGCCTCCCGAAACAACACTGAAACCTGAACGAATTCATGACGACACATCCAGCCGGTTCGGAACTGTCATCGCAATTCGAAAAACTTAGAGGTGTAAAATGATTATCAATCGGCTTCTAATGGGATTTGCGCTGAGCGTCATCGTGTTGACGACAGTGCCGGCAAGCGCGGACGAGATCAACAAGCGCCCGCATCTTGCACCGGATATGCGTGCAAAGGTTAATCGGGTGATCGCGCGGTCGTGGCTCGAACGTGGACGCGGTGCGGACTCGTTTCGGCAGGTCGGCTCGGGAAAGAGTTGCGGCAACCAGGTCGTCGGTGGCCAACAGCCTTCGAAGAACGGACGCCCACCGCGCCAGACGATTATCGTCGCCAAGGATATAATTAACATCAACCAGAACTGCCGGCGTTAACCGGCGTGAAGAGAGGGTAGGCCCATGAACCCCAAACTGAAATCCCTGCTCGCGGCCGCCGGATTGGCGGCGCTAGCCGGTTGCGGCGTAACGAGTGACCCCGAACGCGCCTATGACGTCCGTCAGCCAAAGTCAAATGTCGTGCGCACATTCACGAATTTCAGCGAGTCGTTACGCTGCATGGACAACCTGTTCGCCAGATTCGGTGTCGAGAATGTTGTGATAACCAGTGACGGCATCCCTGACGCGACAGGCAAGGTCGCGGCAGGTACGAAGGACATGTTAATTTCCGCCATTTCAAAAATGTCGGTGCGCAGCAAGGCCTTTACATTCGTCGACTTCGATCAACGTCAGGAAGACGTCGCCAATCTGCAGCAACTCGTTGGCTTCACCGATGAGTTCCGCGTGCCGAGCTACTACATCCGGGGCGCGATCACCCAGCTCGACGAAGGCGTCATTGCCGAATCTATCGGCGGCTCGCTCGCCTTACCCAATTTCGAGCTCGGCGCTTCAAAGGATCAGGTCGTGTCGGTCATCGCAACCGACATGAACATCGGTAAGCTGGTGACACGGCAGATCATGGCCGGCATGTCGGCCAGCAACTCGGTCGTCGTGCGGCGCAGCGGTGTAGCCGGCGACATTGGCGGCACCATCAACAAAGTCGGCCTGTCCTTCAACATCTCAATGAACAAGCAGGAAGGCATTCATCAGGCGACCCGCACACTGATCGAGCTGAGCGCGATCGAAATTCTCGGAAAACTCACGCGGGTGCCCTATTGGCGTTGTCTCAAGATCGAGCAAACCAACCCATATGTCGTCGCGGAAACCCGCGAATGGTTCGACTCGATGTCCAAAGAAGGCCGCGTGTCCTATGCGCAAAGGGCCCTCAAGGCCGCCGGTGAATACCGCGGTCCCGCCCATGGCAGGCTCGATTCGTCGACCCGCGAGGCCATCGGACGCTTTCAGTCCAAGAATAGCCTGATCGCTACCGGCAGCGTGGATTTCGATCTGTACCGCACGCTGATCGCCAAGGATATCGCGCTGGGTAAAGGTTCCAAGCCCAAGGCCAGCACGCCGGCGCCAAGCAAGCAGGTGGCCTCCGTGCCGCTGCGAGTCAGCATGACGACGCCAAAAGGGGTCGCTCCCGTCTACCGCCTCAAGGAACAACTGAGCATGACGGTGACGACATCCCGCGATGCGTATATTTACTGCTACTATCAGGACGCCCGCGGCTCCGTCGCGCGCATCTTCCCGAACAAGTTCCAGCCGAATGCGCTGATTAGCGCCAACAGTCCACTCGATCTCCCGGGCAACAATTCACGCTTCGGGATCATCTTCGACACGGCCGGCGTCAAGGAAGAAGTTCTCTGCATCGCCTCCACCCAGGAAGTCGGGCTGCGTTTGCCGAACAAGCTCAAGCAGAAGGACCTAAGCCCTCTGCCGGTATCCTCACTCGACGAATTGGTCGGCGCGTATCGCAAAGTGACTTCATCCGGCGTGGCCAATGCGCGGCTGCCTATCAGCGTCCAGAAATAACCGGCAACGGAAAGGAACCAAATCATGTTTTCCAATCGTAAACTTGTGGTGCTCGCCGCCGCGTTAACAATCCTTGCGGCATCGTCACAAAGTATCGGCCTGCATGCGGAGATTACGAAAGGGTCCGCCAAGGGACATGCGATCAATGCCGCAGGTGGCACCACCCGACTGGCCACGAACATCCCGCTCCGTGTGGAGTGCTGGCAGGAAGGCCGAAAGATCATCGATGAGAAGGAAATGTACAGCTTCTCGATCAACAGCCTTCTGGAGCAGGTTTCCGTCTCCTTCCGTCGCGAAGCGCGCGGCAACCCGGACCTCTTCATCGTGTCGCTGAAACATTCAACCTGTCTCATTCAGGGCACGAAACGGCGGCCGAAAAGCTGACTGGGGAATAGCCGAAGATTCGGCAAAACGGGGTCTATCCAATACAGCGCGTCGCATCATTTGCGGCGCGCCTTTTTTTGCGCGAGCCCGGCTTTATCGCGGCTTGCTCTTGCGCCGGTATCCTTTGATAGCGGACAAGGCCGCACGCACCTGCGCTGCATAATCTTTGCCGTCGTCGCGCGCTTTGCGCATCGCCCGCTCGATAGCCCGGCGCATCGCCGGGTTCATTTTTGCAGCCTCCAGGATCGCCACGTTGCTCGGGACATCCTCTTTGGTTTTTTCCTCTTTGCGGAGCTTCTTTACCGCGTCCAGCGCCGCCCTGATTTGAGCGTCGCGGCCCCCGCCCTTGCCGCGCGTCGACAGGATCGCCGTATTGATCGTTTTGCGCAGCTCCGGCGCGACATTCGGTGACGGTGCCGGCGCGGCGGTTGCTTTCGCCTTAACCGGAACCGCTTTGGCCGGCTTTTTCTTTTTCCCCCCGCTTATGCGCGACAAGACCGATAATTTACGCTCCAATTCAGCCTTGGCCTTGGTCTCGAAACCGGCAATGCGCTTCTTTCGCTCGGCGTCGGCGCGACGTCTCGCCTCAGCCAGGCTTTTATCATATTCGGCGTCGGCTTGTTTCTTTGCGGATTCGAGGAGTTTCTCCTGCAATTTTGCCGCCTGCCCGCGCGCCGCGGCTATGTCCCGCGTTTTGCGGTCAGCGATCTGCTTTTCTGCCGCCGCCAAGCCTTTTTCTCTCCTTTGATCCGCGACACGGCGCGCCGTCATCAGTTCATTTTGCCGTGCCTTGTCGGCCAGTTTTTTGGCTCGATCCAAGATTTGTTTACGGAGGAGTGCCGCCTTCTTTTCCGCCCGCGCCATGGCGGCGCGGTGCGTGGCCGCTGCCTTCTTTTCGGCGTCGGCGATGGAATTCTTATGCGATTCCTCGACCGAAACTTTGGCCGATTGCAGTGCATCCTTGAAGACGCGCTCCGCTCTCTGCGAAGCGCCCGCGACGGTTTTCTTCACCATAATCGCCGACCGACGCCGCGCCTCGGCCAAACTTTTTTCTCGCGCCGCCACGGCGAATTTCTTGGCAATCTCCTGGGCCTGACGCTGCTCTTTTTCGTCTGCAGCACGTATCCCGGCCAAACGCGCCTGATAGTCCTTCTGCGCTGCCGCCTTCGCCAAGGCAATTTTCTTGGCCTGCGCCTCCGTATTCTTCTTGTCCGCGTCGAGGCGCAGACGAATCGTTTTCAGCTTGGTTACCGCAGCGTCGACCTGTTCGATATAGCTTGCACCCTTTTGCCGCTCATCCTCCATCGTTTCATCGATCGCATCCAAAACGCGAGGATCGGAGAGTGTCCCCTCCACTGCCGGCCCGCGCTGGGGCGTCGGCGCCGCATTTGCGGCAACACGCGGCAACGTCTTCAACTTATTGCGGGCGAGCGGCACGAAGATGCCCTTCGGGAACTGGTTCAGATAGGCCTGAAAGTCTTCCCGGTTCCTGCTCTGAAAGATCGATTGCCAGAAAACGACTTCCCGATCGATCGCCTGGCCTTTACTTGGCGCCGGCTTCGCAACGACTTTCGGACGAAAATAGAAATCCTCGGTAATCGAGGAAGACGTCCAGGGAACCTGCAATCCCTTGGTCTTCTTGATCACTGCCGATCGGACATTCTTGAAGACCTTTTCGATGCTGACGCCCGGCTGCTCCAGGGATTTAAGCAAGGCGCCCGTATAGAAACTGTTTTCTCCAGTGCCATCGGCCGCAAGCCCGCCGGGACCGGCCGCATAGGCGATATAGCTCCGCGCCGGCGCGCGCATTTGCGCCAGTCCTTCCGAATAGACCTGGAAATAGTCGCGAAACGGGTTGTCGCGGCAGGCATCGAGAATGACGATATTCATCTTGTTACGGGCACCCGCCATACGGCCGATGACCTTGTAAAGATCGACCGATTCCGGCTCCACATGATCCGCCGACGTGATCTGCGCACCGACCGGTATCATGTAGTTGCGATCGCGCAACTGCACCGCATGCCCGGCGTAATAGAACAGGCCGACACCGCCCTTCTCCAATTCGCGGCCGAATTCGATGATCGCACGCTGCATCTGCTGTTGGGACGCATCCATCCGCCCAATCACTTTGAAGCCCAGCCGCTTCAAAACCGCCGTCATGTCGCGCGCATCGTTGAGCGTATTCGGTAGGGGGCTCTTCGCATAGGCACCGTTGCCGATAATCAGCGCCGTCCGGCGTTCGGCCATGGCCGGCGCGACCCAGCACACAAGCGCCGCCAGGGCGACAACGTGCGCCAGTAGGGCCAATTGTTTATTGTTGCGCGTCAAATGCCACATTGCCGTGTCGAAACCTTGCCGCCTCCATCCGGTCAAGGGGATGGTATAATTTTAGCGGCCTTCCGGCTAGATCAAGTAAGAGGCCTGTCGCACTGCACAATCGGGCGTCCTCAAAGGATCCCAGCAAGACATTTGGGCTAAATCGGCAGCTCAGCGAAGCTCGCGCGCAACCCGGAATCCGTTGGTCGTATACCGGACATCGAAATCATATCTCAACCGACTGGCCGTCCGGGCGTACGTCGCATCGTTGCGCCACGAGCCACCCCGCAGGACACGGCCACGGCAGTCCGCGGCATCCCATGCGCGGCCATCCCTCGGCGCGGAGGCATAATTGTTGTGCCAGCAATCGGCGGTCCATTCCCACACGCCGCCCGCAACGCCATGCAGGCCAAACGGGTTTGCTTTATCCCGCCCCACCGATTGCGGCAGCTTGCGATTCCAAGCCGGATCACATTTCTTGCAGTCCGCCACCCCGGGCGCCATCCGGTCACCCCACCAATACAGGCTTCCCGAGCCGGCCCGCGCGGCGTATTCCCATTCCGCTTCGGTCGGCAACCGATACC
>CAJHYV010000205.1_pt1 | contig 19657 bp, 19 predicted proteins | sample 9198851 | NCBI WGS metagenome assembly CAJHYV01 (sample SAMEA7708375, study PRJEB35096) | sediment metagenome | biome: marine neritic benthic zone biome [ENVO:01000025]; feature: sediment [ENVO:00002007]; material: shallow marine sediment [ENVO:03000034] sea grass bed [ENVO_01000059] ...
ACATTGGAAGGTAGCGTTTTGGTGTAGCAGATTCACCGACAATCTGTGAACCCGGGTGCACAAAGTCAGAGCCTGCCAAAAACACACCTCAGCGGGTTACCCAATCTCATGTACGTTACAGTGCTACTCGCTTTATCATTTGTCAGGTATGGCCCAGCAGCGGACCGCCCTCTTCGCATCGCCATCAGTTTGCCGCTATTCCTGTCTCTCGCTGTCACCGCTAAACTCTGCCGGTGGCCGGGGAAACACAGCGTAGACTGGCGGCTGATCGTTATCACAGGCAGAGGAAACAATCGTGGCAGATAAAATCAGGGTTGGAATTGTCGGTGCAACCGTTACGCCAGGCGGAAGTGGCTGGGGCGCTAACGCCCATGTGCCGGCGTTACAAGCGTTGCCTGGCTATGAACTAAAGGCCGTTTGCACCGCTCACGAGGAGACCGCGAAAGCTTCGGCCGAAAAGTTCGGTGCCGAGCTCGCCTTTCACGACATGAATGAGATGGTCGCGCACCCCGATGTTGACCTCATCACTGTCGTCGTTCGCGTACCGTTACACAAGCAGCTCGTAATGCCCGCTATTGAGGCTAACAAGCCCGTGTGCTGCGAGTGGCCCCTGGGGGCCAATTTAGCTGAAGCGAAAGAAATGGCTGACGGCGCCAAAGCGGCCGAGTTGCCAACGTTGGTTGGTTTACAGGCGCAAAGTAGCCCGGCCGTAATGTACGCCCGCGACCTCGTTGCCAACGACGAAATCGGCGAGATCGTAACCGTCAACTTAAGCGTGATGGTCGGTGCGATCACCGAGCGCGGGGATGGCCGCATCTGGCAGGGGATTCGCAAGAATGGCGCCAACCCAATGACCATCCCGGGCGGACACTCCATAGATGCCCTGTGTTACGTCCTGGGAGAGTTCGCCGAGATCGGCGCACGCGTAACGACGCGCATCGACATGTGGAAGCATGCAGTAACCGGGGAAGACTTTCCCGTAGACGCGCCCGATACCGTCACCGCCGCAGGCGTGCTCAAAAGCGGCGCGGAAGTATCCTACCAAGTGGCCAGCGTCCCTTACAATGCGAGTGGCACGCGCATGGAGATTTATGGCCGCAAAGGGACCCTGGTGCTGACCTCCAAGTCCGTCAACGTTGCGCCCAGTCAACTCCACCTTGCGATCGGGAATGAGAAAATGGCGGAGATAACCCCGCCTGACAGCTACCAGCTTATTCCCGCGAATATGGCCGCGGGCCCAGGGAGAAACGTCGCGCAGGCTTACGCCCGTTTTGCCGGTGCAATGCAAACGGGCACAGCAGACACGCCTGATTTTGACGATGCTGTTGTTCGGCATGCGCTGATTGACGCCATGGAGCGCTCCCACAAGGAAAGCAAGGTCATCAAACTGGCGTAGGGCCTGAGCAGGGATGCGGTGGTCTCGATTCCGTTGTAGGTCGCCGGGTGGTGCCGGTCCGACGCGTCAGGCGCGTCCCCTCTACCCTCAATAGCGGAAGCCAGTAGCCGGAACGTCTGCTAACGGGGGAACAGCGGACCGAGTTCAGCGCGCGGCTAACTTCGCTTCGTAGCCAACATCGGAAGTCGCCATTCTCGATTGTCGCGCTAGGATTCAGCCAACAGCGGTGGCTAAACTCTCGCTGTGTCGGAGGGGATCCCACACGGTCTAGCGGCCATTGTCGCTGCAGAAGTGTCCGGATACTTGAGCCTCGTGGGTATCTACAAGGAAGGTAGCAACCACTGCGCCCAAAACTCTATATGTCCCAATAGGACTTAACGCACATAAGGCTTGCCGCAAACTGGACGGCACGGCTCAGCTGTCAACCATGGAAACTGCTTGTGTTGTGCCAGCCGGCTGGAAGGCGCTACGCTCAGATATGCGCGGACGTATCGCCGCGACTGATCGAATTAACAATGAGAGGCATTGGTATGCGGCGTACATCGCGGTTAAGGCAGCTGATGGAACAAGGCGTCGTGCTAGCGCCGGGTGTTTATAACGCACTGTTTGCGAAAGCGGTGGAGCACACCGGGTTCGACGCAGTGTACGTGACAGGCTTTGGCACGGCGGCGCGCTACGGCTACCCCGATGTCGGACTGATTACCCAGACCGAGATGGTGCAAAATCTCAAACATATCTGCCGCGCGACAGGTCTTCCCGTTGTTGCCGACGCAGACACGGGATACGGCAACATCATCAATGTCCGCCGCACCGTGCGTGAGTATGAGCGCGCCGGTGTCGCGGGGTTCCACATCGAGGATCAGGTCTTCCCGAAAAAATGCGGCTTCATGGAAGGTAAGGAAGTCATCCCGCTAGAGGAGCATGTCCAGAAAATCCGCGCCGCCCTGGAGGCGCGAACCGATCCGGATACGGTGATCATTGCGCGCACAGATGCCCTAGCTCCGAACGGATGGGAAGACGCCTTGGCGCGGGCGCGAGCCTATCGTGAGGCCGGCGCCGATCTTATCTTCGTCGATGGCATCAGGACTCTTGAAGAGCTCGAAACCTATAGCCGTGAGCTGGCGCAGAAGGGTGTTCCCTGCCTTTACAACGGCGGTCTTGTCGCTGCCGAGGAAGCCGGGGGGATGGGTTTCAAGATACAGATCCTGGCGGGACTTTCGCTCCACGCCGTCTTCAAGAGCGCGACAGCAGCAATGCAGGAACTCAACAGCAGCGGTACGACGCGCCAAACGGTCGCACAGTTCGGCCCGCTTGGCGAAGGGCAATCCGTGAACGATATCCTCGGCGTACCTGAAATCTACGAGCTGGAGCAGCGATACGATCTCAACGCAAACAAGGAGCCTGCCCAATGAGTGGTCGTGGTGCACAACTTCGAGAAGCCATGGCAAACGGTATGGTCCTGGCGCCTTTCGTTTATGACGGATTCACTGCGCTGATCGCTGCTGGGCAAGGTGCTCAGGCTGTCTACATGACGGGACATGGCACGTCTGCACAGCTCGGTTTGCCCGATGTCGGCTTGACCAGCATGGCGGAAATGGCGGCCAACCTCGGTTACATCAGCAACGCAGTGGACGTGCCGGTGATTGCCGATGCCGATACGGGCTATGGCAACGCGATCAATGCGCAGCGTACCGTGCGGGAATACGAGACGGCCGGCGCGGCGGCGATGCATCTGGAAGACCAGGTTTTCCCGAAACGTTGTGGGTTCTTCGAGGGCAAACAATGCGTGCCTATGGATGAACATGTTCAGAAGATAAAGGCGGCATTGGATGCTCGGACCGACCCTGGTTTGGTGATCATTGCCCGTACCGATGCTGTTGCCCCGAACGGCTGGGACGATGCGGTCAGGCGTGCCGAAGCCTATTACGCGGCGGGGGCGGATATGGTCTTCGTCGATGGGATCAGGACGCTCTACGATATGGATACCTACACGACGCGCCTGGTTGAACAGGGTTTGCCCTGCCTCTACAACGGGAACCTGCTTCCCGCCGCAGATCTGGCGTCGCGCGGGTTCAAGATCATGATTACGGGGGGCGGCCACGCGTTGTCCTATGCGGCGGTTTGTCAGGCACTGCATGATCTCAAAGACGGCGGCGGCATCGGCGAGCCGCGCGACACCGATCGCTTCAATGCAATAACAAACCTGCTGGGGCTACCCGAAATTTACGACCTCGAGAAGCGATACGCCGTTGATCAAACGGATTAACAAACGTCACGGGACAACGGATAGGAGATCGCAATGGGCATGACGATCGCAGAAAAGATACTGGCCGCTCATGCGGGGGCGGATTTGGTCACTCCAGGTCAATATGTCTGGTGCAAGGTCGATGCGACAAGCGGCCATAGACTGCCTGAACTGGAAAAACTCGGCGTCGACCGGGTGTGGGACAAGGAAAAAGTTTTCATGGTCGACGACCATCAGGCTCCGCCTCCGACCATCGCCGCAGCGAACAAGGTCAAGGAGCTGCGCCGGCTGATCAAGAAATACGACATCACGAACTTTTTCGAATATGGCCGTGGCGGTATCCTGCACCAGGTGTTCGCGGAGAACGGCATGTATGCGCCGGGCGAATTGGTCGCGCAATGTGATTCCCATTCGACCGCCGGTGGCGTGTTTAATGCCTGCGTGACCAACGCCAACCTCGATGCGGTTCATGTGCTTGCCTTCGGTGAGCTCTGGTTCCGCGTTCCGGAGTCAGTGCGCGTTGTCCTGAACGGCACCCTGCCTTCTTGGTGTGTCGGGAAAGACGTCATTCTTAAGGTTGCGAGCGAGCTCGGTACCGATTACGGCCTCTACAGATCCGTCGAATATGTCGGCCCCGTCGCGAGCCAGATGACCATGGCGCAACGTTGGACGGTTACCAATATGGGCGTCGAAGTCGGTGCGAAATTTGCCATGTTCGAAGCGGACGAAAAGACCGATGCGTTCTTGAAAGACCGCGTGGACCGCCCTTACGAACATGTGACGGCGGACCCGGACGCGTCTTACATAGCCGAGTATGAATTTGACCTAAGCGACCTTACGCCAATGGTGGCGCGGCCCGGCGATCCCGGCAATGGGGTTCCGGTCGAGAGCGTCAAAAATGAGCGGGTCAAGGTCGATCAGGCATTCCTTGGATCTTGCACCAATGCCCGGCTGGAAGACTTGGAAGTCGCGGCGCGAATTCTGAAGGGCAAGAAAGTTCACCCGGACGTGCGCATGCTCGTTAGCCCGTCTTCTCAGGAAGTATTCGGCGAGGCGCTCAAGGCAGGATACCTGGAAACCTTAATCGATGCCGGCGCCCTTGTTGAGCATTCGACCTGCGGACCGTGTTATGGCGGACATCTCGGTGTGCTTGGAGACGGGGAAACATGCATTTCGAGCAGCAACCGCAATTTCAAGGGCCGTATGGGAAGTCCGCTCTCGCATGTCTGGTTGTCCAGCCCAGCGACAGTGGCGGCATCCGCAATCGCGGGAGAGATTGTCGACCCCAGAGAATATTTGTAAGGCGGCTAAAAGGAGACAAGGGATGGAAACACTAAGAACCGGCCGCGTCTGGAAATTCGGCGATCATATCAGTACCGACTTCATGATGCCGGGCCACCGCGTGTTGGCAAACCCCGGTATTTCGCCAGAGGAAGCGGCGAAATTCTGCATGGAAGCCAATCGTCCCGGCTGGGCGGTGTCCGAGGTGCAGCCAGGCGATATCCTCGTCGCCGGCATTAATTTTGGCTGCGGTTCAAGCCGCAACGGATCGCAATCCCTTAAAGCGTTGGGCCTTGCTGTGGTCCTCGCAGAATCGGTTTCCCGCATCCATCTACGCAACGCCGTCAATACCGGGCTACCGACTTTGGTCGCACCGGGTATTACAGCGTTTGTCGAAGAAGGTCAGCGTATCGAAGTGAATATCGTCACGGGAGAGGTGAAGAACCTCGACACTGGCGAAATGCTTCAAGCAGAGGCTTGGGAGGAAGGCACGCCACCCTTTGAAATCTTGATGGCGGGCGGTCTCGACGCTTTCATGCGGGCCAAGCTAAAGGAGCGTGGCCTCGTTTCCTCCTGAACGTCTCAAAATGGTGAACTTCCCAGAACGCTCGAGATTTGTCTGACAATGCCATTAGGGCTTATGAAATAAAATTTTCTGCGCGCCTTCCCATAAAACCAAACGACCCATTTCCGACAGCTGGTCGTGTCCTTTTGTGAGTGTGAGAAAATGATTGCCGGCAAGTGGTCCCATCTTGCTCGCAAAACTGGCGCTGCCATAGGTGAACAATATCTCTGTCTCGCTATAGCCTCCGGGATACAACAGGACGTCCCCCCGCGAAGGGTGGCATGTGTGATTCTCGTATTCCAGCCCAGTGCCGAAGTTACCGAGAGGAATCCACACAGCTTCGCCACTCCATCTTGAATGGATCACCTTGTTCTCGAAAGGCAAGAATTCGAGGAATTTGCTACAGGTTTCCGGCGCCCTTTCGAATTCCAGACGTGCTTCGAATTGAAATGGACCGGTCTCAATATGGAGGAGTTCCATCACATTACCTTCTGTGGCTGAAAGTGGGGTCAGATGATCAAGTGCCTGCTTCGATGAACAAAAACTTCACGCCACACCGCCATCTCAATTGCCGGGAAAATTTCATGAAAATACCACGCTGCTGCCCTGTCATCGATTGTTTGAAAACATCATGGCACCGTTATGGGTTTTGGGTGGCATCGACTGCCGCGAAGAACGGCTGCACCGCGTCATAGAAAGCATTTGGCCGCTCAACCGGCACCAGATGCGCGCATCGTGAAATGACCGAAAGCCGGGCGCCGGGTATCCGGTCTCGCAGAAATTTCGAATACGGCATAGGCAGCGTCCGGTCCTCTTCGCCGATGACGACCAATGTCGGCGCGCGGATCCGCGCGACGTCCTCGCGAATGTCGAAATCGCCCAGTGCATGCACCGTCCGGGCATACATTTCCAGCGTCGTTTCCATCGCGATCCCATAGGCCTCGTCGATATCGGCGGGATCGGCATCGGGGCGAAACCAGCTTGTCACCAGCGCCCGCGCCGCCGTGGGCCAGCCGTCGCGCCGAAGTTGCGCCACCGTGTCGTCTGCGTTTCGTCCGCTCCGATCCGGCGTCGTGCCGGCAAGGACCAGGCCGTTCAGCCGGTCCGGAAAATCGAGGGCAAAGCACTGCGCCACCATGCCACCGAACGAAAGCCCCGCAATATGCGCGCGCTCGATGTCGAGCGCATCCAGCACGCGGGCCAACTCCGCCGCATAGGCCTGCGGGCTGACATCGCCGTCTTCCCGCTTCGCCGAGGAACCGAACCCCCGGCGATCATGCGCAATCACGCGATAGGACTTGGCCAGCCGCGGCATCACCTTCCGCCACACACCGGCGGACCCCGCATTGCCGTGCAGCAGAAACAACGGCGGCCCCGAACCCGCTTCTTCGTAGTACAGCCGGTCCTCCGAGATCGTCACATGCGGCATCGCCTCGTCCTCGCGTATCGTGCAGTAAGTCGTGTCCCTATCGCGGGCGATTCAATTTCGGAACAAGATTGTGCGGCCCCATGTTTGTTTGCTGCGCAATATCGAGGTCGGTAGAGGATATCGCCGGGATATCCCGGGCACGACCCGACAGCGCTCACCTGATTCTTGACCGGCCGCGACGATATCAGCGCGGCATCGTAAAGACATTTGCCGGTTCCTCGTCCCTCCGGAAGCTCGTTTCGAGCCGACGGGACATGGCAAGGGCGTAAGGTAATCCTTCGCAGAGTTCCGTGAGCAGGGTGTCGTCGAGTTTTAAGCCATTCCGCTTCGCTGATATTTCCGCAATTTGACGCGTTTCCGCATCGAGATTGGCCAGCTCCGGCGCCTCGTATTTGGGCACAATCGTTGGCTTCGCCATACCGGCCTCCAGCGGCGGGCGCCGGCTACGCCAATCCGTTGCCTTCTCGTAGGCATGGGCTATCGCGAGCGCCGTTGCGTCTTCGAACGGCCGGCTGGCAATCTGCATCGACAAAGGCAGCCCGGCGTCCGTAAAGCCGTTGCAGATCGAAACGGCGCCACCGCCAATGACATTGAAGGCGGTCGTAATTTTCGGCGATTCCCATGACGACACCGTGCGGTGATCCTCGAGTTTTGTCGCAGGCCCACTTCCAAGTGTAAGTAGCGCATCATATTTTTCGAATATCGGCTTCGCCTCATCGACGAGCTGCCGGCGCCGGCGCATGGCGCTCATATAGTCCAGCGCGGTAAAGACGCAGGCAGGCAAGATTCTGCGACGCAGATCGCTGCTGAATTTGTACGGCTGGTTTACGAAGTCGAAATGATGAACGCTCAGCAACTCCGCTTCGGCGATGATGATTTTTACGTCGTAGTACACCTCGAGCGGCCGCAGCGTAACGTCTTCTACGATCGCTCCCAGACTTCGCAGCACCTCGATGGCATCCGCCATCGCGCGTTTCTGCTCAGGGCTGGCTTGGGTGTCTTCGTCATAAAAATGCCCGACATGGCCAATTCGAAGCCCTTTCAGGTCGGTGCGGAGGGCGGACCGGTAATCAGGCAACGGTACCTCAACACTGCACGGGTCGGATGGATCGAACCCGGCAAGCGCTTGCAGGACGATCGCGCAATCCTCCACTGTCCGCGTCAATGGGCCGGCGTGATCGAAGGTAAAGGAATTCGCAATCACGCCGCGCTTGCTGACAAGTCCGTAGGTAGGCTTGAGACCGACAAGCCCACACAGCCCCGCCGGATTACGGATCGATCCGCCGGTATCCGACCCGAGTGCCGCAGGAACCAGGCCGGCGGCAACGGCGGCCCCGGAGCCGCTGGAGGATCCACCGGGAATGTATTCCAGATTCCATGGGTTGCGCGCCGGTGGAAATGCCAGATCAAATGTCGGCCCGCCATGTGCGAACTCATGGGTCGCCAATTTTCCCATCAGCACGGCGCCCGCGTCGAAGAGATTGCGAACCGTCGCGGCGTCATGCTTGGGAATATTTTCGAGCAGCTGTTTCGAATGCGCCGTCGTGCGGATTCCGGCGGTGTCGTAAATATCCTTTAGGGCAAACGGAATGCCGTGCAGGGGACCCCGCCAGTTGCCGGCGGCGATTTCCGCTTCCATGGTTTCCGCCTGACGCAAGGCGACTTCGGGCGTGGCGAGCACATAGGCGTCGAGGAGTGGATTAAAAATGTCCGCTCTTTCGATTAGCGCCTTCGTATATTCGACCGGCGACAGCTCTTTGTTCCGTATAAGAGCGCCCACCTCTGCAATGGTCGCATAATGCAAATTCGTATGTGTCATCTCACGCTCCAATTAGATGCATTATTCTTCGGCATCCTTGTCCTTGTTGTATTTAGCCGCCAAGTCGCCGCTGTACCCAGTTGGCGTGAGTCAAAGCGCGGGCGTCCTCGCCGAGCGGTGCCAGGATTTGGATGCCGATCGGCAGGCCCGTCGGTCCTTCCAAAACCGGCACGTTGATGCAAGGCAAGCCGAGCGGGGTCCAGAACTGACTGAAAATGGGACTGCCGGTGCTTTCCTCGAACCGCGGGGCTTCGCCGGGAACACTTGGCGCCAGAATGACGTCGTAGTCGGAAAACACGTGCTTCATCAGTTCGGCGCACCGCGCGACTTTGTGCCAGCCGGATTCGTATTCCTCCCGGGTCCATCGCAATCCGTGTTCCAGGCGACCCATCAGCTGCGCACTGATTTTTTCGGGAAAATGGGTGCGTTCGTAAGTGAGTGCGCGACAAAATTCGAACTCGCTGAGCGTCGTGTGTACGTCGGCGAGATCGTCAAACGATGCGGGCAATGTCAATTCCACGACATCTGCGCCCTGATCGCCAAGGCGGCCTGCCGCCTCCTCGACCAGGGCCTGGGTCGAAGCGTCGGCCTTATCCCAAACGGGTGTTCGGCAGAATGCGATCTTCGGCGTGCCGGCGATCTCCCAAGCGTTGTCAGGGACGCGATAGTTGGCCAGCGCGGCCACGACCAGGGCGGTGTCTTGCACGGTGCGGCCATGGACGCCAAGCGTGTCGAAGGATTGCGACAATTGCTTGAGGCCGGTCCGGTCGATCATGTTGAAACTCGGTTTATAGCCGACAATGCCGCAATAGGAAGCGGGCCGGATATGCGAGCCGGTGGTCTGCGTCCCGAAGGCGAGCGGCACCATGCAGTCGGCTACGGCGGCGGCCGAACCGCTCGAAGATCCACCCGGCGTGTGGTCTGGATTGTGCGGGTTGCGGGTTTTGCCCGGGTAGCGTGTCGCGAATTCGGTGGATACCGTCTTGCCCAAGATTACACCGCCAGCCTCCCGGACCTGCGCAACGCAGGCCGCATCCCAGGCCGGTTGATTTCCCTTGTAGATTGGCGAGCCGTACTCGGTGGGCATGTCGGCGGTATCGATCACATCCTTTACGCCTACGGGGATGCCGTGCAGCAAGCCTCTCGGTTCCTCCTTATCGCGGGCGCGGGCCTCGGCAAGCGCCAGGTCCGGATTGATATAAGCCCAGGCTCCAACCGTGTCTTCGCGGTTTTCGATCCGCTCGAGGCAGGCCTCGACCAAGCGCTCGCTGGTCAGCCGCCCGTTCCGAATTGTCGCCGCGGCGTCGACTGCCGATAGCGTGTTGGGATCAGTCATAATGCCTTCGCTGTGTTCGCCAAACGTACTCAAGATGCGTCGTTACCGTAACCATTGCACATATGGGCGTTTGCGTCATCGACCGCCCAAGCCATGCAGGACGGTACCGAAATTACAAGCCCACGGCGCCATTCCAATAGGCACGGGACAGAACCGCGACGGTGGACCAATTGGACACAGGTTTGAGTCTGCGCCACAATAGGAACATCGTTAGAATTCGGGCTCTGCCTACTTGCTTCGCGTATCCGACCGTACCGTTTAGTTGAAAACGCAGGGGTCTTGCATGGATAGTGAACTGTATTCTTTGATGATCGCCGCGGTGGCCACCTCCGCAAAAATTTAAGATTTCCAGCGGAACCAGCCAACGAATTCCGTTTCCTGAGGCAGCTCCGTGGATGCGAATAGCGGCCTAGCGGGCTGTAAACTGTCGGTAGCGAATATCGCATCAAGCGCCGAACCGGTGCCTAAAAATAAGGCATTCGTGGTGACCAATTAGGCGAAAAATACGGTTCGTCTGTCCTCCCTTCATCCAGAGTCGGACGGCAACGCACAATTTCGCAAGATGGCACGACAATTGCGGTTACGAGTCTGAGCCATGGAGGAATAACTCTGATTTTGTCACAACGGTTCGTCCGGTAGACAAGGAGAACCGTTGCTGGACTTGAAAGAGCTGGGAGCAACCCGGCTCACTGTCGAAGGAGAGCATCATGCGAACTAGAACACGATTGATGGCGATGCTGCTTGCTGTTGCTGGGGCAACCGCCATCGGCTTCACAACGCCGGCCTATGCAGAATCGGTCATCCGAATCGGCATGACGGCCGCGGATATTCCGGTTACTACCGGCGCGCCGAGCCAGGGTGGCGAGGGGCTACGCTTTACCGGGTTCACCATGTATGACGGCTTGGTGAACTGGGATCTCTCAAAATCCAAGGTTCCGGCAAGCATCGTGCCTGCCTTGGCGACCGAATGGAAGGTCGATCCCAAGGACAAGACGAAATGGACTTTCAAACTCCGTAAGGGCGTAAAATTTCACGACGGATCGGACTTCAATGCCGACGCGGTGATCTTCAACTTCGGCAAAATCCTCGACAAGAAGTCGCCGCAGTTCGACCCGAAGGGCGCCGCGCAGATCCGCGCCCGGATTCCCAGCGTAAAGGGCTACCGCAAGATCGACGATTACACGGTGGAGGTCACCACGCCAACGCCGGACGCCATGTTGATCTATCAGCTCACCTGGTTCCTGATATCGAGCCCGGCGCAGTGGGAGAAAGTGGGCAAGGACTGGAACAAATTTGCTTTCAATCCGTCGGGAACCGGCCCGTTCAAACTGACCAAACTGGTACCCCGCGAACGTGCCGAAATGGCGCCGTTCAAGGGATACTGGGACAAGAAGCGGCGTGCCAAGTCGAAGCTTGTCTTGCGGCCGATCCCGGAAGCCACGGCACGCACTGCGGCGTTATTGTCGGGGCAGGTGGATTGGATCGAGGCGCCGTCACCCGACGCGGTCCCGAGATTGCGCAAATCCGGCATGCAGATCGTCACCAATACGTATCCGCATATCTGGCCCTATACGCTCAGCTATTTGCCGGGTTCGCCCTGGCTGGACAAGCGTGTCCGCAAGGCCGCCAACCTGGCGGTCGACCGTGCCGGGCTGGTGAAACTGCTTGGCGGATTAGCGGAACCGTCGACCGGTCAATTGGAGAAAGGCCATCCCTGGCGCGGCTCGCCGAAATTCAATATTCGCTATGATCCGAAAGAGGCACGGCGCCTGCTTAAGGAAGCGGGCTATGGTCCGAACAACCCGGTCAAGGCCAGACTGGTCATTTCGACCGGCGGATCCGGTCAGATGCAGCCGCTGCCGATGAACGAGTTCATCCAGCAAAATATGAAGGAAGTGGGCATCGACCTGCAGCTCGAGGTCGTCGAATGGGCAGCCATGCGGACGATTTCCCGTGCGGGAGCGACCGCGGCCGATCAGAAGGGCTTCCATGCGATCAACAACAGCTACAGCACGGCGCAGCCCTTCAACGCCTTCGTGCGCTTCTTCCATTCGACCAGTATCGCGCCGAAAGGCCGGAACTGGGGTCACTACAAGGATCCTTGGGTCGACAAGATGATCAATAAGATCGTCACGACATTCGACATCGAGGAACAAAACAAGCTGTGCGCGGAACTGCATACGAAGCTGGTCGACGATGCGGTTTGGATCTGGATCGTCAAGGATCTCAATCCACGGGCCCTCGGTCCGAAAGTTCGCGGCATGGTGCCGGCGCAGTCCTGGTATTTGGATCTGACGCCTGTCCACAAAGTGAATTAGACCGAACCTATAAAGGATAACCAACGGACCCCGGGAATCGCTCAATGTCGAGTAATTCCCGGCGTTCGGTTTGACCGTTCATGTTTCGATATATCATACGAAGAATTCTCTACACATTCCCGATCGCGCTCGGGGTTACGGTCATCGTTTTTTCGCTGGTCTATCTCGGACCGGGTGATCCGCTCGACGCCGTGCTGCCGGACGACGCGACGGCGGCGGACGTTCAGGAAATCAAGAAACTGTACGGCTTCGACAAACCGCTGCCCGTGCAATACGCAATCTGGCTTGGGCGGGCGGTCACGGGCGACCTCGGAACGTCCATCGGTACCGGGCAGCCGGTGACCGACGATTTGAAAAAGGCCGTCGTCAACACCTTGATACTTGCTGTCTTCGCTTCGATCTTCGGCTTCACCATCGCCGTCGTGCTCGGCACGGTGGCCGGTTACCAGCACGGACGATTGGCCGATAAAGCGGTCTCGGCGATGGCCATTACCGGGGTCAGCGTACCGCATTACTGGCTGGCCATCGTTCTGGTCATCATTTTTTCCGTCGAGCTGAATTGGTTGCCGTCGCTCGGCATGGGGCCGGGGGAATCGGCGGCGTGGACGCTCGACTGGGCGCATATGCGGCATATGATCCTGCCGATGATCGGCGTCTCGATCATTTCAATGGGGATCATCGCCCGCAGCATGCGCGCGTCCGTGGCCGAGATCCTCAACCAGGAATTTGTACAAACCCTGCGGTCTAAAGGCCTCATGGAACGGCAGGTGTTGCGCCATGTGATGAAGAACTCAGCGCCGACCGTTATGGCGGTGACCGGTCTGCAAATCGGTCACCTGATGGGTGGCTCGATCCTGATCGAGACGATCTTTGCCTGGCCCGGCACCGGATTCTTGCTCAACGAAGCGATCTTCCGCCGGGATTTGCCGGTTCTGCAGGGAACGATCCTGGTCCTGGCCATGTTCTTTGTCGCAGTCAACCTCATCGTCGACGTGATGCAGACATCCGTCGACCCGAGAATCAAACGGGATTGAGGGGCGCGGGAATGGACACGATTAATGAAACCGCGGACCGCGCCGCGAAATCAGCAGCAGGCGGTGAAATTCCGACCGGCGCGCTCGAGGTGCGAAGCTATTGGCAGAATGTATTCCTGCGGTTGCGCCGCGATCCGGTCACCGTCACCTGTGCCGTAATCATATTGCTGATCGTCCTGATGGCGATCTTCGCGCCGCTCTTGGCGCCGGCGGACCCGTACAAGGCCAGCATGCTGAAGCGGCTGACCGCGATCGGCACGCCCGGATACCCGCTCGGCGCGGACGAACTGGGCCGGGATATGCTGTCGCGGTTGATCTATGGCGGCCGTATTTCGCTTTTGATGGGGCTCGTTCCGGTTGTCGTCGCTCTGCTTATCGGCGGTACGATGGGCGTCATCGCCGGTTTCGTGGGCGGACGCACGAACATGCTCATCATGCGTTTGATGGACGTGTTCTACGCGTTTCCGTCGATCATGCTGGCGATCGCTATTTCCGGCGCGCTCGGCGCCGGCATCGGCAACGGCATGTTGGCGCTGACCCTTGTTTTTATTCCACCGCTTACACGCATCGCCGAAAGCGTGACGACGCAGGTCCGCAGTTTCGATTTCGTCGAGGCGGCGCGCGCCAGCGGTGCAAGCTCGTGGACGATAATCCGCGTCCACGTCCTGAGCAACGTGCTCGGACCCGTATTTATCTATGCGACGAGTCTCGTCAGCGTCGGCATCATCATCGCGTCGGGATTGAGCTTCCTCGGCCTCGGCGTCAGCCCGCCCGCGGCGGATTGGGGGCTCATGTTGAGCACGCTGCGCCAATCGATCTATGTCAATCCGGTTGTCTGCGCCTTGCCGGGCGTCATGATTTTCGTCACCTCGCTGTGTTTCAACCTGATGAGCGACGGGTTGCGCAGCGCCATGGATGTCAGGCTGTGAGGGGCGCTATCACATGACTAACTCACCGGCCGCGGCACCGACTGGCACCGATCCCGCCCGTGCGCAAACGCTGATCGACGTGCGCAATCTCAAGAAATTCTTTCCCATCAAGAGGGGCATCTTCCAGCATGCCGGCCTGATGGTGAAAGCGGTCGACGACGTGTCGTTCTCGCTCCGTTCGGGGGAAACCCTCGGTATCGTCGGCGAATCCGGCTGCGGCAAATCTACGACCGCGCGGTTGCTGATGCATCTCATCGAGTTGGATGCGGGCGAAATCGTGCTGGACGGGCAGGCGGTGGGCGGCAGGGAAGGGCTGCCGGTCAATGAGCTGCGCCGCCAGGTGCAGATGGTGTTTCAGGACTCCTATGCGTCGCTGAATCCGCGGCTGCCGATCCAGGACACGATTGCGTTCGGTCCCACCGTGCACGGCGTGCCGCAACAGGAAGCGCGCGACCGGGCGCTCGGATTGCTCGAGAGCGTGGGGCTGCAGCCGGATCAGTTCGGCCGGCGCTATCCGCACGAACTGTCCGGCGGGCAGCGCCAGCGGATCAATGTGGCGCGGGCGCTCGCCCTGCAGCCGCGTGTCGTTATTCTCGACGAGGCGGTGTCGGCGTTGGACAAATCGGTCGAGGCGCAGGTCCTGAACCTTCTGGTCGATCTCAAGGCCGAATTCGATCTCACCTATATCTTCATTTCGCACGACCTGAACGTGGTGCAGTACATGAGCGACCGGGTCTTGGTGATGTATCTCGGCAAGGTGGTCGAGCTCGGCGCGGTCGAGGAAATCTACGGCAATCCCCGCCATCCCTATACCCAGGCGCTGCTGCAATCGCGGCCGTCGATGGACCCCGAGCAGAGGATCGACGAGCCGCCGATTACCGGCGATCCGCCGAACCCGATCAATCCCCCTTCCGGATGCCGTTTCCACACGCGGTGTCCCTTCGCCGAAGACGTGTGCGCGAAAACGGAACCGCCGCTGTACACCAAGAGCGGGGCCGACGCGGTCGATCATGCGGTGGCCTGCCACATGGAGGAAGCCGGTTCGGGCCACAGCCGGGCGCGGACGGGAGAGACACCATGAGCGATGCGATGCCGGCGGCTTCATTGAGTGGAAGCGCACACGATGCCGCGCCCGCCGCGCCGATTGTCGAGGTGCGCGACCTCCAGGTGCGGTTCGTCACTCCCGAAACCACGGTCTACGCGGTCAACGGCGTCGATTTCTCGCTGCACCCGGGTGAGGTGCTGTGCATCCTCGGCGAATCCGGTTCGGGCAAGAGCGTGACGCTGCGCGCCCTGCAACGATTGCTGCCCGAAAACCGGACCGTGCTCGAAGGTTCGATCCGCATCGACGGCGCGGACGTTCTGACCATGCCGAAGAAAGATCTCACCGAGATGCGCGGCACCAAGGTCGCGATGATTTTTCAGGAACCGATGACCGCGCTCGATCCGGTCTATACCGTCGGCCAGCAAATCGCCGAGACCATCACTCGCCATGAAGGCGTCGACGGCAGAACCGCGATGGCGCGCGCGTTGGAACTGCTGGAGATGGTGCAGGTTCCCTCGGCCAAGCGGCGGCTCAGGAGTTATCCGCACGAGCTGTCCGGCGGGCTGCGGCAACGGGCGATGATCGCGCTCGCGCTGTCGTGTCGGCCGCGTGTCCTGCTGGCCGACGAACCGACGACCGCGCTGGACGCAACTGTACAGATTCAGATCCTGCTGCTCTTGCGGTCGCTGCAACGCGAATTGGGCATGGGTGTCATCTTCGTGACCCACGATGTCGGCGTCGCCGGTGAGATCGCGGATCGCCTCGCGGTCATGTACGCCGGGCGGTTCGTCGAAACCGGCCCGGTCGTCGACGTGATCCGCAAACCCTTGCACCCCTACGCGGAAGGCCTGTTGAATTCGACCGTGCACGGCAACATGCGCGGCAAGCGCCTGAACGCCATTCCCGGCTCGCCGCCGAATCTCGAGGTCCTGCCCCCCGGCTGTAGCTTTGCGCCGCGCTGCGCCTATGCCGAAGACCGCTGCGTCGGCGCGGTGCCGCCGTCGGTCGCCGTCGGGACCGGTCGAACGGCGCGGTGCGTAAAGGTGACCGACAGGTAGATCGATTGCCAGCAAACGGCCGGTCGCTTCGATCGCGTTCACCGCGATTTCAACATTGTAACTGGAGACCGAGCAAAGTCGCGAAACCCGCGCGAATTAACAATCGTTAATGTGGATAGATGTCCGCTTCGGGTCGATGCTGTTGATAAAGTCGGGTTTGGTTAGATTTTTCGACGTCCGCTTTTAGTAATAGCGGACATTTTGTTCCCGCCTCGGTGTTATGCTGGGGCGGTTTGTCGTTTTAGGCTATTGACTCCGGATTTCGTGCATCGGGTCAGGCGATAATGGGTCTGGGTGGCGGTCTGGCTGTGAGCGTGGCGAGACGTTTGAGGTTCTGGACGGTGGCGGCCAGCAGGAACTCGTCCTGAGCGCCTGAGAGCCCTCGCAGCCTGAGGCGTTCGAAGCCGAGATGGCGCTTGAGGTGGGCAAAGAGCATCTCGACCTTTTTGCGTTCGCGCCTGGACTGCTCGTAAAGCTCGGTATCGACCAGAGAGCGTACATAGTCGCGGGCCGCCTCATTGACGTCGCGCGGGATCTTGCGCGATGGCGCGTTGGGACAGCATCTGGTTTTGAGCGGACATCCTTCGCAATCGAACTTGGATGCGCGATAGAGAATGGTCCTGCCGTCATGCACCCGGCCAGTGGTCTTGAGCGTCCTGCCACCGGGACAGCGTTAGAGATAGGTCTCGGCATCGAAGGCAAAGTCGCTACGCGAGAAGGTCCCGTCCTTGCGTCGGCTCATTTCCCAGACCGGGATGTGCGGCTCAATGTCCTGCCGGATGAGCCAGTCGAGCATCCTTCCCGTGCCGTAGGCGGTATCGGCGGCAATACGGCGGGGCCTCAAGCCAAAGCGTTCATCGGTGCGCTCGATCATGGTCCAGGTTGCCGCGACTTCGTCATAGCCGCGCGCCGCGGTTGCCTCGACATCGACGATGATGGCGTGTTTGTTGTCGATCAGGTAGTTAAGCCCATAGCCGAACTGCACGCGCTTGTTGGCCTTCGCCGTCCAGGCCGAACACGGATCGGACGGCGAGATCACCTTCGGCGTCTTGCGTGCCGGATCGGGCGTCGGGTCAAGCGCAGCCAGATACTCCCGCACGGCCCGGCTGCTCAACGCCGGATCGGTCCAGTCGATCTCGTCCGGCGCCATGCCATGATATCGGCTGGCATCCGCCTCCATGACCGAGGCATCGATGGCGAAGCCCTCGCCGCCGACGAGCTTCACCGCCATGCAACGGCGTAACACGCTCTCGAACACCAGCCGGAAGGCATCGCTCTCGCGGAACCGGCCATGGCGGTTGAGCGAGAATGTCGAATGGTCGGGCACACGATCCTCCAGCCCGAGCCGGCAGAACCAGCGTTAGGCGAGATTGAAATGCACCTCATCGCATAGACGACGCTCGGAGCGGATACCGAAACAGTAGCCGACGATCAGTATCCGGATCATCAGTTCCGGATCGACCGAAGGACGGCCCATCGTGCTGTAATGCGGCTTCAGCTGTTGGCGTACCTCGATCAGATCGAGTACGCCGTCAATCCGCCGCAGCACGTGATCCGGCGGCACATGATCCTCAAGACAGAAATCGTAGAAGAAACGGCGCTGATCCGCCGACTGACGACCCATCATCGAAATGTCCGTGATGATCTCCGGTTTCCAGACTTCTCCAGATTTCACGTTTGCCGATGACGTCGGAGACATCGTCAGGCACTTTGACACGCAGGTACCACTTGGTCCCGCGCTGCATTAATCCTGGGTATTTCGCCACGTCGCTCACGCCCCAAAGCGTAGCAGTCAAGTGTTGCTGGGGGCTTAACAGCCGCAGTGAAATCAGTATGTTATCGGGAGATCAACGCCTTAGCGGTCTATGGCGTCCCCTAGGGGAGTCGAACCCCTGTTTCCGGCGTGAGAGGCCGGCGTCCTGGGCCACTAGACGAAGGGGACAGGGCCTGGGCGTTGGGCGACTCATAGCCGATGGCCCGGCCCCAGGCAATGGCTTTACGGGATCAGCATGAAATAAGGCGCTTTGCCTCGGCGGCGGTCCGGGATATCGTGCGCCGCGATGCGCAGCCTTTCCGCGCCGCCGGTCCCGAGACCGGCGCCGGGGCGCGATTCCGACGAACAATTGCCGAGCCGAATTTCATGAGCGCGACCGATACCAAGAGCCTGATCAAGACCCTGCTGGCCAAGAGCGACCTGATGCCCGAGACCGAGGAAGAGCTGCGGGAATATCTCGAGGAGGTCGAACGCGGCCCGCTCGACAAGATGGATGAGGATTACGTCCACGGTCTTGCCCGCCGTCTCGGTGTGGCTTCGGGCGGCGCGGCGCCGGCCGCCGGTCCTGACGCTGATGACGAGGATGACGCTCCCGTCGCGGCGGCATGGGATGACGACGATGAAGACGACGACCGCCTTGCCGAGCTGGAGGACGAGGTCGCGGCGGCGCGCAGCGCGCTGGACGGGGCCGCGGCCTCGGTCGAGCAGGCGCGGCAGCTGCTGGCGACGATCTATGACGCCGAGGCCAACACGATCAAGGACGTGGATCCGTCCGACGCCGCGAAGGCCCTGCACGGCATCGACGAGGCGCTCGCCATGGCGGCGGAGCGGGCCGCCCCCGACGTGTAACGACCGGCCAATTGACCGTGGTATAATACAGGTTGCGGCCGGCCCTTAGCGGCTGGATTCGAGTTCAATGGTGCCGATCTGGCGGCCGTCGCCAAGGTGAAAGATCATGATGCGCGCGCCGCCGTCCGGCAGACTAAGACGGACCGACAACCGGTCGCCGTCATGGGTGCTCTCGACGACAGTCGCCCCGGCGGGCAGCCGCGCCCGCACCGTGCCGAAGCCCTCGGCGGAAGCGCGCTCGCCGAGCGACCCGAACCCGGCGGTCACGCCATACACGAGCAGCCCCATGCCGATGACGATCAGCACGCCCATTCCGATGACAACAACCTTTAACGCTTGCATGAACCCCGCCTTGTCGTCCCCGTCTTTGCGGCCCCGCCAATGAGCGATGCGCCCGACCGCCGCTCGCCCAAGGTGACGCCGGAAGATGAGGGTGTCCGGCTCGACCGCTTTCTTGCCGGCGCGCTCGCCGAGCTGTCGCGCAGCCGGATCAAACGCTTGATCCAGGACGGCCACGTCGTCAGCGGCGGCGCGACGATAACGGACCCCTCATACCGGGTCAAACCCGCGCAAGCGTTC